>Ga0075163_10006943_pt1 | contig 15003 bp, 10 predicted proteins | sample JI1023141ADNA_FD_71478 | JGI IMG/M metagenome (GOLD analysis project Ga0075163, IMG submission 71478) | Wastewater effluent complex algal communities from Wisconsin, to seasonally profile nutrient transformation and Carbon sequestration -... | ecosystem: Engineered > WWTP > Effluent > Algae...
GGCGACCGCCACCACATCGTCGAGGTTGCGCACGCCCCACTGCGGGTTCTGCATGCGCAGCCCTTCATCGAAGCGCTCGTTTGAGGGCGCGGTGTGCACGCCGCCGATCTTGTACGGCCCATACATGTACAGCACGCTGCCCGGGGCGAGCAGCCGGCCGGCGCCGCGAAACAGCCCCAGCGCCGCCTCCCACGGCGAGATGTGCACCATGTTGATGTTGAGGATCGCGTCGGCGTGAGCAACCGGCCACTGCGCCGCCGCGGCGCTGAGCTCCAGCGGCGGCAGGAGGTTCGGGAGCGCGCTCAGCTCGCGCCAGCTGGCGATGCTGAGGCGCGCCTCGGGGTCGGGATCGCTCGGCTGAAACGTCAGCTGCGGGAGCTTTTCGGCAAAAAATATCGCGTGCTCACCGCTGCCGCTGGCGATCTCAAGCACCGTCCCGCGCGACGGCAAGACGCGCCGCAGGATCGCCAGGATCGGCTCGCGATTGCGGGCAGTTGCGGGTGCGTAGCGGCGATGGTCAGCAGATGGATTGGACATGTCGGCATCAGAGCTGGGCGCGCGCCAGATAGACCTTGTTGTTGCTGTCATCGACCACTTCCAGCGACTGCTTGGCGCCTTCGGGCAGCATGCTGCGCAGCGCTTCGAGGCGATGGCGCTCGATCAGGAAAAAGACGCGGCGGCCGCGGTGGCTGCTTATGTAGGCCTGAAGTTTCTCGACGTTCTTGTCGCCGAGAAACACCGTCTTTTCCGCGGCATCGATGCGGTGATCGTAGATCTGGTTGCTGGTGTAGAGGTTCTCGCCGCGCCAGTACATCATCCACGCCACCACCGGCTCCTCGGGGCCCTTGCGCAGGCGGTAGTAGGTCGCAAAGACGTGCTTCTGGCTCCAGTGCGGCGAGATGTCGATCATGAAGCGATCGAGCACAAAGGTCGTAAACAGAACCGCGCACAGCGCCATTGCCGCGGTGCTGATCCGCAGCATGCGCTGCTGCCGCAGCACCAGCACCAGCAGCCACAGCCCCGATAAGGCGGCCGGCACCAGAAAGACCCAGCGCAGGTCGCGCGGCAGCACGCTGTCGAGCGGCAGCTTCGAGATCGAAAAGGCCGCCACGCGCTGCTCATCGGGTCCCACCGCAATGCCCAGCGCCAGCAGGATCAGAAACAGGATCGCACCCGGCAGCAGGCTGAGAAGCGGCGGGCGCGCAGCCTGCGGCTTGGACTCGCGCGGCGGCAAGGCCAGGAGCAGGGTTGCCACCGTCGCTGCGAGCGCGAAGCAGTAGAGCGGCAGGCCGTACTCGTAGCGCTCGCCGTAGATCGTGGTCAGCGGCCACGGCCGACCGGTGTTGGGCACGTTGACGTAGTCGTAGTTGAACAGCCAGCCGATGCGCGCCGGAAAGTTCGCGAGATCGCGACCGCTGAGGAACGTGATCGGCACGCCGATGAGCAGCAGCGCCGCCCGCGCCGTGCGGCCGCCCGCGGAGAGCTCGCCGAGCTCATCGAGCAGCACGCCCGCAAGCACCGCCACCGCGGGCAAGGCCGGCAGGATGTAGTGGTGGAACTTGGTGTTGACCAGCGAGACCACGGCGAAATCCACAACGAACCACGACAGCGCCAGCGCCACCAGCTGCCGGCGCGCGGCCAGCCTGGGATCGCCCGCGCGCAGCCAGCGCCCGAGCTGCATGAACGACGCGGCGACCACGCCCGACCACGGAAACAGGCCAGCGCCGAGCTGCCGCAAGTAGTACTCGAAGGTGCCACGATCGCCGTGCCGACCCTGCGCCCGGTGCACGTAGTTGTCGCCGATGAGCTCCATCCAGAACGGCATGCCGTGGCGGGCGATCATGGCCAGGTACCAGGGCGCGCCAACGCAGGCAAACACCACGGTGCCGCGAATGAGCTCCAGGCCATCTTCTGCATCGATGATCTGCCGCAGCAGCCCCGGCATTGCGCGCTTCTGCTCTTCGTCCTTTTCGCTCTCTTTTTCCTGTTTTGAGTTGCGGGCGCCGCCCCAGATCTCGTCGAGGCGACCGGTGACCAGCAGGAACACCAGCACCGACAGGATCGGCATCGCGATGCCGGCCGGTCCCTTGGCCAGCGTCGCCAGCGCCCCCATGATGTAGGCGACCCACAGGTAGATCGAGCGCCGCGTGCGCGCCTGCGCCGACCAGTAAAGAGACACGCCAAACAGCAGCGCAAACGGCAGCCCCAGCGCGAGCCCCGAGATGCGATAGGTCTTGCCAAACAGCGTCGTGCCAAAGCTGTCGAGCTGCACCAAATCGACCACGAGCTGCGGCACCACGCACAGCGCATACAGGATCAAAAAGCCATAAAAAGCGCGGGCATGCGGCCACGACAGCGTCAGCGGACCGAGCTTGCGGCTGCGCCGCGGCAGCTCGGTCAGCATGGGGTCGACTGTGTCATCTCCGGCGCCGCCATCGGGACCCGCCTCTGCTCTTTTCGGCAGCGGAATCAGCGCCAGACCGGCAAAGACCACGGCCACGGTCATGGGCACGACGAACGGCATGTCGGTCATGGCCTGCCGCGTGATGAGCGCCCACTGCGCGCTGGTCCCCAGCACCAGCGCCGACCAGATCGCGGCGCGCCGCGACGCCAGCCGCAGCACCAGATGGTACGTCGCCCAGATGCCGGCGATTCCCAGCAGCAGAAACGGCACGCGCAGCGCCCACTCGGCCCGCCAGCCCACCGCCATCTCGCTGAAGTGGCCGGGGTCGCCGTGCCCCAGCCCGAACAGCCGCAGCGACATCGCCATCAGCCAGAACGTCAGCACCGGCTTGGACCAGAACACGCCCGAGGCCGGATCCTGCGGCGAGCCCGGCCACCACAGGCTGATCCAGTCGTTGCGCGCCACCATCTGCCGGGCCACCTCGCCGTAGTGCGTCTCCCACGGATCCCAGAGTCCGTAGTTGCCGGCGAGCGGAACGTAAAGCAGCGCAAGAAACGCGAGCACCGACAGGGTCAGCGTGCGCTGACTCCAGGCCGTTGCCGCGGGAGTCGGAGGCTTATCGGAAAAAGATGGGGAGGACTGCATTGCTCGACGTCGGGACGATGCCGCAGCCACCGCCCGGGATCAACTACTTTGCCATCACGACTGGACTTCGGGCAGCAGGCGCAGTCCCGCGGGCAGCGTGTCGCCGAACGCGAAGCGCTCCTCGCGCTCCTCGCGCGGCACCACCTCGCGCACCGTCGCGGCCAGGTGCTCGCCGTCGGGGCCGCTGACGAGCTTGCTCAGCCGCTCGGCCAGCCGCTGCCGCGCCGCCTCGCCAAGGTCGCGCACCCGATCGCCGGTGGCCCGCCCCAGCTCGGCCGCGGCATGGGCGACCAGATAGGTCTCGTCATCCTGCGCCGGCAGCTTCAGCAGCCGCTCGATCCAGCGCTCTGCCACCGTCGGTGAGACCACGTTGTCGATCGAGCCGTAGAGCGGCATGCGCGCGCCCAGCCGACCCAGCGCCCACAGCCCGAACTCGCTGCGCCGCTTTTCCAGCAGCGGAAACAGCGCCTCGCCAAGCTCGATCTTCTTTTTGTACTCGATGCGCTCGCAGGCCGCGATGGCGCGCCAGATCTCGGCGGCCTCTTGCGGGCTCGGCGGCTTTTTGTCGACGCGCTTGGCCTGCGGCAGGATGAGCGGCGCCACGCGCTTCCACACCTCGTCCTGCTGCGTGCGCGACAGGCCCCCGGCGATGCGCCGCCACAGGATCCACCACTCGAGCTTGCAGGGATCGTCGCGGTCGTGGGTCAGGCCGGCGTTGAAGACGCGCCACGCCTCTTTTACGCGCCAGTCGTCCAGCGGATAGCCGAAGCCGGGCCGCAGGCAGTAGCCGCCCAGGTTCAGCCAGCGCGCTTCATGGGCAGCGCTGCGGGCGCGCGCTTCGCGGTGCTTTTTCAGCTCCTCCCACAGCCCGCGCAGCGTCGCGGTGGACCAGCCTTCGCGCGGGCCCAGCACCGCCACCAGCTGCCGCGGCAGGCTGGCCGGCGAGCCGCTGCCGGCAAAGACCTCGCGGATGTGCTCGGCGGCGGCGGCGATGAGGCCGACCTGCTCCAGCGGCACGGCGGGAACGGCGGGGGTGCCATCGCTGCTGCGGCCGATGCCTTCGGGCTGGCTGACGGCGTCGCGGCGGCTGGTGCCGGGGCTGGGGGCGCCGGTGTAGGTCGCGCCGCTCTCCAGGCTGCCTTCGCTGCTGCGCAGGTCGAACTGAAGGCGCCAGCGCAGGGGTGGCCCCGGGGCCTCGCCGGCCGGCGGCGGCTCGCTGGCAATCGCCCACAGATCGAGCGTGCCGATCTCGGTCAGACGGGCGCCCAGCGACACGCGAATTGGCCGCTCCTGCGATGAGCGGGGATGTCGCAGAACTGTATACAGGGGCGGCAGCTCGCTCAGCTCCTCGCCGGCCGAGCGGACCACGTCGCCGGGCTGGTCGCCTTCGCGCAGCGCCGACGAAAACAGCCGGAAGCGCACCGGCCGATTGGTCAGAAGCTCCATGGGGCGGCCGCTCAGGTCCACCTCTGCGCCCTCTTCCAGGCCGCGCGGCGTCAGGCACACAAAGCTCGGCCCGCTGCCCGCGGGCTCGCTGCCGGCTGCCTGGCCAGGGCGGCGGCTCTCGACCTCGATGTAGTAGGCGCGGGCGGCGCCGCCGCTGATCCGCAGCCCTTCGCCGCGCCGGGCCAGGGCGTAGTAGGCGGCGCCGCGCGCCACGGCCAGATCCGGCACCTCGTTGGTGAGCAGCCGCGGCCGGCGACCGGTGAGCTCGGTCAGCACGTCCAGGATGCGCTCGCGGATGGCGGTGGCCCGCAGCACGCCGCCGTTGAAGAGCACGGTGGTGGGCTGCGCGTGGTGCTGGCGCAGAAATGCGGCGATGTAGCGCGTGACGCCGGGGTCGGCGGCGTAGGGCAGCCCGAACTCGGTGAGGCCGCCGCGGCTGCGCGCGGGCTCGGCGTCGGCGGTAACGCGCGGGAAGAAGCCGTCGAGCAGGGTGCGCTCGACCTCGTCGCGCAGCAGTTCGGCGCGGATGCCGCCGCCGATGAGCTTGCTGCCGCGGCCGGCGACATGCACGGTCCAGCGCTCGGGCGGCTCAGCATCGAGCAGGCGCTCTTTGGCGAGCCGGCAGGCCTGCACCAGGCCGCTGAACACATGGGTGCCCAGGCGACCGCTCGGCTGCACCTGCTGCTCGACGCGACGAGCCAGGGCCAGGTCCATGTTGTCGCCGCCGAGCAGGATGTGGTCGCCGACGGCGGTGCGGGTAAACGCGATCTTCTTTTCGCCGCTGCGTCCGCCCTGGGTCTTGTGCACCTGGATGAGCGTGAAGTCGGTGGTGCCGCCGCCGATGTCGCAGACGAAGATGAGCTCGCCGGCCTCGACCTCTTCGCCGAGGCGCGCGTGCTCGGCCAGCCAGTGGTAGAAGGCGGCCTGCGGCTCTTCGACCAGCGTCAGCTGCGCCTGATCGATGTGCAGCCCGGCCCGCCGCGCCGCCTCGACAGTCAGCTCGCGCGCGACCTCGTCGAACGACGCCGGCACGGTCAGCACCACCTCGCACTCATCGGGGGCAAAGGGCGTGCAGCCGAGCACATGGCCGAAGCCATTGAGCATGTGGCGGAGGTAGCGCGCCGAGGCCTCGACCGGCGACAGCTTGGGCACATCCGGCGCCGCGCCCCACGGCAGGATGTCGGCCAGGCGGTCGACGCGCGGATGGCATAGCCAGCTCTTTGCCGACGTGATGCAGCGTCCGGGCACGGCCTGCGACTGGATGCGCGCCAGCTCGCCGATGACGTGGTTTGGCGGCGGCAGGTCGGCCGGCGTCCACGGCAGCCGCGTCGACTCGGCGGGCAGCTCGTGCTCGCCAACGTGGTGATGCAAGGACGGCAGCGTCGGGCGCGCGGCCACATCTGCGGGCCCCACTAGCTGCGGAATCGGAAAGTCGCGCAGCACCCGCGGCCGCTCGCTGGTGTCGATGTACGCGAGCGCGGAGTTGGTCGTTCCGAGATCAATGCCGACCAGATAGCGCGCGGCCACGCTTACTCTCCGCCCTCGATCTCGATCTCCAGCTCCTCATCGTCGAAGTCGGTCGGCTCGCTCTCGCTGCCCGCGCCCGGCACGCCAGCCGGCCGCTCGCGCACGTTGTATTCGAGCTTCCAGCGACGGCTGCCGTCGCGCGACACGCACCAGAGCTCCAGCACGCCGATCTCGCTGAGGTGGCTCGACAGACGCACCGGAACCAGCGCGCCGGCCGGTGCACCATCGCCGGCCTGGAGCACGGTCTCGACGGGAGCAAGCTCGCTGATGCCGCTGTCGGCGGTCACCTCTTCGATGAAGTCGCCGACCTCATCGCCCTTGCGCGTGGATGACGAGAGAAAGCGGAAGACCACGGGCTCGCCGACGCGCAGGCCGAACTCGCGGCCCTGGACCTCGGCGCTGGTGCCCTCTTCCATGCCGCGGCGGGCCACGCACAGGGCGTGCAGCTCGGGCTCCATTCCCGGCACCGCGGGCATGGCGGCTTCGACGCCGATGTAGTACGCGCGGGCCGTACCGCCGCGAATTCGCAGCCCTTTTCCGCGGCGCACCTGACCGTAATAGGCCGCGCCCAGGGCCACCGCGCGGTCAAAGTCGGCGCCGCCGAGCGCGCGCAGCGGGGCGGTGTCCTCGCTGGCGCCGGCCCAGGCGCCCAGCACCTGCTCGACGCGCTGGCGCAGCGATGCGCCCTTCATGACGCCGCCGTTGAACAGCACGGCGGTGGGCAGACGGTGGTCGCCGACGAACTTGGCCAGGTGGCGGGTGATCGACGGGTCGGCTGCGAAGGGCAGGCCGATCTCCTGAAGACCCACGCGCCGTCCCTGCTGCGGGCGGCTGTCGCGCTCGACCCGCGGGAAGAAGCCGTCGAGCAGGAAGCGCTCGACATCGCTGCGCTGAAGCTGGGTCTTGATCGAGCCGCCGATCACCTTGCTGCCGCGGCCCAGCACCACCACCGGAGCAGACTCGCGGGCACCGTCGGCAGCGAGCAGGTCCTCTTTGGCCTGGCGGCAGCTGTGCAGCAGCGCCCGGCGCTGCCACGGTTCGAGCTTGTGCCCCTCGCGCTCCAGCCGCTTGTTGAGGCCAATGGCCAGCGCCAGATCCATGTTGTCGCCGCCGAGCAGGATGTGATCCCCGACGGCGATGCGCTCGAGCGCAAGGTTTCCGTCCTGCTCGTTTACGGCGATGAGCGAAAAGTCGGTGGTGCCGCCGCCGATGTCGCAGACCAGCACCGTGTCGCCGACCTTCAGCGACCGCCGCCACTCGCTGGCGTGGCGGCCGAGCCAGGCGTAGAAGGCGGCCTGCGGCTCTTCGAGAAGGGTCACGCGACCCAGGCCTGCGGCGTGCGCGGCGCGCACGGTGAGCTCGCGCGCAACGGCGTCAAATGACGCGGGCACCGTCAGCAGAACCTCCTGCTCGGCCAGCCGCGCGCCGGGATCCGCGGCGGCGAACTGAGCGTCCCAGGCATCGCGCAGGTGCAAGAGATAGCGCGCCGAAGCCTCGACCGGGCTGATCTTGGGCACGGCATCGGGACCGTCGCTGGGCGCGTTGTACGGCAGGATCGCGGCGGTGCGATCGACGCCGTCGTGACACAGCCACGACTTGGCGGACGAAACCAGGCGCAGCGGCACCTGCGCGCCGTGCTGGCGGGCAAGCTCACCGACGACATAGTCGCGCGGCTTTTCGCCCGGCTGCCCGGTCCACGGCAGCTCCAGGGCGCCCTTGGGAAAGTCGGTGGGCGCAGCCAGATACAGAAACGACGGCAAGAGCGAGCGCGCCTCGACCTGGCCGGGCTGCACAACCTGCGGGATCTCAAAAATCCGCGGTGAGGGCGGCGGCGCGTCTTCGTCGAGGTTCGCAGTGTCGAGATAGGCAGCGACGGTGTGGGTCGTACCCAGGTCGATGCCGACGATGTAACGGCTGGGTCCGCTCATGCGCCGATCTCGACCTCAGCCGGGCAGATGACGCTCGGATCGTGGCCGGCTGGGATGTCCGAGAGGTTGATGTCGCCGGTGCGCCAGCCATGGTGGCGCAGCGTGCCTTCAAACGGCGGGCGACCGGTGACGCGGCCGACCAGGCGGATCTGCGAGGGGTCGTAGCCGTCGGGAATCTTGACCACGGCCTCGTCGGGCTCGGAGCGGATGGGGCGGACCTTGAGGTGCTCGCCCAGCGCCTTGCGGCAGCCGCGGTGGATGTCGCGCACCGCGGCGCCGATCTGCGCGTCGGCGTAGCTGTCGATGTCCTCCATGAGGAAGTCGAGCAGGCGCCCCTCGCGCTGGAGGATGGCGAGCATCTGCACGCCGCCGCGCCGACAGGCGGCAGCCAGGTCTCCGGCCTTGAGGTTCACAGCGGGCTCGGGCGCAGCAACCGGAGGCGGCGGGGCCGGCTCAGGCTTGGTTTCAACGGGACTTGGAGCACTCGGGGACTTGGGCGGCTCGGGGGCGGGCTTGGCTTCGGGCAGCGACTTGGGTGGGGCCTGCGGTGGCACAGGAATCGGCATGAGCAGCGCGATGGCCTGAGGCGGCAAGGTGGAGCGCAGAAGCACCGCAAAGAAGCAGCGCAACGCGAGAAAGAATCGACTCATGGTACTTGACGATGTAGACCCCCAACCCCCCCGTGTCAAGTTCGGAGACGAGGACCTACAACGTCGCCGGGTATACCGAAATCACCGTCGACGGCAGACTATGATACGATGTCGGGGCAGTGTCCTCTCGTCGCTCCAGTCCCTTCACCTGCTCGTGCTCTTTTTGTTGTGCGCCGGCTTCGCCAGTCAGGGGGGCTGTCGGCCCCGGTCGGAGCTGCTGCCGCCGCGGGCGCAGGATGGATTTCTGGACCTACGGCAGGCGGACTTTTTCGCGGGGCGCGATCCCGCTGAGCGTCGAGTGGGAGCTCTACTGGGATTGGCTGCGTACGCTGGCGCAGTTTTCCCGCGGCCAGGCGGGCGGCACCCGCGAGCACCGGGACACCAACGAGCCGTGGGCCAAGCACCGGATGGCCAGCGGCAAGCGGATGCCCGCGACGGGCCTGCCGCTGGCCGATGGTGGTCGACGACGATCCGGTCAACCGCGCTGTGCTGACCGGCCATCTCGGCAGCGCCGGCTACGAGGAGAGCGAGGAGAGCGGCGGCCCCGCGGCGCTGGTGCTCGATGTGATGATGTCCAAGATGACCGGTTATGAGGTGCTGAGAAACCCGAGCTGCCGGTGCTGCTCGCGCGCATCGCGACCCACATCACGCTGGCCAAGACCAACATCGCGTATGGCCGCTTCGTGCCGCACGAGTTCATTCAGCTGCTGGGCAAGCAGAACGTGGTCTGGCGCTGCGGCAGGCGGCCCGAGAGGCGGGGCTGGACGATGGGCCGGTGGAGCGCTACCTGGCGCAGTGCGAGCACTTCCGGCAGCAGCCGCTGCCCGCGGACTGGACCGGCTGCCTGGAGTTTGGCGTGAAGTAGGAGCGGCTGCGGGCGGCGACTGCCTGGTAAATCCTAGTAGTTCTGCATCTTGTCGCAGGTGAGGTTGCTGCCCGGAGCCACGCCCAGGATCTGGCTGTAGCGGTTGTAGAAGCCGATGCGATCCGTCACCTGAGCTGGGGTCGGCTGGTTGCACTCGACGCCGCCGTTGATGATGTTGATGGTCATGCCGAAGCCCGGCTTGCGCCCCGCGGCAAGATCGCTGGTGCTGGGCGTCCAGCGGCCGGTCACCACGTCGTGGCACGAGGGCTTGGGCTGCTGCGTGGTCATCCAGAACCAGAGCGCGGTCTTCCACGCCAGCACCGGATCGCTGGCGACGAGCTCGGGCTGCGCCAGAAGGCTTGCGCCCAGCGCCTTGCCGGCCTGTCCGTAGTTGTAGTTGTAGCTGATCTGGAGCGGGCCGCGGCCGTAGTACTTCTTGCCGGCGGCGCACGGATAGTCGGTGCTGGCGACGCAGTAGTCGGCGGTCTGCGGGACCGCGCCGCCCTCGTTTATCCAGCACAGGCCCCAGGCGTACTGGCCGTCGGGGGCAGTTGCCCAGCCGCCGGTGGTCTCGTGCGAGGCGTTGGCGAAGAAGGCCGCGAGCTCGCGCTTGCGATCGTCCAGCGTGCCCTGCTGCGCGAAGTCGGGGAAGGCCTTGGCAGCGTCGACAAACGACTGATAGGTGTAAAAAGCGCCCTGGCAGGGGGCGGTGCCGCGGTGCAAAAAGAGCTGCTCAAAGAGGCTCTGCGAGACCAGGGTCTCGACGGGAGTTGGGCCCGGGGGAGCGACGCTGCCGCCATCGGTCTGGGGGCCGGTGCCGCCGTCCGGGTTGCCGCCGCTGCCCGCGTCGTCCTGGCTGTTGGCGCCGGGCGTGCTGCCGCAGCCCAGAAACAGGAGCGCCGAGAGTCCAAGTGCTGCCCAAGATCCAGAAACCCACTGCGTGCAAAGACCCATCTAAGTACCTCCAAATTTGCGACCGGAAATCAGGCACCCACCCCGGACTGCCTGGCTTCCTGAACAAAGAGAGCGCGGTCGGCCCAATCGGGTCAACGCGATCTGAAAAAGTGAGCGCTCAGGCGTTGCGGCGCCAGCGCAGGTGCTGGCTGGCCCGTGGGCTGCCGCCGCCCGGCTCGGGCAGGGCGCTCAGCACCAGGCGATCGCCGACAAAGCTCACCGCTCGCACAAGCTCGGTGCCCACCCAGGCCGGGTAGAGGCTGAGCTCGACCGCGTGGATCACGCGCGTGCCGTCGAGCCGCCAGCGCCCGCTGTAGGCCAGGTAGGTGTCGAACGCGGCGCTCTTTTCGCGCGTGCGCTCGCCGCTGGTGGGTGAGGCCGAGAGCGGGGGTCGTGCGCGCACCGACAGCTGCGCGCTCATGCGACCCAGCCACCCATCGCCATCGCTCGTAAGAGCATAAAACAGGGAGCCCTGCGCATCGTGGCCAAAGGGCGCCCGCTCCGAGCCGTCGGCCGACACGCGCAGCCACGACTCCAGGGACCAGCTACCGCACAGCCTGTCTGCAAGCTCGCTCAAGGCCGGTGGCGTAACATTTTTGGGGCCCAGGCGTCCAGATTGTCGACGGGGTCACGCTCGGCGTGGAGTTTTTGGGCGGATTCCGGCACAATGCGCCGCCATGGCCGAGATCGCACCCTTCCGCGGCGTCCTCTACCGTCCCGAAAATCGCAGTCAACCGGATCTGTCGACCCAGCTTGCGCCGCCCTACGACGTCATAAACGACGCGCAGCGCCAGGCGCTGGCCAGCCGCAGCCCGTTCAACGCCGTGCACCTGATCCTGCCCAAGGATCTCACTGGCGGTGACAGCGACGAAAAATACGCCGAGGCGGCCAATACGCTGGCGCGCTGGCGCAGCGCCGGAATCATGGAGCGCGACACCGCGCCGGCCCTGTATCGCTACCATCAGATCTTTACGCCGCCCGGCGTTCCCGGGGCAGCTCCGGTGGTGCGCCGCGGCTTCATCGCCCGCATCCGGCTGCACCGCTTTGCCGAGGGCATCGTGCTGCCGCACGAGCGCACGCTGGCCGGGCCCAAGCTCGATCGGCTCAAGCTCAAGCGTGCGACCCGCACCCACCTGTCGCAGGTCTTTGGCCTGTACGACGATCCCGAGCGGCAGGCCGACGCCGCCTTCATCGCGGTGGAGCAGGGTCCGCCGTCGCTCCACGGCAAGACCGACGACGGCGTCGAGCATCAGCTGTGGCGGCTCACGGATCCGGCGGCGATTGCGCAGGTGGCGGCGCAGCTGCGCGACCGCCGCATCTACATCGCCGACGGCCACCACCGCTACGAGACCATGCTGGCGCTGCGCGACGAGCTGCGCACGGATCCGACCTACCGCGGGCTCGACTCTGCGATCGAGTACGGCTCGATCTTCCTGTGCAATGCCAGCGATCCGGGGCTGCTGGTGTTTCCGACGCACCGTGCCCTGCACAGCCTGCCCGGCTTCGATCTGGCGGCGCTGCTGCCGCGCCTGGCCGAGCGCTTCGAGCTGGATGAGCGGACCGGCGCCACCGAAGGCGAAAACGACGCCGCAACTGTTCAGGCGACGCTGGCGGAGAAGGGCGAGCGCGCTCCGAGCATGCTGCTGGCGAGCGGCGGGCGCTTCATCTATCTGACGCTGCGGCCCGGCGCTGCGGACCAGATCGCGGGTCCGGCGGTGCTGCGCACGCTGGACGTGACCGTGCTCCACGCGCTCATCTTCGAGCAGCTCCTGGGCATCGATCGCGCGGCGCAGGAGGCGCAGACCTACCTGCGCTACATCAAGGACACGTCGCAGGCGCTGGCCGCGGCCAGCGACAAGGGTGCAAACCAGGCGGTGTTCCTGCTGAATCCGACGCGCGTGCAGCAGGTGATGGCCGTCGCTGAGGCCGGCGAAGTGATGCCGCAGAAGTCGACCTATTTTTATCCCAAGATTGCCTCGGGCCTGGTGCTGAATCCGCTGGATCCCGGCGAGGCCGTCGACAGCGCCATCGCCGGAGCCGCGGCGGCAAAGGCCGGCGCGTGAACAAGGCGCGCCTGGAGCAGGCCTCCATCGCCAAGCCAGCGCCCGCAGGGGCCGATGGGGGCGCCGGTGAAGACGCGCTCACCCACGATCCGATCCTGCGCGGCCGGCTGACGCTGTGGCAGCCGCGGGTCGGCTACCGCTTCAGCATCGATCCGCTGCTGCTCGCCGACTTCGTGGGCGCGGGTCCGCTCGGCCGGGTGGTGGATATCGGGGCTGGCGTCGGTGTGGTGGGGCTGCTGCTGGCGCGCAACGATCCGCAGGCGCAGGTGACGCTGGTCGAGCTGCAGCCGCGCCTGGCCGACCTGTGCCGCCGCAATGCCGACGGCAACAGCCTGGGAGGGCGCTGCACAGTGGTGGAGGGCGATGTGCGCTCCGCGGACCTCAAGCAGCGGCTGCCGGGCGCGTGGTTCGATCTGGTGGCGTCGTGCCCGCCCTACTACGCGCTGGGCCGCGGCGAGGTCAATCCCGACAGCGAAGAGGCGATTGCCCGCCACGAGATCCACCTGCCGCTGGGCGATCTGGTGCAGGCCGCGCGCCGGCTGGTCGGCTTTCGCGGGCGGGTGGCGTTCATCTATCCGTCGCCGCGGCTGCCGCAGCTCTTGGCGAGCATGGTCACCGAGGGGCTGACCCCGACGCGGCTGCGGCTGGTGCACGCGCACGCCGGCGAGCCCGGACAGCGCGCGATTGTCGAAGGTCGCAAGGGTGCGCGCAGCGGCCTGGTGGTGGAGCCGCCGCTGATCCTGCGCACCAACGCCGGCACCTACACCGACGAAGCGCTGCGGATCCTCGGCGACTAGTCTTTTTGAGAGTTGAGGGCGAAGCCGATCATCTTGTAGAGCAGGCGGGCGCCGACGTTGGCATCCCAGTCGTCGTCGCTGCCCGCCGGTGAGGGCGCGACCTCGTTGAGATCCAGGCCCACGATGCGCCGTCCCGACTCCACCACCGCTTTGAGCAGCGCCGTCGCTTCGTGGAAGCTGAGCCCGCCCGGAACCGGGGTGCCGGTGTGCGGACAGAGCGTCGGATCGAGCCCGTCTATGTCAAAGCTGACATAAACGTCGTCTGGCAGCGCCGACACGATGCGCTCGCACAGCTCGCTCCACGGCTTGCCCGACAGCTTCTCGGTGGCCAGGTGCGCATCGAAGAACGTGCGCACGCGATCGCCCGACTGCTCGATGCGCTCCAGCTCCTCTTCGCAGAGGTCGCGGATGCCGACCTGCACCAGCCGCTTGAGCTGGGGCACATCGGTCAGCACGTTGTACATGATCGAAGCGTGCGACTGCACGTAGCCCTGATAGGCCTGCCGCAGGTCGGCATGCGCATCGATGTGCAGGATGCCAAGCCCCGGGTAGCGCCGCACGTGCTCCTTGATCGAGCCGAGCGGCGTCGAGTGATCGCCGCCGAGCACGCACACCAGCTTGCCGGCAGCGAGCAGCTCGCGGGTGCGGCCCGCCACGTAGTGCTCGACCGCGAGCGAGGCTTCGTTTACGCGCTGCTGCGCCACGGCCTCGCTGATGTCGCCTTCGCTGAGCGCGTTGGCGGCGACGCGAGCGGTGGCGTTCCACGCCTGCACGCTCGGCGGCTCGGGCTGCATGTAGATGCCGGCGCGATAGGGACGACCGGTCTCGATGTCGAACAGATCGATCTGGTGGCTGGCGCGCAGCACGGCGGCGGGACCGCGCGCGGTGCCCTGGTGGTACGACGTTGTGGCGTCGAAAGGCACCGGCAGCACGACGACGCGCGCCGTCTCTAGCGTGTCTTCAAGGCCGAAGATGCCGGCGTCAGGCCGCGCGGCAGCGTTGGGATCGATCGACATGGTTACTTCTTTTTCAGCAGCTCGACATCGATGGTGATGTTGACCTCTTCGCCAACGAGCACGCCGCCCGCTTCGAGGGCCTTGTTCCAGTTGAGGCCGAAGTCCTTGCGGTTGATCTTGGTGGTGGCGGTGGCGCCGCGCTTGGCGTTGCCGAACGGATCCTTGATCTCGGCGGTGGGACCTTCGACGTTCAGCACCACTTCCTTGGTGACGCCGTGGATGGTGAGATCGCCGGTGACCTTGAGCTTGTCGGCGCCCGCCTTCTCGACCTTCTTCGACTTGAAGGTGAGGGCCGGGAACTTGGCGGCATCGAAGAAGTCGGGGCTCTTGAGGTGCGCGTCGCGCTTGGCCTCGCGCGTGTTGATGGTGTTCACGTCGATCGAGACATCGACCGAGGACTTGGTGATGTCCTTGTCGTCCAGGTTCAAGGTGCCGGCGACCTTGGAAAACTCACCGCGGACGTTGGAGACCATGAGGTGCTTGATGCTGAACTGCGCCGAGGAGTGCGAGCCGTCGATCTCCCAGCTGCTGGCGCGGGCGAGGCCAGTGGCGGCGATGGAGGCGAGCAGCGCAAAGCCGAGAGCGAGAGTCTTTTTCATGAGCGTGTTCTCCGTTGGATGGTCGTTTTGAGCGGTTGGGAATCTGCCTTTGGATGCCACCGCGGTCAACTCATATGCGAGGCCGCAAGCCCGGTCAGGAGCTCGGTCA
>Ga0075163_10006944_pt1 | contig 15002 bp, 5 predicted proteins | sample JI1023141ADNA_FD_71478 | JGI IMG/M metagenome (GOLD analysis project Ga0075163, IMG submission 71478) | Wastewater effluent complex algal communities from Wisconsin, to seasonally profile nutrient transformation and Carbon sequestration -... | ecosystem: Engineered > WWTP > Effluent > Algae...
TCCCGTCGTCGTCGGCATGGATGTCCCCGCGGTCACGGGGTCCGCTGTCGATGGCCCTGTCATCGTCCCGCCGCCGTCGCTGAGCGTGTCGGGGCTCGCGTCGCCGGTGGTCGTCGCCGTGTCGCCAGGGCAGCCCCCGCCGGTCAGCACCAAGAAAACATAGACGCCGAGGCGAGCACCCGGGCGGTGGGATCCGTCTGGCATCAGGCCCATCGTAGCCGCAGGTTACGGGATCCGCCCGAGTTCGGTCAAGCCAGGCCGCGCGTATTCATGCGACCTCCCCGTCGCTGGTGCTCTGAGCGCTCGCATGATAGCCTGCGCCGCTCATGTCACAGTGGCGTCGAATACCTCCGGCTGCATTCTTGCTGACCCTGACCGCCTGCCCGAACGACCCGGCGATGATACCGACGACGGAATCGCCCGACGACAGCGCCTCCTCCGCGAGCAGCGCTCCGCTCACCACCTCGGGCTCCGACGGCACGACCACCGACCCGACCGGCACGACGGCCACGAACGGCACGACGCTGACCACCGTCGAACTGCAGACAGACCCCGCCACCACGGACACCACGTCCACCAGTTCGCCCGGGACCACCGCGCCCGGGACAGATACTGGCACGAACGACACCACCTCTCCGGGTGACACCACCTCTCCGGGTGACACCACCTCTCCGGGTGACACCACCACGGGCGACGGCACCGCCGCCGATGACACCACGAGCGAGTCCAGCGGCACCACCGCCGGCGACCCCCCCGAGATGTGCATGCAGGGCGACAAGAAGGTCTGCTATACTGGCCCGCCGAACACCAAGAACGTCGGGATCTGCACGACCGGCTTCCAGTACTGCCCCAACGGCATGACCTACGATCCCGAATGCAAGGGCCAGGTCACCCCGGTCGCCGAGCAGTGCAACGGATCCGACGAGAATTGCGACGGGGCCGCCGAGCCGATGCTCACCGAGCCGATCAAGCTGGCGATCGGCAAGCTCCCGCGGATCATCAATCACCAGAACCAGCTGGTGGCCGCGTGGGTCGACCCCTTCAATAAGTTGATCCTCCAGAAGCTCGCCAACGACGGCCAGAAGGTCGGCCCCGCGGTCCCGCTGGTCGTCACCGGCTCGATCAGCGAGATCGAGCTCGCGTCGTACGCCGGCGGGATCGCGGTCGGCATGGCCCGCTACGACGCCGACAACAAGACGTACGTCTCCTACGTCCGCACGTTCGACGCCAACCTCGCGCCGGTCGCCCCCGAGCAGCGCCTGGGGGTGGTGATCCCCGCCATGATCAACAAGGTCGATCTGCTGCTGGCGACCCTCGGCCCGGCCAGCGACCAGTATTTCGTCCTCGAGACGACGAGCAAGCAGAACTCCAACGCCCAAACCATGAAGGTCGTGGCGATGCCGCAGGGCCAGCCGGGCCAGGCGGTCGGAACCACGCTGTGGGCCAGCATCAACCTCGACAGCGACCCCGAGCTGATCCCCACCGATTATGGCGTCGTCGGCATCTACCCGCTCAGCCCGATCAAGCAGACCCTGCGGGCCTGGGGCCCGGCCGGCAACCAATTGTGGGACGCCCAGGCGCCGGACTTCATCCGCTCGTACATCAGTGATTACAACGGCGACGACATAACCCTGGTCAGCGCCGGGGTCGTCGGCTTTCGCTACAGTCGCATCTCCGCGACCGACGGCTCCACCATCACCAACAACCCGGCGGCCGACGCCCTCTACCCGGCGCCTTCGACGCAGGACAAATTCGACAGCCTCTGGTACAACGGCTCGCATCACGCCTACGCCTGCGGCGATTACACGCTGACCTATACGCGCTTCGCCAAGGACGGCGAGCTCGTGCCCTACGAGGCCAGACTCCTCGAATACGGCCTGTGCGGCAACAATTTCGAGCCGCACATCAGCGTGCTGCGGCTCGCCGGGATCGCCGGCAAGGTCGTGATGATCCACAACGACGATCAGGACATCCTGTTCCGCGTCCAGCAGTGCGCCTGAAGCAGCCCTGGCGCCGCGCGGATGTGCACCCCGCCCGCGCATGCCACCGCCCCGGGCGGGCGCGAACCTGGGGGACGCGCCGTCGGACGCCACAGGTGCAGCTCCTCGCCCGGGTCTTCGCGCTCGACGTCACCATCTGCCGCAAGTGCGGCGGCCGCATGCGCGTCCTCGAGGTTGTCGACGACCCCGACGACGTCGCCCGCATCCTTCACGGTGCCCGGGCTCCGCCACGGCCTCATCCTCCCGCTCAGGTCCTCCTCTTCCCCAGTTGACCGCTCTTCCCCAGTTGACCGCGCGCCCTTGTCGTCGCGTCCGACCTCGCACGTCGTTCCCGCGACCGAGGAGGTCTCCTCGGCAGGCCGAGCGACGCGAAGGGGCGCAGTCAGCCCAGTGGATCCATCCGGGATCGCGCTTCCTGTTCACCCATCGGCCCTCATCCGTGGACTCATGGCACCGCCGGCACCTGACGCCGGTACCCGACTCCTCGCCGAAATTCCCGGCTGAAAAGGCTTAAACGCCAAAAGGCTTAAACGCAGGCCAGACTCCCGTGCGCATTCTCAAATCATCCGTTCATATTTTCCCCAGAACCAGTGTCGCGTGGATCGAGCTGGCGAGAGTGCCGCAGAGGCGCGTGAAGAATCATCGCCCGCTCCGCACGAGCAACTTCTTAATCCAGATTCTAGTGGCCAGTAAAGCGTAATCGAAACCGATTTTCACATTGCACAGGTGGTGAGCACCGCTCTTTGTCTCGATTGGTCGGCGCACAGCGCGACGAACTCCTGACGGCGTTGCCGCTAAAAAATTTCATCTTCAGCTTTTTCGATCGCTTCTTCGATCTCCCAGTCTTCCACGCCAGCAAGTTCAAGAGTTTCTCGCCAAAGCGTTAGGTCATATGCCGCGTCCGACTGAATTGTCATGTAATCCTGAGTTATTACAAGGCCCCGATAGTCGTACTCGCCGATCCTGCGAAATCCTATGAGTAATCCACCCCGTGCGATGCTTTCAAAAAACTCGCTATCAGGAACGACAGGGGCTCGGCTTATTTTGGTGCGATAGCGCTCCAAAATCCTTGTCTCAAGCCGCCTGCTTGCTATCAGTGACAGAGGGGTTGCGGCAAGAATGTCGAGCTTTTGATCGAAAGGAACTAGAACTTTCCAACCCTTCCCAGTGCTTCTTATTGTGGCGTCGGACACTTCGACCCACCACGCATCCCTAGTGTCGGGGTTGCAGAGGATAACGATTACTGGAAGTGAGTAGTTGGCCCAGTAGTTAACATGCTTGTTCTCTGGCCGGAAAATGTACCCAACATCAGAGGACTCGCTGAGCCAGCTATGGCCGCATTTGACTTGCGCGGCAATCAGCCTGCCTGTAACCTGGCTACCTTGTTTGACCACCTCAATATTTCCATCAATTCCGTAGTCGCGCGATTCCTGAGATCGAAAAAGCCAGCCCATTTGTTGCTCAACAATGTCTTGAGTAATGGCCATGCCAAGCTTTCCAAGCCTGTCACTGTCGGTGAGTGTGGGGAAAATATTTGACATTTTATCAGACTATCAGGACTGGGCGTCTCTCTCAAGCGGTCCTGAGCATCTCCGGCCCGCCGCTGTGGCCCGAGCGCGTCCTCCTGATCCCACATGGTCTGCGTCGAGATCTCGAGGCCCTCGCTCGCCATCTGGGTCGTCGATCCCGACGGGCGCAATCACGCGCTCGTCTATGATTCGCTCGCGCGCCGATGACAAGATTTTTTCGCGCAGCGGCGATGGTGCGAGCGGCGCCTTGCCGACGAGCTGACTCCCTGCAGGAACAACTCGCGCTCCGGCCGCGACAACGACAGCGTCGTCGCATCAGGCGCTCAGCCAGGACCCGCTGTCGGGGGCGCCGGGCCTCGCCCGGTTATAGAAAAGCCTTCGGCCACGGCGGGCAGTCGGGTTAGAACCCTTGCGCATGCTCCCGCCCCGGTTGAAAGGGCTGCTGGATCCGCTGGCGAGGACCTGGCGCCGGGTCGAGGTGCTGCGGGACATCGCCGACAACGAAGGCGGAGCGGGGCTCGGCAGCGCCGATCTGTTGGACCTCTACGTGCCAGCTTGGCTGTGCCCCGACCGCGACGTGCGCGGCGCCCAGGATCATGAGCGGGCGCTCTACCGCAAGCTCCGCGAGCCCGAGCTGAGCCCGGACGAACGCACACAGATCGCCCGGTCCCACCAGAGCAACTTGCTGCAGCCGTGGTTCCCGGAGCGGCGGAGGGCCCGGCGCGTCTCGCCGCTCCAGGCCCTGGCCGAGCACCGGCACCTCGCGGTCGTGGCGCCACCGGGCGCGGGGAAGTCGACACTGCTGCGGGTCGTCGCGCTCGCGCAGGTCAACCCGACGTTCGCCGACCTCTGGGGCGAGGAGCGGACGCCGGAGCCGGCGCCGACGCCGGTGCTGCTCGCGCTGGCGGACTACGCGGAGGCGCTGGCGAGCCAGCCGGAGCTGGCGCTGGCGACGTTCATCGCCCGGGCGGCTGCCTACGCGGAGGAGCCGCTACGCGCCGGTCAGGCGCTACTGCTCCTCGACGGCCTCGACGAGGTGCCGTTGCCCGCGCTGCGCAAGCGGATCGCGTCGGCGATCCGGGAGCTGCTCGACGCGACGCCCGCGATGCGCTGCGTGGTCACCACCCGCCCGAACGGGGCGGTCCACCTGCCGGGCTTCGCGGTGTACCACCTCGACCTGTTCAGCGAGGGGATGGCGGTCGAATTCCTTGCCCGCTGGCGCGCGTGCCAGCGGCGGGCCCGCGGCGAGGCGATTGATCCCGCGGCGCTGCACGCCGAGGCGGCCGTGATCTGGCAGCGGCTGCGGGCGCACCCGTCGCTGCTGGCGCTCGCGCGCAACCCGCTGCTGCTGGCGATCCTCGCGGTTTGCCAGGAGATGCACGTCGAGATGCCGCACGACCGCGTGCAGTTCTACGATCGTGCATTGCGGACGTTGCTCGAGACGTGGAACCACGCGCGCGAGGAGGGCGACGACCCGCCGGTCGCGCTCGAGACCCAGTGGTGCGCGTGGGGCGAGCTGGCGCTCGAGCTGCGGGCCATGTGCCCGGCGGGGGTCTTCCGTCGCGAGCTACTGGTCGAGCGGCTGATCGCGTGGCTGGTCGCGTTCGGCGAGCGCGAGGCCGACGGCCGGCGGCTGGCCGAGGCGATGTTCGACGCGGCGGTCCACCGCCACGGACTGCTCGAGCGCCTCGGCGGCGGCGACTTCAAGTTCTGGCACCCGACCTTCGGTGAGTACCTTGCGGCCGCAGCGATCGCCCGTGACTCGGACCCGCGGCGCCTGGTCGGCCTGCGCGACGACCCGCGCAACACCGAGATCGCCGCGATGGTGCTCGCCCATGTGGCGACGGTTCAGGGCGACCGCCAGCGGGCGAACGCCTGGCTGGCCGCGCTCGCCGGCGAGGACGACGCGAGCTGGGGTCCGCTCGTCGGGTCGGCGATGGCGTTCGCGGTCGAGTGCGTGCGGCGCGGCTGCGCGGCGGACCACGAGGCGGTCGAGGCGCTGCTCGTCCTCACTGCCCGCCGGATTGCCCTGCTGCCGTACGGGCACTGGTCGTCGCCGTTCTGCCGCCTGGTGGACGGCTACCCGCGGTTCAGCCCGAGGCCGGCGCTGGTTGCCGTACTGCTCCCGCTGAGCCGGCCGCCACGGGCGGGCGGGACGGCGTGGGCGAGGGCGTCGGCGTTGCGCCTGCTCGCCAACGCCTGCGCGACCGATCGCGCGGCGCGTGACGCCTGCCGTGCGGTCGCGCCGACCTGGCGCGAGCGATCGAAGATGTTCGGTGCCCGCGAGAGCGTGGGTCACGCGGGGCTCGGCCTGCTCCGCGCTGGCGAGCCGGCGTCCGCGTGGCTGCCCGCGATCACCGGGCTGACGTGGTTCCACGATGCCGGCGACCCGCTCGCGCTCAGCGACGACGCACGCGCGCTCCGCGAGGCGCTGCGGCGCGTGATCCCTGGTCTCGGCGAGCGGCTCGTGGACCCGGACCCGGACGTCCGGCGCGCCGCGGCCCTGGCCCTAGCGCTGGTCGACGACGCGCGACCGACCGTACAGGACGAGCTGTTCGCGGCGGCGGACGGGAGGACCACGGACCCGTCGCCCGAGCGGTTGCTCGCCCGGCTGGCGCACCGCGAGGCCGCGATCGGGGAGCACCTCGTCGCGCACGCGCTGCAAGCGGCAGCGACCGGCCAGCGCGCAGACGCGTGGTCGGAGGTCTGCCTCGCACGGGCCCTGACGGCCGTCGGGGAGCACTGCCGCGGCGTGGTGTGCCGGCTCGTCGACGCGCTGTCCGACGAGCTCGATCGTTCGGAGGGGCCGGCGCAGAAGCTCCTCACGCGGCTGGTCTCCCACGAGCGCCCGCACCTCGCGGGCGTGCTCCTCACGGAGGCCGAGGCGCGGCTGCTCGCGAACCCGGACGCGACCCGCCTCGCGCTCCGCTGCGTGCTGCTTACCGGAGGGTCCTTCGCCGGGTCGCCGGGGCCGACGGCGACGGAGCTGCTGTTCGCGTGCGCCCGACGCGGGGACATCGACCAGCGGTTCATCGCCCACGAGCGTATCGGCCAAGCGTACTACAATCCGGAATTCGCCGGGCAGCGGGGACGGCTCGCCGCGCTCGAGGTCGGGTTACTCGCCGAAGCGCTCGCCCACGCCGCCGACGAGAAGCTCGCGTGGGCGCCGTCCTGGGAGGCGCGGCACCTGCTGCACACGAACCGGCCGCACACGTGGGGATCGATCGTCGAACAGCTGGTGAGCAGCATCGGGCACCGCCTCGGCGCGTCGCCGGATCAGGCGGCGTCGTACCTCGCGCCGCTCCGCGAGGCGCTCGCGTCGTCGCACGGACGCCTGCGTCAGTACGCCGCCGTCCTGCTCGCGCCGGTGAGCGCGGGGGACGAGGAGCGCGCCGCGCTCGCGCCGATCCACGTCGATCTGCTGGCCGCGAACGACCGCTGGTTGCGCGTGCGGGCGGCGGCCTGGCTTGTCGACCGGCGAGCCGAGCTGGCAGTGGCGATCGGACGGCTGCAGCTCGCGCTCTGCGCCGAACCGGCGTCGTTGTCCAGAAGCGAGTTCGCCGACCGGCTCGTCCGGCTCGGGCCGCCGGACGACGAGGTGATCCACGCGCTGCTGCGCGAAGAGTTCCCGGTCGACGGTGTCGACCCGAACTGGCTGTTCGCCCGCATCGAGGTCGTGGAGCTGATCGCCTCGTATCTCGGGAACGCCGACGACCGCCTGCACCACCGGGCGCACAGCCTGCTCGAGCGCGGCCGCGGACGCGACGACATCACCGAGCTGCTGTACTGCCGGGGGCTTGTGGCCGGACCCGACGACGCGGCCAACCTCGCGGTCCGGCTCGGGATGGATCTGATGCACCTCAACAAGCCCCGCGACCCGCGGGTGACCACCCTGTGGCGGCGAGCCCTGGCCTCGACGAATCCGCGGGTGAAGGCGCGGGCCTTCGACGCGCTCGTGTGGCACGTCGAGCCCGACGCCGCGCTTCGCGAGGCGGCGATGGCCGTACTGGCCGACGAATCGCTGTACCTGCGGGTGATGATCGCCTGCGACTGCGTGGCGCGCGCCCTGCGCGACCGGGAGATGCCCGCGGACGTCAGGGCGTGCGTCGCCGGGCTGGAGGCGCTCGGTGTGCCGGCCGGGCGCCTCATCGCCGCGTTGCTGCCGATCCTGGACGAGAAGGCGCCGCTGCTGCGCGCGGCCGCGGCGGTCCTGCTCCACGTGCTCGGCGGATCCTGCGAGCAAGTACACGCGCTGCTCGCACCCTTGCGTGGCGTCGACGCGCCGCTCCACGAGCACTTCAACTTCTGGGGACCCGACTGGCACCGGCTCGCGCAGCTCGTCGTGCCCTCGGAGCTCCTCGAATTCTTCGACGGCTCGACCGGTGTGGATGGCTGGACGCTCGGGGTGCAGGCGGTCGGGCTCGGCTCGGCCGACGAGACGCTGCCGGGGCACCTGCAGGCGGAGCTGCAGGCGGCCCTCGCCGGGCCCGACGACTTCTCGCAGCAGCGTCGCGCGGTTCTGCTGCTGCGGATCATGCTGGCCTCGTCGCCGGAGGCGGCCGTGCTGGGGATCGAGGCGGTATTCTCCGGGCTCCGCACGGACGCAGAGGACGACCCAGCCGAGCGCCGCCGCTGGCACATCATCGAGCACTGCCTCGCGGACGACCGCGTCTTCGCGTACGCCGCGATGCACGTGCTGCGGAGATGGCCCGCCGCGTCGAATCGCCGCCACGTGCTGGCGTCATACAGCGCCCCGGACGAGCGCCGCGTACGGCTGCGTGCCGTCGTACCGACGTTCGTGCAGGACCCCGACCCCGCGATCCGCGGAGCCGCGGCCCGCTGGTGCGTCCAACTCGGCGACGACGACCCCGCGGTGCTGGCTGCCTGGGTCGAGGCCCTGTTCACCGAGTCGGTGGTCGCATGGGTCTTCTCTCGCCTGGCCTGGCTGCCGTCCGAGGAGGCGACCCGCGGCGTGGCGCATGCATGCGCACACCCTGAACTATGGCAGGGCTCGCCCGCCCGGACGCGGACGCTACTCGCCGTGCTCGACGGCTGTGGCGCCCTGCCGCCCGGCGCCGCTGCGGTCGTCCACGCGGGACTCGCGTCGGCCGAGCTCGAGGACCGCTGCGTGGCCGCCGACCTCTGCGAACGTCACCCGGGCCTCGGCTCCCCGGACGAGCTCGCCGCGATTTGGCGCGACGCGCTGATCGAGTTCAACGACGGAGACATGGCCTGCACGATCGCGCAGCGCCTCCTCGCGGCCCTGCCGGGCGAGCCGGTTGCGCTCGCCACACTTCGAAGGATCGCCGCGGGGGACGATCGTCACGAGACCCGCCGGGCATGCGAGGCGCTGGCGATCTGTCCCTCGGAGCAGGCCTTCGTCCGCGCGGTGCTGTACGGGTGGCTCGACGATCCGGACCGCGACAGCCAGGCGCTCGGGTGGGCGCTCGCGCAGCTGCTGCGAGCGGGCGAGCCGGAGCCGGGCGTGGCGGCGCGGGCGATCGCGGCGCTGGTGGACGACCGCCTCGATCCGGCGGATCTCGCCCCGGACGACGCTCGGTGGCAGTTCCACGGCGGCGGTCCGAAGGGCTGGCCGATGCTGCAGGGCAGCAAGCTCGCGCAGCAGCCGACGAGCCTCGCGGAGGCCCTCGCCGCCGCGCTGGCGGCATGTCTCGGCGCCGACATCGACGCGGTCGGTCCGCGGTGGCGGCGGATCGCCGGGGGCGGCCCGTGCACGCCGGACGACGTCCGCGAGGTCGTCGCCTTGCTCACCGTCCGGACCGACGACGACGACCGGCGGCTGTTCGCGCGCGGGTACTGGTACGGGAGCCTGCCGCATGACGCCCAGCAGCATCTCGTGCTCCCGCCGGTCGCGCGTCCCGCCCCGCCCCCGCGCCTGCCCGCCGACCCGAAAGCGCGGGAGGACCTGCTGGTCCGGCGCTTCGGCGACCCCGAGCGCCTACGGCGATTCGTCGAGGTCTGGCCCGAGGTCGTCACCGAGATCGCCTGGCAGGGCCGATCCATCCGCAACGTCGTCGGCGACTTGGTCCGCGAGCTGAGCCACCACGGCCTCTGGGAGGATTTCGAGCAGCGGCTGTTCGCCGCCGGCGGGCGCCGGCCGCCGGCCGCCTGAACGATCGTCCTCTCCCGGGTCAACGCTCCGGGCAAGTGGAACGTGCTGACGATGAGCACGCGATCCACCCCGTGACGACCCAGTGTCGGATTGCGCCGGGCGGTATGTTAATACGGTGTTCGGCGCAGCGTTTAATACGAAGGGCGACGGTGTAGAGGATCACGGCAGCCGGCAGCGCTGCGGCGATCTCGGCGCGGCGCGCTTCGAGCTCGGCCGCTGCTCGGGCCCCCCCTCGGCGTCCCTCGGCGTGGGCCTGAAGGTAGGCGACAAGTTCGCCGAAGGTACGAGAGGTCCCCAGGGACGCGAGCGGCAGCCCAGTCACTCGCCACGTCGCAGCGTGAACTGGCGATGCACCAGCTCCGCCAGGCCGTCGACGCACAGGTAGGGCTGGGTGAAGGCGTCGCGCAGCATCGCCTCGACCAGGCGCTCGGCGAGCGTCGCAAGCTGTTCGTGCCAGCCGCAGATCGTCGAGCGTGCGAGCTCGAGGCCGTCGCGGGCGTGGATCTTCGTCCTGCCGGTACGGCGGCAGGTGGCCCTGCCAGCGATAGACGATGGTCTTGGCGAGCAAACCCGGGACCGGCGAGGCCGCGGTCGATGGCCTGATTGCTGACACCCGATAACGGACCGCAGGCCGCCTGGTTCACCGACTCGTCGCACCTTCAACTCGAGCCGGCGGGTGGGTCTTGACCGGCCGGCCGGTTTGGAACATACTGGGAACCGAACAGCGCCGCCGCCCCGTTCCCAAGCAATTTCAATGCCTTACCGCCCGCCTACTGCTGGAAGCAGTAAAGCGCTCGCTTCTCGCCGCAATGGCCCAGCCCGGCGCCGCAACTCGTCCACGTCCCGTTCTTCGCCTGCGCGTTCCCCCACGCGGTATTCAGCGCGGCGCTCGTGCTGCTCCAGTTGTTGCAGTCGAAGGTGTTCTCGGCGGCCTTCCCATTGACCTGCACGTTCGACCAGACCACCTGGCCTGAACCGCAAATTTCGGGGAACTCGTACGCCGGCTGGCCGCCCTTCTCGGTGACACGGATCGGATTGAGGAGCAGCCCGTCGGTCAGGTCGGCCCAGTTGTTGGCGATCTTCTTGCCGTCGAGCAGCACGTACGGGACATCCGACTTGACGAACCGCGACGCCGGGTCGCCCGTTTCATCGTCGGCGAGCCAGGCCAGGAACGTCCCCGGCAGGCCGGCGTTCTTGGCGAGAAGCTGGCACCGCATATCCGCGGCGAGCACGCCGTGCATCGTGTTCGTGATGTCCCCGTAGTACGTGCTACTGGTCACGAACACCAGGCGGCTCGCTAGCGCCTTCTTGCAATTGACCTCGCAACCGTCGCCGCCGACCTGGTTGCCGTCGTCGCACTCCTCGACCCCGGCCTGCACGTGCCCGTCGCCGCACGCCGCCGCCGCGCAGTCGCTGATGCACGCGTCGGTCTCGTCGGCGTCGCCGTCGTCACACGCCTCGCCGGCCGCCGCGTTGACCGTGGCGTCGCCGCACAGCGCCGCCGTGCAGTCCGCGTCGCAGGCGGCCGTCTCCGTCCCGTCGTCGCACTGCTCACCGGCGGCCGCATTGACGAGCCCGTCGAGGCACTCCGCCGGCGTGCAGTCGTCGTCGCAGAGCGCCGACTCGCCCCCGTCGTCGCACGCCTCGACGCCCTCGTGGATGGATCCGTCGCCACACGCCGCGAGCGTGCAGGCCGCCGTGCACTCGTCGCTGTCGATCCGGTTGCCGTCGTCGCACGCTTCGCCGGGGTCGAGGTCCCCATCGCCGCACGACGCCGGCATATTCGTGTCCCCGCTCGCGCTCGTCGTCTCGCCCGTCGATCCAGCGGTCGTGTCCCCCGAGCTCGCCGTCATCGCGTCGCTGGTCGCCAGCGTCGACCCGGTCGCCGCCATCGTGGTCGCCGAGGACATCTCCGTCGTCGCGGTGGTCCCGACGCTCGTCCCGTCCGTCGCGCTCGCCGGGTCACCCGTCGTCAGCCCGCTCGACGCCGGGCCCGCCGTCGTCATGGCATCGCTCATGGCAACCCCGGTCTCCGTCGCCGTGGCCGGCCCGGTCGTCCCTTGATCGGCCGGGCAACCCGCGAGCGCGACCCACACCACCGGCCCTGCGAGCCGAACATCACAGCGATTCGTCGTCATGGAAGCAGCCCTCTCCTCGTCTGCCGAAAAGCACGCGGCATTCACGGGTTCGACCGGTAGAGCACAGTCTGGTTCTTGCCGCCGAGCAGCACCTCGGGGCGACTGTCGCCGGAGAGCTCGGCCGTGTGCAGCGACTTCGCGGTCAGCGGGCCGCCGCCAAACATCTTGGCCGACTTGAACGACTCGTTCCCGTCGCCGAGGGCCACCGAGATCTGCGCCTTGTTGGTGCCGAGCGCCAGGTCCGGGGTCCCGTCCGAGTCGAGGTCCGCGAGCGCGGTGAATCGTTCGATCCCCTGCCCGCTCGCGTCGAGCCCGGTGTCGACCACGGGCCCGAGCGCCGCGAACAGCCCGAACCCGTCGCCGATGTACACCTGCGCGGCGAACGTCGGGAACCCGCCGCCGAAGCCCGCGAAGTCGAGGACCCCATCCTTGTTGAAGTCCGCGACGTGGCCGACATCGGCGAGGATGTTGGCCTTGACCGGCGCGCCGAACGTCAGGTTCGCCGCGCCGGGGATCATCCACACCTGCCCGAACGTCCCGAGGATGTCGTTGAAGCCGTCGTTGTTGAAGTCGCCGACGTGCACCCGGACGTCGCCGTTGATCCCGCCGACGTCGAACTGCTGCCAGTAAAGCTGCATCGGCCCGCCGTTGTCGACCTTGTTCCCCCACTGCCCCACGCTCTTGTTGAGGAAGAGGAAGAAGTCGGACCCGTCCATCTGCGCGTCTTTCTTGTCCATCATGATCACGTCGAGGTCGCCGTCCTTGTCGAAGTCGACGAACTCCGACCACGTGATGTTGTCCCAGCCATCCGTACTCGACGCGGCCTGCAGGGTCCCGTTGCCGTTGCCGAGGTACACGTTGATCAGGAAGTCCGAGCCGAGCGGCTTCTCGCCGTGGCAGGCGAGCAGCACGTCCTGCTTGCCGTCCTTGTTATAGTCGGTGACCACCCCGCGCCGCGGGTTATCGTGGCACGCCGACAGGATCTTGACCTCGGTCTGCTCGAACCCGCCCTCACCCGTCCCGACCCACGTCTCCAGCACCTCGCCCCAGTTCTGGCCGTTGTTGATGATGCCGTCGACGTCGTCGACCATCCCGAGCGCGAGGTCGAGGACGCCGTCCATGTTGAGGTCGCCGTGGGTGATCATCGAGGTGTAGATCGCCCACGGCTGCGTGTGCGCCAGCTTGACCGTCGAGAAGCAGATCTCGCCGGGCTCGGCGACGAGGTTGCCGCAGCCGACCAGCGCCGGGAATTTGCAGTCGTTGCGGCAGTCGTCGCCGTCGTTCGCGTTGCCGTCGTCGCACTGCTCGCTGCCCGGCGTGACCACGCCGTCGCCGCAGATCCCGCCCTGGCAGACGCCCTGACACGCCGCGCTGTCGGCCTCCGCGTCGCTCCACAGGATCTTGACCAGCTTCTTGCTGGTGTCGCTGACCACGAGGTCGCGCCGCCCGTCGCCGTCGAGGTCGCCGGCCGCGACGTGCACCGGCTTCACCGAGGCCGGGAATGTCACCGCGCCGGCGAACGTGCCGCTCCCCTTGCCGGTCGCGACCGCCACGCCCACCGCGTGCACCGCGAGCACGTCGAGCGCTCCGTCGTGGTTCACGTCCGCCAGCGCGAACTCCGTGGCCACCACCCCGAGCCGCACATGGTACGCCGCGTCCTCGAACCCGCCCATGGCCGTCCCCTTGCGGACGTACAGGCCCTTCGCCGCGGCGTCGACGACCAGCAGGTCGGGCCGCCCGTCGCCGCTGACGTCGGCGACCTCCATGATTCCCGCGCCGACCGGCACCCGGTAGGTCTTCTGGCGCGCGAACTTCCGCGCCCCGAGGTTGACGTACACCCCGACCGTTCCGCTCTGCTTGTTGAGCGCCACCAGGTCGAGCTTACCGTCGCCTTGCATGTCGAGCGCCGCGATGTCGCTGACCTCGTTCGCCGCCTTCAGCACGAGCGGGTCGCTGAACATCGTCCCCGCTGCCCCCCAGCGCACCGCGACCTTGTTGCCGAGCCCGTCGGCGGTCGCGAGGTCCGGGTCGCCGTCGCCGTCGAGGTCGGCCGCGGCGATCGCCAGCGGGGCCCCGGTGCCAGCCAGCGCCGGGCCCCCGTTGACGAACTTCGCGTTGCCGAAGTTGATCATCACCGTCACACCCGCCGGCGAGAGCACCAGCAGGTCGCGATCGCCGTCGCCGTCGATATCGGCCGACCCGAACCCCGCCGGCGCGCCGTCCGGGACGGCGAAGCTCGTCCCCCCGTCGAACCCGCCCGCGCCGTCGCCCACCCGCACATGGATGCTCTTCGGCCCCGGATCCGCGGCCACGAAGTCGAGCTTGCCGTCGCCGTTGAAGTCGGCCACCACCGTCGACCGCGGCCCGCCGGTCGGCAAGTCGAGCCCGAGATTGGCGAAGCAATACTCGCCCGCCTCGAACACCCCGTCGCAGTCCTTGTCGACCGGCAGCTTGCAAGCGTTGCTGCACTCGTCGTCATCGATCGCGTCGCCGTCGTCGCACGCCTCCATGCCCGCCCACACCAGCCCGTCGCCGCAAGCGGCCGCCTTGCACCCGCTCGTGCACGCGCCGGCGTCGGAGTTCTGCGCCCCGAGGTCGCAGTCCTCCAGCGCCTGCACATAGCCGTCGCCGCAGGCCGGCGCCAGGCAGCTATCGGTGCACTCATCGGTGTTATCGCCGTCCTTGCCGTCGTCGCAGGCCTCGCCGGGGTCGAGCTCGCCGTCTCCGCAGCTCGTGAGCGTGCAATCGCCGTCGCAGCCGTCGCCCGGGGCCTGGTTGCCGTCGTCGCAGGCCTCGCCGGGGCCGAGATCGCCGTCTCCGCACACGTTCTCCGTGCAATCTTGCTTGCAAGCGCCGTTTGGCCCGTTGTCGGGCCCGGCGTCGCAGGCCTCGCCGTCCTCGAGGATACCGTTGCCGCACACCGGGTCGGCCATCCCGGTCTCCCCGTCGGTCGTATCCGTGCTGCCGTCGGTCGTCCCGCTCGAGGGGTCGCCGCTCGGATCCGCGGTCGTATCCCCGGTGCTCCCGGACGGATCGCCCGAGCCGTCGGTCGAGGGCATAGACGTCGCGGTCGTATTCGGCGCGCCGGTCGTTCCCGTCGTCGTCGGCATGGATGTCCCCGCGGTCACGGGGTCCGCTGTCGATGGCCCTGTCATCGTCCCGCCGCCGTCGCTGAGCGTGTCGGGGCTCGCGTCGCCGGTGG
>Ga0075163_10006947_pt1 | contig 14999 bp, 9 predicted proteins | sample JI1023141ADNA_FD_71478 | JGI IMG/M metagenome (GOLD analysis project Ga0075163, IMG submission 71478) | Wastewater effluent complex algal communities from Wisconsin, to seasonally profile nutrient transformation and Carbon sequestration -... | ecosystem: Engineered > WWTP > Effluent > Algae...
GTTGGACTTGCCGCAACCGTTCGGCCCGACCACGCCGGTCATGTTGGTCGGCAGGTGCAGGGTGGTCGGATCGACGAAGGATTTGAAGCCGGACAGCTTGATGGTGGACAGGCGCATGCGCGTCGGCGAATCCCGGGCGGCGACGGGCGCCACCGCTTGTCAATTTGGATTGAAAATATCCGCCAGGTGATTGATTTGCCTAGTGGAATCGCTCCGGCGTGAAATCGCCGATCGGTGAGTATAACGGGGCTAGGCGGCCAGCCGCGCGCCGCTGGCGGGATCGAAGAACAGCACGTCCGGCGCACGCAGGGTCAGCCCGAGCGACGCGCCTTCGACCGGCGCGTGTTCAGGCGGCACGCGGGCGACCAATGGCAGCGTGCCGAGCCGCAGGTTGACGAAGACCTCGTTGCCCACCGGATCCACGGTCTCGACGGTGGCCGAAAACATTGCCTGCCCGGGCCCGGCCACTGCCAGGTGCTCGGGGCGGATGCCCGCAACGACCTGGCGTGGCAGGCGAGCCGGAAGCCCGGCGCCTTGCAGTCGCACCCGCTGGCCATCGGCGAGCACCAGCGCCGGGCCGTCATCGACGTCCAGCATGCCTTCGAGGGTGTTCATCGCCGGGCTGCCCAGGAACGTCGCCACGAACAGGTTGGCGGGATTGCGATACAGCGACATCGGGGTATCGATCTGTTGCACCACCCCATCCCGCATCACCACGATCCGCTGGCCGAGGGTCATCGCCTCGACCTGGTCATGGGTGACGTAGATCATCGTGGTGCCGGTGCGGGCGTGGATGCGGGCGATCTCGGCGCGCATGCCGGCGCGCAGCTTGGCGTCGAGGTTGGACAGCGGTTCGTCGAGCAGGAACACCTGCGGCTGGCGAACCAGCGCCCGACCCAACGCGACACGCTGGCGCTGCCCGCCGGACAGTTGCGCGGGCTTGCGTTCCAGCAAGGCGCCCAGCTCGAGCATGTCGGCGGCTTCGCGCACGCGGGCATCGATGTCGGCCCCGGGCAGCTTGCGCAGTTGCAGGGCGAAGGCCATGTTCTCGGCCACGGTCATGTGCGGATACAGCGCGTAGCTCTGGAACACCATCGCGATGTCGCGTTCCTTCGGGGCGACGTCGTTGACCACGCGCTCGCCGATCCGCAGGGTGCCCGAGGTGATCGATTCCAGCCCGGCGATCATCCGCAGCAGGGTCGACTTGCCGCAGCCGGAGGGCCCGACCAGCACGATGCGTTCGCCGTCGGCGATGTCGAAGGTCGCCCCGGCGACCGCCACGTGGTTGCCTTCCGGATAGACCTTGCGGACCTGTTCCAAGCCGACTTTCGCCATCCACCTGCTCCTGCTGGTTCGCCGGCGGGGAACCGGATGCAAACCGGCCGCGACCCAGCTATTCTGCGCATGTAACCGTTTTCACGCCACCCCGGCACGCCTGCCCCGGAGCCCGCCCCCGATGACCGCGACCACCTTCCCCGACGACTTCCTGTGGGGCGCGGCGACCGCCGCGCACCAGATCGAGGGGTCGCCACTGGCAGACGGTGCCGGTGCGAGCATCTGGACGCGCTTCGCGCACACCCCGGGGATGATGCTGAACGGCGATACCGGCGACGTGGCCTGCGACCACTACCACCGCTGGAAGGAGGACGTGGTGCTGATGAAGCAGTTGGGGCTGAAGGCCTACCGCTTCAGCGTGTCGTGGTCGCGGATCCTGCCGGAGGGCACCGGCCGGGTGAACCAGGCCGGCGTCGACTTCTATTCGAACCTGGTCGACGAACTGCTGGCCAACGGCATCGAACCCCTGCTCACCCTCTACCACTGGGACCTGCCGGCGGCGCTGGATGACCGTGGTGGCTGGCTCAACCCCGAGATCGCCGACTGGTTCGCCGAATACGCCAGCGTGCTGTACCGCGCGCTCGATGGCCGGGTGAAAAAGTGGGTGACGCTCAACGAACCGTGGGTGGTCACCGATGGCGGCTACCTGCACGGTGCCCTCGCCCCCGGCCATCGCAGCCGATACGAAGCGCCGATCGCCTCGCACAACCTGATGCGCGCGCATGGCGCGGCGGTGAAGGCATACCGCGAACTCGGCAAGCACGAGATCGGGCTGGTGGTGAACATCGAGCCGAAGTACCCGGCCACGGACTCGGCCGATGACGCTGCGGCGGTGCGCCGGGCGCATGCCTACATGAACGAGCAGTACCTGCACCCTGCCCTGCTCGGCCATTACCCCGCGGAACTGAAGGAGATCTTCGGCGATGCCTGGCCGGAGTGGCCGGCGGAAGACTACGCACTGATCCGGCAGAAGCTCGATTTCGTCGGCATCAATTACTACACCCGCAGCGTGACCAAGGCGGCGGAGAGCTATCCGCTCAACACCGGCGTGGTGCGCCAGCCGCTGGGCACCTATACCGAGACCGGCTGGGAAGTCTTCCCGCAGGGCCTGACCGACCTGCTGCTGTGGTTCAAGCAGACCTACGGCGACCTGCCGGTGTACATCACCGAGAACGGCGCGGCCTTCTTCGACCCGCCTGCGGCGATGGTCGACGACGACGGCAACCGCCGGATCAAGGATCCGCTGCGCACCGACTACCTGCGCAAGCACCTGCGCGCGATCCACGACGCGATTGCGGCCGGCGTGGACGTGCGCGGCTACATGCTGTGGTCGCTGCTGGACAACCTGGAATGGTCGCTGGGCTATTCCAAGCGCTTCGGCATGATCCACGTGAACTACGTGACCCAGGAGCGCACGCCGAAGGACAGCGCGCTGTGGTACTCCAAGGTGATCGCCAGCAATGGCGGATCGCTGGCGGAACCATTGCCTTACTGACATTCAGTCATCCTGGTGAAAGCCGGGATCCAGCTTTCATTATCAGAGCTGGATCCCGGCTTTCACCAGGATGACGAGCAGAAGCTCGCGAGCTTCCCTGCCCCATCACTGACCAGCGACAATCTCCACCCGCGTCGGCAACCGCGTGATCCGAAGCTCGCCCTTGACGATGCCAGCGGTGCCCATGCGTACGACACCACGCGCCCACGGCTCCGGCAGCGAAAGGACCAACCCGCCCTTCGGCAAGGCGAATCCCGCCGGCACCTCCAGCCGCAGCACATCGCCCTCGGCCCTGAGGGTGTAGGCAAGCGCGCCCTGCGGCGTGCGCAATCCCTTCACCGTAACGCCCACGCCCGTCAGCCAGTCGGCAGGCAAGCCTGCGCCGATCACCAGCGCATCGTCGGACTCGCGGGTGTAGGCGAACATGTCCAGCACCGAACGCACGTAGTCGGATTCGACCCAGGCATGCGGCAGGTCGCCGAGGAAGAACGGCGTGCGCGGCGTGCGCGAGACCACTTCCGCCCACTGGTTCCAGCCGGGCGGCTGGCGATCCTTGAAGAAGAACGCCAGCGCTTCATGCGCGCGGTCGCGCCAGCCGAGGCGGACGAAGCTGCCGACGGTGCGCAGCTCGTATGGGGTGTAGTCCTTCCATTCGCGCTGGCCGTCGCGGCGCTGCACGAACTCGCGCCAGTAGCGCTCGAAGGTGTTGCGCAGCAAGGTGTGCGGCAGTGCCTCCTGCTCACCACCGGGGGCCAGCGCGATGGTGGTCGAGGTCGCATCGAAATCGCCCAGCTCCGCCGCGCCGGGGATGAAGTCGATGCCGTGCTGCTTCGTCGCGATGGCGATCGAGGCGTAAAGATCCGTGCGGAATTCATCGCGCGACGTAGCGAAGCGTTTGGCATCCTGAGACTTGCCAAGCCACGCTGCGATCTCGACCGCGTCCTTGTAGCCACGCAACGCCCAGAAATCGTCCCAGTACGAATGCATCGGCTTGGCCGAATAGCCCTCGTGGCTGATCGAGGCCGGCATCAGGCCGAAGAACGCGGGATGCTTCGCACGGTTCGCCTCGGTGCGCTCGCTCAGCCGCAGCTCGTCCATGTAGTTCACGGCGCCGAGCACGTGCGGCCACATCGCCTCCAGCAAGGCGCGGTCGCGGGTGTAGCGGTATTGCTCGGCAATGGCGTAGATGAGTTCGCCGTGGCTGTCGTTCTCCGGGACCGGATCGCTGCCGCGGTCGTCCACGCAGCAGGGCACCTTGCCGCTGGCGAACTGGTACGGCGCGTACCAGCGCAGGAAGTCCTCGGCGACATCCTCGCGGCCCATGCGCAAGAGGCCTTCGTTGATCATCGCGCCGTCGCGGATCCACGCTCGCGCATACGAACGCGTTCCCGGCTGCAGGCGCGGGCCGACGCGGCTGACCAGCATGTGGGCGAGCGAGGTGCGCAGGGTGTCGACGACGCGCTGGCCTTGCGTGGGCACGCTGATCTGCACGCGGTCGAGCTTGGCGCGCCAGGTCGCGGCGACTTCGCCTTGCAGGCCCTCGATCAGGGGTGGCGGTGATGGCGGCCCTGCTTCGCGCCCGCCGAGCAGGCTGCGCCAGTCGACCTCGCGACTCTCGCCCGGCTGCAGGCGAAGCGGGTAAAACAACGCCGCGGAGGCTTGTTCGCCCTTGTCGTCCACGTGGTCGTCGTGGCCGGGAAGCAGCGAGAAAAGGTTGGATTCCCCATCGCCGAAGCGGGCCTTGCCCCACTCGACCGCAGCGAGTTTCGCGATCAACTCGCCCTGGTCGAATGTCGACGCGATGCCACCCGTGCTCTGTTGCGAAAACTGCACGGCCCGATCATCGATCAGCAAGCGACCCTCGCGCGCACTGATGCGGCGGATCGGGCTGAACCCGCCGGTCGTGTTGAGGAACTGCGACGGCGAATTGACCTGGAGCGGACGGGCTGCAAGCACCAGCACGTAGTCGCGCGCCTCGCTGCCGGTGTTGGTCAGTCGATAGCGACCATGCAGTTGCGAATGCGACACCGTGCCACTGGCGAAGGCCGTGACATCGAGCTTGAAGCGCGCATGTGTCCAATGCACCGACGGGATCGGGAGGTAGCCTTCCTGCAGCGATTGCGTGGTTTGCACATCGGCCCATGTGACCAGCTTGCCGTCTACCAAAACGAACGGTTCGATGCTGGGCGCGCCCTTCGCCAGTTCGATCGCGCCGTCCTCGCCGATCAGGCCCTGTTCGCGGCCGCCGTCGATGCCGACGATGGTCCAGTAGGGTTGCTCGCCGGAGAATCCGCGGGGCCAGGTGCCGCGTGGTGCGCGCGCTGCAACGGCCTTGAGGAAATCGTTGGTCGTGGCGCCGAACGCGAGAGGCTGCACCTGCAGCCCAAGCAACAGGGGGCCTCCTGGAATGGCGGGTCGCACCCGCAAGTAGCGCGCCTCCTCGTCGGGCAACGCCACGAAATCCTCGCCGCCGTCGCTGGCACGGACGTCGCGCAGGTTGCGCCAGGTCTTGCCGTCGTCGGAGAGCGAGATCGCGTAGTCGCCTGCACGCACGCCAACGCTCCAGCGCAGGATCGCGCCGCCGAACTCGCGCACGCGGCCGAGATCCAGGGTCCAGCCCGTGTCGCTGCGCGACAGCGTGCCCGCCAGCGGCGAACCGTCATCCACCGGCAGTTCGCGGAAGGACAGTTCATCGATGCAGGCACTGCCCTTGCCGCCGCCCTTGCCCGCACTGATGGTCAACTCGAAACTCTCGGTGGCGCGCAGCGTGCGATCCGCCGCCGGCCCCCACGCAAAATCGATCTGGCGCTTCTTCAGCGTCGTTGCGGTCCATGTGGATGGCAACGCCATGTTCGGCTGGCTCCGCCACCACACGTTGTCGCCGCTGGCATCCGCCAGCTTGATCTCGACGTTGTTGACCGGTCCGTCGCCGCGCAGGAAATAGCGGAACTCGTAGTTCGCCGGATAACGCAGCGGCAGCAGCCGACGCGCCACCGCATAGCCGGAGACGCCATTGAAGTCGTAGTCCAGGCACAGCGCTTTGCCTTTCGCACCGTCCACATGGCGCAGCGTCGCACTGACGCTGTCCGAAGCGGTGGCGTTCCACGCGGAGAGGCCGTCGAAACCGTCGAGCAACCGCGCGTCCTGCGCGTTCGCGGCGGATGCCAGCAACAGCAATGCAAACGCGCTTCTGATCATGCTCTTTCCACCCTCTCGTGCCGTCCATGGCGATGCCTGCCTCGCTTCGGGGCGCCCTGCCCGGCCATCCGTGGCCGGGCGTTCGCATCCCCGCGCGCCAATGGCGCGCAAGCGGGGCTGCTCACCCCTTCACACTCCCGACCAGCAGGCCCTGCATGTAGTAGCGCTGCAGCGACAGGAACACCAGCAGCACCGGCAGCACGGTGACCACCGAGCCGGCCATCATCAGTTCGTTGTCCTGCACGTGCTCGCGCGACAGGCTGGCCAGGGCGACAGGCAGGGTTTGCAGGCTCTGGTCGCTGAGCACGATCAGCGGCCACATGAAGTCGTTCCAGGCGCCGAGGAAACTGAAGATCGCCAGCGTGACCAGGATCGGCTTCAGCACCGGCAGCACCACCTGCCAGTAGATCCGCCATTCGCCGGCACCGTCGATGCGCGCGGCGTCCAGCAATTCGTCGGGGATGCTGCGCGCGTACTGGCGCACCAGGAAGATGCCGAACACGCCGGCCAGGCCCGGCACCATGGCACCGGCATAGGTATTGACCAGGCCCATCTGCTTGAGCAGCAGGAACAGCGGCATCATCGCCACCTGCCCCGGGATCACCATCACCGCCAACAGGCTGCGGAACACCTTCTCGCGGCCGGCGAACTGCAGCTTGGCGAAGGCGTAGCCGGCCATGGTGTTGAGCAACACCGAGACCAGGGTCACCGCGATCGACACCAGCAGGCTGTTGGCGAAATAGCGACCCATGCCCGCGCGCACGAACAGCTCGCGGTAGTTGTGCAGGGTCGGATCGGCCGGCAGCAACGGCGGCGGGAAGTGGCTGGCCTCGCCCGGCTGCATGAACGAGACCGACAGCATCCAAACCAGCGGAAACAGGCTGAGCACCGCGAGGGCCAGCAGCAGGCCGTTGACGATGGCGGCGGCAATCGTGCGATTCATGCGCTCACTCGACCCCGCGCCTGCGCGCCAGCCACAGCAGGCCGCTGGTGATGCCGGTCATGATCACGAACAGCAGGAACGCCACGGCCGAGGCATTGCCCAGGTTCCACCACTTGAAGCCTTCCTCGTACATCAGGTACAGCACGCTGACGGTGCTCTGCAGCGGGCCGCCCTGGGTCATCACGTAGGGCTCGGCGAACATCTGGAAGTAGCCGGCCATGGTCAGGATGCCGACCAGCAACAGCACCGGCCCCAGCATCGGCAGGGTCACGTGGCGGAACTGCCGCCAACCGGACGCGCCATCGATGCGCGCCGCTTCGTAGAGGTCTTCCGGGATCGCCTGCAGGCCGGCCAGGAAGATGATCATGTTGTAGCCGAAGTTCTTCCACACCGCGAACAGGATGATGGTCGGCATCGCCCACGCGGGATCGCCGAGCCAGTCGATCGGGTCGATGCCGAGCGACGACAACCCCCAATTGACCATGCCGTACTGGGTATGGAACAGGTAACGCCAGATCACCGCCACCGCGACCACCGTGGTCACCACCGGCGCGAACAGCGCGGTGCGGAAGAACGGGCGCAGTCGCGCCACCTTGGCATGCAGCAACAGGGCGGCACCAAGCGACGCCGCGATCGACAACGGCACGCCGACCAGCACGAAATAGAACGTGTTGCCGAGCGCTTTCCAGAACAGCGGGTTCTGCAGCAACGCGAGGTAGTTGCCCAGGCCGACGAAGCGCAGGTTGTCGATGTCGGCCAGCGCGTAGATGTCGAAGTCGGTGAGGCTGAGCGCCAGCGCGGCCAGTACGGGCACGCCGAAGAACAGCGCGATCACCAGCAAGGCCGGTCCGGCGAACAACCAGCCTGCAAGGCGCGCGCTCATTGCGCGGACTCCGCCGATTTGTGGTCGAGCATCCAGCGCCGCTTGGCGAGGATCGCATCCGCGCGACGGTCGAGCTCGGCGGCGGCTTCGTCCACGCTCACGCGATGGTTCGCCAGCTGTTCGCCGACGATGCGCATTTCCTGCGCGATGCGCTCCCACTCCGGCACCTTGGGCGCCGGCACCGCGCGTTCCAGCTGGTCGCGGAATGCGGCCGCATACGGGTCGTGGGCCAAGGCCGGCGACGCCCACGGCGAGCGCCGCGGCGGCAGGTCGCCGGTCAGCTCATGCAGGCGCAGTTGCTGTTCGGGCTCGGAGAGGAAGGCGATCAGCTTCCATGCCGCATCCTTCCGGTTCGATTGCTTGAACACCACGAAGCTGGTGCCCCCGGCGATCGACGCGCCCGGACCGTTCGGCCCTGGCAGCGGCATCGTGGTCCAGGCATCGCGCAGGTCTTCCGGCATGCGCTTCCTGAACTCGGCGATGTTCCACGGCCCGCTGATGTAGAACGAGAACGTTCCCTTGCCGAATTCGTCCCAGACATTGGAGATGCGGGTGTTGTCGATGCGCGGCGCATAGCCGAGGTCGAACATCCCGAGATAGAACGTGAGCGTGCGCTTGAAGCCGTCGCTGCGGAAATTGCCGTAACGACCCCCATCGCGCAGCAGCGGATCCGGTTGCTGCACGGCCAAATTCAACAGCGGCTCGAATTCGTTCAACGGCAACAGGATCGCGGACTGATCGGCACCGGCTAGGCGCTTGATCGCCGCCATCGCCGTTTCCCATTGCGCCCAGTCCTGCGGCAGCGAGGTGATGCCCGCCTTCGCCAGCAGGTCCTTGCGGTAAAACGGCACGCGCGTTTCCACGTACCACGGCACCGCGTACACGTGGCCGTCGATCACCCCGCTGTCCCAGGCGCCGGCGAAGAAATCCTCGCGGGCGAATCCAGTCGTGGCAGCGATACGCGCATCCAGCGGTTCCAGCGCGCCGAGCGTGGCGAATTCGGCGATCCAGGTATTGCCCAGCGGCACCACGTCCGGCAAGGCGTCGCCGGCGAACGCGGTCAGCAGTTTTTCGTGCGCCGCAGTCCATGGCAGTTGCTGCAGGTCGACCCTGATGCCGGGATGGCGCCGTTCGAATTCCGGGAGCATGCGGGCGACGACTTCGCCCTCGTAACCCATCGCCCAGAAGCGCACGACCTCGCGCGAATCCGCGGGGTCGCGCTGGCATGCAGCGAGCAGCACAGCGATCGCCGCACCCGCCACGCCGCATGCAAGCCACGCACGCATGCTCAGCCGCCCTTGCCCGCCGCCACGTCCTTCGGCGCCTCCGCTTGCTTCGGCAATGCCTCCAGCCAGCCGCCGCTGAAGCCGGCGCGCTGCAGGCCGCGCTGGATATGCGGGTTGCGCCGCATCACCTCCCAGATGAAGCCGCTGCGGTGGTTTTCGATCATCAGCACGATCGGGCCCTGGTCGATGCCGAGGTAGTCGCCATCGACCCAGCCGCTGCCCTCGGTGACACGGCCATGCTGCAGGTCGGCCTCGGCGAAGGTGAAGCTGGGGTTGAACGCATCGAGGAAGCCGTACTCGCCATAGATGTCCTTGCCGTAGCGCTCGTGCATCGCCTCGATCGTCGGGATCACGATCTCCGGGGCGAAGGCGATCGAGCCCGCCGCGGCCGTCGGCACGAGGGTACCGTCATCCAGCACGTATTCGATGCCGGCGCCGCGCGGCGCATAGGTGCGGAACAGGCGCGTGGTGCCTTCGAACTCGAAGCTGGCGTCGATCGGCCCGTCGCTGGCGGTCAGGCCCCAGATATTCTTGCCGTAGCCCTTCCAGCCGGTCGGGTTCTCGATGGCGTAGGCCTGCTGCGAATACGCCGCGCGCCGGCTGTTCTCGAAATAGTCGATGCCCTTGCCGCGCGTGTAGGCGTCCTGGATGCCGCGGAAATCGATCCAGACATGCGAGTACTGGTGGCCGAACAGCGGCGGGAAGCTGAGGTGCTCCTCGCCGTGGAACTTGCCCCAGGTGCGGTCGTACGTCGCCGTCCACGCTTCGTACGCATCGGTGCCGACCGGATGCGTGGGCGAGCCCAGGGCGAGCACATAGACCAGCAGCGCCTCGTTGTAACCCTGCCAGTCGTACTTGAGCATGCCCTCTTCCGGCTTCCAGCCCATCGAGATCAGCGGCTTGCGTGCCTGCGCCCATGGCCACTCCACGCGCCCGTAGATCTTCTCGGCAAGCCTGCGGATCTCGTCTTCCTTGCGGTCGTCGCCGTCGTAGTACGTCTGCGCGAACAGCACGCCGCCGAGCAGCAGCGCGGTATCGACCGTCGACAACTCGTTGGTGCCGGCGCGCAGGCCGCTGTCCATTTCCAGGAAGTGGTAGAAGAAGCCCTTGTAGCCCGATGCGCCCGTCTCGTTGCGTCCCTGCGGCGCGCGCGCGAAGAAGCGCAGCGTAGCGAGCGTGCGATCCACCGCCTGTTCGCGGCTGATCCAGCCGCGTTCCACGCCCACGCCGTACGCGGTCAGCCCGAAGCCGACCGCAGCGATGCTGCTGGCCGAGGGCGTGGGCCAGCGGTCCGGCACAAGGCCGTTGACCGGATTGCCGAGCTCCCAGAAGTAATCGAAGGTGCGGCGTTCGAGGTCCTCGACCAGCGGGGGAACCGGCGTCTGTGCCGGTTTCCCCGTGGCGGTGGCTGCGGGCGCGGGAGGAGGGGTTTCGCGTCCGCAGCCACCGACGAGGATGGCGAGCCCGCATGCCGCCGCCAGCAGGGCGGCACGCGGCGTTGCATGGAACTTGTGCGTCACCAGTCCAGGCCCACCGTCAGCTTGAGGGTACGGGTCGGCAGCAATTGCGAGTTCGGCACGCCGAAGGTGGGATTGGGTTCGTTTGGCGCGCCGAACCAGTCGTCGTAGCCACCGTAGTTCACCCAGTCGAACAGGTTCAGCACGTCGGCACGCACGCGGATCCGCATGTCGTTCCACACCTGGAATTTCTTTTCCGCGGCGATATCGAACCGCTTGTAGCCGAAGGTGCCGACCGGGGTGTACTGCGCTTGCTCGATGCAGCGGTCCCAGCCCGGCAGGCAATTGGTGCCGTAGCGCGGCGCTTGAGTGGCCAACACCAGCTTGCTGGACAGGGTGATGTCCCATGGCGCGTCGTAAATGCCGCTCAGCACGAGGCGATGCGGCGACACGCCACCCGCCTTGCTCCAGCCATAGCCGTCCAGCGTCTCGTAGTTGAGCGCGTAGTGCTCGCCGAACTGGCGGTTCTCCTTGGCGTCGGTGTAGGTGTAGGCCAGCGTGGCGCCCCAGCCCGATGCATTGGTGTAGGGCTTCTCCAGGCTGACCAGCAACGAATTGGCGCGGGTCTCGATGCCGTTGGTGCCGAGGATCAGCGAGCCGAAGCCGGGCACGCCGAAGCCCCACGGGATTTCGCGCGTGCCAGGCCGCGTGGTGTCCCAGAAGCCGCCGTTCGGGCGCCGGTTGCCCAGCAGGAACGCGAAGCCGTCCTTGCTCACGATGCGCGACAGCGTGACCGAGGACGTCCACTCCTGCCCCCACATGCCGAACAGGTTGCGCATGCCGATGCTGAACTGGTCGGAATACGGCGTGACCAGGTCGTTGCTGAGGATGTTGATCTCGCGATTGCCGTCCTGCGCCGCCACCAATGCGTACAGCGCGTTGCGATCGTTGAGGTAGTTGGGGTTGAAGGCGATGCAGTTGCCGACGCCGACGGTGCACGGGTGCTGCGGCGTGTTGAAGTGGTACTCGTAGGTCGGGAACGTCGCCTTGGTGGTCTCGAGCTGCAGCCAGTCGAACAGGTTGCGGTCGTAGGAGCGGCCGGCACCGCCGAAGATCACGTGGCGCTGGTCGCCGTCGATGTCGTAGGAGAAGCCGAGGCGCGGCTGCCACGCGCCCTTGAAGTTGCTGCGGTTGTTGCCATTGCTGATGTAGTCGTCGATGTCCACCCCACCCAGCGCCAGCGTCTGCCGGTAGGTCTGGGTGCCATTGCCGCGCGGATCGACCGCGTTGAACGCATTCAGCACGGAGGTCGGCGTCACGTAATTGGTGTAGGACGGCGAACTCTCGTAATCCCAGCGCACGCCCAGGTTGACGGTGAGCTTGTCGGTCACGCTCCAGTCGTCCTGGAAATACACCCCGAACTGCTTGTTGTCGGACTTCAGCGTGCCGTCGCCGATGCCCGGCAGCGCGTAGCCGAAGCGCACCGTGTTCGGCACGTTGAGCTCGTTGTTCCTGAGGTCGTAGTAGAACTGCGGGTTGTACGGTTGCTGCTCCGCCGCGCTGAGTTCCACCGCCTTGTACTTCATGCCCATCTTGAAGCTGTGGCCGTCGATGCCGCTGAACGACAGGTCGTCCTGGAAGCTCCAGCCCTTCTGGCTCTTGTTCTGGTAATCGGGGCCGGCACCGACGGCGAGCACGGTTTCCCACCAGTTCGCGTCGGTCAGCACGATGCCCATGCCATCGGTGGTCGGACGCGGGTTGTAGGCCGCATCCTCGTAGGTCAGGTGCGCATCGTTCAACCAGTCGCCGCTGGTGAACTGGTAGCGCAGGTCGTAACGGGTCTCGTCGTTGTCCTTGCTGGTCGAACTGTTGGCGCTATTGACCCCGCCGATGTTGGTGATCTCGGTCTCGCTGCGGTGCTTCACCGAGAACTCGAAGTAGTGGTCCATGCCGATGAGCCAGTCGATCTTGCCGAAGTACAGGTCTTCCTTGAACGGCACGCTGGTGGCCCCGACCAGCGACTGGTACTGCGACGGCAGGCTGGAGACCGCGAAATTCCGGCCCGGGATCACCGTCGCCGGATTCGACTGTTCCTTGCCCTCGTAGGTCAGGAAGAAGTGCGCACGATCCTTGATGATCGGCCCGCCGAACGAGACGCCGTAGTGCTCCTCGGAAAAATCCACCTTGTCGGTGTTGTTGCGCTTCTCGAACAAGGTCTTGGTGCGCCAGTCATTGCTGAACTTGTCCCAGAACATCGACCCGCTGAACTCGTTGGTGCCCGACTTGGTCACCGCCACGATCGCCGCGCTGCTGACCTGGTCGAACTCCGCCTTGTAGTTGGAGGAAATGACCTTGTATTCGCCGATCGCCAGCTGCGGGAACGGGTTGCCGTTGGAGGAGTCCTGGCCGGACACGCCGCCCTGCAGCACGTAGTTCTTCTGGCCGACGCCATCCACGAAGACGTTGATGTTGTTGGCCGACTGCGCACCCGAGCGCAGGCTGGTGCGGCCGGCGCCATCCTGCACGAACTGCATGCCAGGCACGTTGTCGGCGAAGGCCAGGAAATTGCGGGTGCCCTGCGGCAGGGACTCGATCTGCTTGTTGCTGATATAGGTCGCGATCTCGGACGTCCGGGTTTCCGGCACCAGTTGCCCAACCACCGTCACCGAATCGAGGTTGGTCACGCCATCCGCCGGTGGCGGCGTGGCCGCCAGGTCGACGGTGGCGACCTGCGCCACCTGCAGGGTGATCGTGCGCGTGCCGCCCGCGCCGCCCTCGACGCGATACGTGCCCGGCGGCAACCCTGCGATGTTGTAGCCACCATTCGCGTTCACGGTCGCGCTGCGGCTCAGGCCGGTGTCGACATTGGTGACGGTGACCGTGGCGCCGGCGGCGGCCTGCCCGCGCAGGGTCGCGCCGGTCGATTGCGCCAGCACCGGCACCGACATGGCCAGGCAGGCGACCAGCGCGCAGCTCAACAGGCTGCGGTTGTAGCGTTTGGCGTTCTTGTTCATGGCATCCCCTCCCGGGAGACGTGCGTTGAGCGTGTGGTGGCGTTGTTGTTCTTGATGGGCGAAACGGGGTCGCTCAGGAACTGTCCGGCGAGGCGCGCGCGCCACCGGTGGAGCCGCGCACAACCAAGTGCGGTGCGCGCAACCCGTCATCAGGGGCGGCCTCGTCGCCAGCCGCGAGCAGCCGGCGCATCGCGTCCGCGCCCAGCGCGGCGATGTCGACCCGCATGGTGGTCAGCCCGGGCGGCACGTGGCGCGCCAGCGGGATGTCGTCGAACCCGGCCAGGGCGATGTCCTTCGGCACCACCAACCCGGCGGCGTTGAAAGCGGACAGGCAGCCAAGCGCCATCACGTCATTGCCGGCGAACACCGCATCCGGCAGCGACGGCCTGGCCAGCAGCGCGCGTCCGGCCTGTTCGCCGGAGGCCTCGCGGAAATCGCCCTGCAGGATGTCGGCCTGGGCATCGGGCAGCAGCGCGGCCAGCGCATCGCGGTAGCCGCGCAGGCGCTCCTCGGCCTCGTGGTTGCCCAGCGGCCCGGAGATGAACGCGATCCGCCGATGTCCCAACGCAACCAGGTGCTCGACCATCGCGCGGGCGCCGGCATGGTTGTCGGTGCCGATCCGGTGCTGTCCCGGCAGCCCCAGGTCCGAACTGATCAGCACTGCGTCGGGCAGGATCGCCAGCGCATCGGCCAGGTGGCCATCGCTGTCCGCGTAGGGCGACATCACCAGCAGCCCGTCCACCCGCCCGCGCATGCTGCGCAGGGCGTCGCCCTGCTCGCGCGGATCGCCGTGGTAGCTGGAGACCAGCAGGTGCAGCGCGTGCTCGCGGGCGACCTGGTCGATCCCGTAGATCAGCTCGGAGAAGAATTCGCCGTGGATTTCCGGCAACACCACGCCGATGGTGCGGGTGCGCCGGCTGCTCAGGCTGCGGGCGGCATGGTGCGGTGTATAGCGCAGGCGGTCGGCCACGCCCTGGACGCGATGGCGGACCGCCTCGGCCACGTTGCCCTGGCCGTTCAGGGCGCGCGAAACAGTGGCCACGGATACCTGGGCCTCCCGCGCCACATCCTTGATCGTGACCGTCATCCGCTGCCTCGCCCTGCTGCGTCGAGGCGGACTGTAAACGTTTCCAGTCGACTTGCAAGTAAACGATTACATGCCGACTACATCACGTTCCAACGACTTCTTAACTTGCTGTTTTGCTTGGAATTTACCCGCAAGGGACAGGGCATCCGCGCTGCATCGCAGCATGCATTTGGCAGGCGTACGGGTCAGCCCGCCTCGTCCGGCGTGCGGGCCCGGATCGAGAGCGCATGGATGTCGGTCTGGATCATCTCGCCCAGCGCGGCATAGACCAGCCGATGCCGGGCCAGCGGCAGCTTGCCGG
>Ga0075163_10006948_pt1 | contig 14999 bp, 11 predicted proteins | sample JI1023141ADNA_FD_71478 | JGI IMG/M metagenome (GOLD analysis project Ga0075163, IMG submission 71478) | Wastewater effluent complex algal communities from Wisconsin, to seasonally profile nutrient transformation and Carbon sequestration -... | ecosystem: Engineered > WWTP > Effluent > Algae...
TCGATCGTGGTTCGCATGACCTATCTTGATCGACATGCATGTGCATGTCGAATGAAAATCTCAATAATTCTGCGATAGATCGTCCGCAGCTCAGTGAACGCAACGGATCGTCAGGAGCCCGTCGGAGAACGTGTAGGTGTCGGCGCCGTCGGTGAAGCGCACCGCGTAATACGCGAGCGCATTGTCCGGGTTCACCGTCGAGCTCCAGTGGAAACCGACGCCGGTGCCGGGGAATGCCACCGGATCGATCGACGGGCTTGTCCGCGTCGTATCGACGATCGAGTGCAGCTCCGCGACCGTCGGCAATCGCCAGGTGCCGATCGCGACGCCGCCGAGATCGAGGCCCGCGCAATACGTCGCCCCCGCGGCCTGCATGTACGTGCCCGCGTCCGTGACCTGCTGCCAGACAAGGCCCGTCTCCGCGTCCGTGACGGTGCCGTCCGTGTTGTCGACGAGCCCAGCGTTGCGCGGGACGGACGTACGGACGCATCGGACACGAATCGGCGTCGCGGTGCTGTAGGTCATCACCTGCCCGTAGTTGATGTGGACGACCCACACGGTGTTGGCGGCTGCGGCCGATCCGTCGGTCGACGTCGCGTAGTAGCCGAGCGGCGTGCCCGGGAACACCGCTCCGTCGATCGCGGGCAAGTTCGTGGTGTAGTCGGTGACCGAGATCAGTTCCTCGAGCACCGGGAGCCGCCAGTCGTCGCGGCCGCCGAGGACGAGATCGCCGCAGAACGTCGTCGCGGCCGTCCAGTCGTAGGTGCCCGGATCGACGCCGAGCTGCCATTCGAGGCCGGTCGCGGCGACGTAGACCGTGGTGGTGGAGGGCACGCACGTCGGCTCCACGCCTGCGAACGTCCCGTCCGATTGGCAAGCGCGCGTGAGCAGACCCACGACGGAGAAGCCCGGATCGCAGTCGTACGTGATCGAGTCCGGGAACGTCGCGGTGGTGGCCGAGACGGTGCCGTCGATCGGCGCGCTCGCACCGGTACAGACGGTCGGCGGACCCGCGTCGATCGGGAGCTGGCCGCCGTCCATCGGGATCGGGCAGGTACAATCGAAGGCGCAGCTCGAGCAGGTCTCGGCTGCGTCGCAGGTCGCGTTGCCGCATTCGTTCGCGCCGAGGCAGAGGCCGCAGTCGATCGAGCAGGTCGAACACGTCTCGCTGCCCACGCACATCGCGTCGCCGCATCCGTCGGCGATCGCGGCCGGCCCGGTGACGACCACTGCGACGAAATCGGAGAAGTGCTCGGTGATCGCGACGACGCTCGCCGCACCGCCGCGCCGAGTCGGCAGCGGCACGTAGGCGTTCGTCCCCTGCGGCGCACGCAGTACGACGACGTCGTCGACCGTCTTGCCTGCGGGTATCGCGCTCGGCTCGATCGGGAGCTCGATCTCCACCGCGTGGTGGAAGGTCTGCCCCTCTGGCCCGAGGCGCACCGGCGTCGCGACGACGACCGCGTCGCCGGGTCGACGGATCGCGGGCGCCGCGTGGACCGTGATCGCCGTGTCGGCGTCGAGCGAGCCGCTCGGAATCCGGAGCGTCGTCCCCGCGGCCGCGACGAGCGTCTGGTCGGACGTCGCCTCGACGAAGTGCGAGGTGCGTTCGCCGCCTTCCGATCGCGATCCGCTGCACGCGGCCAAGAGCAACGACGCACAGGCGAAGAACCGAGACGGCGAACGGAGCATCGGACCACCGAGCGTGAAAGAACTGGGCGCGCGCACGGTACCGCGGACGCGCGGCGACGGTCCATGCCCGCCTCGGGGGTGGCTCAGACGTTGGTCGGCTCGCCGGCGCCGGCGACCGCGGGGAAGTAGCTCCCCTTCGGGCCGATCGCGTGACCCGCCGGGATCCCGGTGCCGAGCTCCGAGAGCCGGAAGACGGTCTCCGGAAGGTTCAGCGAGATCCGTAGGCGGTCCATCGTCGAGGGGACGAAGGGGTAGAGCAGGATCATCAGGTTCTTCAGCACGTAGAAGCAGGAGTAGAGCGCGTCCTTGCGCGCGTCCTCCGGATAGCGGTCGTCGTGCGGCTTGTGCTGGGTGAAGAGGCCGTTGATCGAGCGCGCGTAGTTCTCGATCTCGAAGAGCAGGTTCGGGTAGTCGCCGCGCTCCATCGACTTCACGTAGCGCTGCACGATCCGCACGGTGTCGGACGCGACCTTGTCGAGGAGCTTGCCGTCGGGGACGCGGCCGTCGAACTTCGAGTGGGTCGCGGCGATCGGCTTCTCGAACGACGCGTTCATCGGGCCCGCGAGGAACTTGTTGCGGTCGTCGAGCTTCACGAAGTCGAAGTCCGACTGCTTCTCCGGGAGCCCGAGCAGCGCGAGGTAGTAGCGGAGCTGGTCGACCTCGTAGCCCTTCTCGTCGAGGAGCTGATCGCCGGTGAAGAAGTTGCCGCGGCTCTTGCTCATCTTCTCGCCGCCGACGAGCAGGTGGAAGCAGCCGAAGACCTCGGTGAGCTGGAGCTCGCCCGCGATCGGCAGGCGATGCGGATCCGCCTGCGAGCCGAGCCAGAGCGCGCCCTGCATCAGCACGTAGAAGAAGACGTTGTCCTGGCCGAGGAACTGGTAGATGCGCGAGGCGGGGTCGCGCCAGAACTCGGCGTAGCGGGCCGGGTCCTCGCCGCGCTGCGCGAGCGCGATCTCGGTGAACGCGATCGGCGCGATCAGCGAGTCCGGCCAGACGTAGAGCGTCTTGCCCGCGAGCTCCGCGTCCAGCTCGCCGACGGGGATGCCCCACGCGATGTCGCGCGTGATCGCGCGGTGGCCCCATTCGTCCGCGAGCACGCTCGGGATGCCCTGGGCCGTCAGCTCGGCGCGGCCGATCTCGAGGTCCGGCCTCGACTCGAACTGCAGCACGACCTGCTTGCCCGCCGCGTATTTGCTCCGGTGCTTCGGCAGGGTGGACTTCAGCGCCTTGTAGGCGTCCTCCTGATCCTTCTCGATGCGGATCGCGGGGAGCACCTTGTCGAGCACGTCCGAGAGCACCGCCGGACGCCAGGTCTTCTGCTTGCTCTGGATCCAGACGCGGAGCGTCTCGGACACCGCCGCCATGTCGAGGTACCAGTGCACCGTGTCGCGCATCTCGGGAGTCGCGTCGCTCACCGTGCTGCGCGGCGAGAGCAACTCGGTCGGCTCGTACTGGCTGCCGCAGCGGTCGCATTCGTCGCTGTAGGCGCTCTCGTTGTCGCACTTCGGGTTCGGACAGCGTCCGACGACGAAGCGGTCCGGCAGGAAGCGCTTCACCTCGGGGTCGAACCACTGCCGGCTCGTGCGCTTCTCGAGCAGCCCGTTGCCGTGGAGCTTGCGCAGAATGTCCAGGCTGAGATCGCGGTGGATCGGGAACGCGTCCGGACGTGAGGTGCCCGAGTAGGCGTCGAGGCCGATGTGGAAGCGGTCGAGCGTGAGCTTCTGGCGGTCGTGGATCGCGTCGACGAACTCGCGGATCGACGTGTTCGCCCGCAGCGCGGAGAGCTCGCTCGTCGAGCCGTGCTCGTCGGTGCCGCAGACGAAGAGCACGTTCTCGCGCCCGATCGCGAGGCCGAGGTAGCGCGCGTAGATGTCCGCGGGGAGGTGCGCGCCCGCGAGGTGCCCGAGGTGCAGCGGTCCGTTCGCGTAGGGCATGCCGGCGGTGACCACGGCGCGGCGCGGGAAGTCGAGGCGGGAGAGGACGGTCGGGACGTCGGGCGGGGCGCCGGGGTTCTTGTTCATGCCAGGTCGGTGTCTGATCCGCGGGACGAATGTGTCAAGCGATCCGCGCGCTCGCGGTCGCGACGTCCTCGCGTTCTCATCGCGCTCAGCGCTCCGAGTAGGCGGAGAAACCCGACTCGACGATGGGGGCGTCCTCGCGATCCGCCTTCATCACGCCTCCACGATGCCGTCCCTCGAGATCCTCCACAACGACTTCCCGGTCCCCGGTTCCCAGACGCATCCGACGACGCGCATACGGACCGCGGCGAAGGCCTTCTTCGTCGTTGGGGTGTTGTCGTTGCTCCCCGGCTTCGCCGCGATGATGTCGCCGTCGCCGGACGGGATCTCGCGGGCGATCGGGATCTTCGTCGAGTCGGCTCTCTTCGTCGTGTGCGGCGCGTTCACGTGGCGGCTCGCGCGATGGGCGCTCTTCACCGGCGTCGCGCTCGACACGATCGAGTCGGTCTTCGGTCTCGTCGAGATCGTCAGCGCGGTGCCCTCGTCCGCCACCTTCTTAGGTCGGCTCATGGGGTTCGTCCTGTGGAGGACGATCTTCTACATCATCTTCTGGCGCGCGATCCGCGCATCCGGGAATGCCGTGCGTCGCGATCCGAACGCGGTAGCTGCCGAGTTCCGTTGAACGAGTGAAGGAATCGGCGCCAAGAGACGCCGTGGTGAGCCGGTCAAGTTGCACAGAGTCCGCTCGACCGCTAGGCTTATGTATAAGCCTAGCGGTCGAGCGGACTCTGTCGTTTACATTTGACATCGAGCATCCATCTGCTTAGGCTCGCATGCGAGCCTAAGCAGATGGATGCTCGATCATCGAAAAGTCGCCGATCATGACGTCGCTCGGACTCCACACTCCCGCTCTTTTCGAGGACGCCTTCATCGAGGCCTGCCTCGATGACGAGCATCCGCTCGCGTCGCGAGCGGCACGGTATCTGAGTGAAGCGCGCTTGCTCTCGCTCCTCGGAGAACTACGCGCGCTCGTCCTCGAAGCTCCGTCGGCGCCACGGTCGCTCGGGCGTGAGTCGACGAGCTCGCTCCTTCGAGGACTCCTCGAACGAAAGCTCGTCGTTCGCGTCGGGGACGCACCGAAGTCGAGGGACACACCGTATTGGCTGAAGATTCGAGGCGGCGTGAGTTCGTCACCGAACCCGTACGAACTCGCGACCTCGATCGCGGAAGGCGCGATCGTCTCGGACATCTCCGCGCTCCGCTATTGGGGATTGAACGAGTTCGTGGCGACCGAGGAGTTCGTCCGCATCCCGACTCGCGCTCCTTCGACGGTGCGAACGGGCGACTCGTCGACGCGTCCGAAGCCACGTCTCGTCCGAAACGAGACCGAACTGGCGCCCGAGTCCCGATCGAAACGCGGGACCGTTCGATTCGTCGCGGGGGACGTCGCGTTCCGATCGCGCGAACTCGCACCGAGTCAGCAGTTCGGGGTGCGATTCGTCCACACCGACGATCGGGAGCGCATCGCGATCGTCACGCTCGAACGAGCGCTCCTCATGGCGTTGCGATCGCCTCATACGAACGGCGAAACGCGCGGCGTGCTCGCAGCCTGGGAACGTGCTGCGGACGACTTCTCGGTCGACGCGCTGCTCGACGGTCTCCGTCGTGGCGGCCGCGGGATCGATGCTCGTCGCGTCGCAGCGCTCTCGGAACGCGTCGGTCGCACGGACGCGGTCGACGCAGCCCTCGCGCTGATCGCGAACGGCGACGTCGAAGACGATGGGAACGTCGTCCCCCTCTTCGCGGGCGCGTCGTTCACACGCGAATCGAAGCGATTCCGAGTGACCGTCCCATGGTGAAGCCGGACCTTCAGGTCGATGCCCAGCGCGTCTTTCTCGACGCGGTGTTCTCCCACGAACCGCTCGCGAGCGTCTTCGTACTCAAGGGCGCGCATGCGGCCGCGCTCGTCGGCGGCACGCGCCGTCCGACGAAGGACGTCGACCTCACGAGCCGGTTGCCGTGTCGTCCGGAGGACGAGATGAGGCGCTGGCTCACATCCGAGGTCGTGCGTGCGCTCCGGAGCTATTCCGACGCGGTCGACAACGATTGGACCGTGCACACGGTCTCTGCAGCTCGAAGGCCGAGGCTACCGCACAGATTCGGTTGGGACTCGTACGACGTCAAAGCGACGCTCCAGTTCCGCTCGAAGGGACACCACGTCGTCGAAGCGGACATCTCGTTCGGCGACTTCGCGGACGCGACGGTCACGATCGCATTCGGGGAACGAGGGACGCCCGTCGTCTGCTACTCGCGGGAACAGATCATCGCGGAGAAGCTCCGCGCGTTCCTCCAGAAGCTCCCGGCCTATCGGCTCAAGATCGGGAACGATCCGATCGGCGACCTGCGCCTCCGGGACATCGGCGACATTCACCAACTCGCCTCGGGCGTCCAACTCGACGTGGAAGCGATCGGGTCGATGCTTCGCGCGAAGTGCATCGCGAAATCCGTCGACCTGGAGTCGTTCGGAGATTTCCTCCCCCGCGAGTTCACGCTCGACGAATACCGCCTTCGCTACGACGAAGAACCGAATCGGTACGCCGCACCGTTCGATGACGCGTGGGAGACGGTGCGTTCGGTCGTGGACGCGATTCAGCGATCGACGGGACTTCCCGGAAGGACGCCGATGCCGTTTCGAGCGACGCCTTCTCGGTAGACTCTGCGCACCGCGCTCACCTCCCACAGGTGGGGCACGAGAACCGGGAGACGAACGCCCAGACCGCGTCCGCGGCGACGATGCCCTCGGCGTTGCGGCCGAAGGGCTCGGCGCCGCCGGGGACGCCACCGCCGCAGCTCGTTCCGCCGTACCAACAGTGGGCGCCGCGCTCGACCTTGCAGAGCGTGACCTCCACGCCGGACGGGCATCCGTTGCGCGTCGTGCACGTCGTGTCGAGCCGCGACGCGGGTTGAGACGCCACGCGAGACGACGCGCCGCAGCCGGTGATCGCCGCGTACTCGGCGAAGTCCTGCTCGACGACCTCGAACGTCACGAAGGGATCGCCGTTGCCGTGGATCTCGAGGAGAGGCACCGGCCGCGTCTGCGCCGCCGCGCACGCCGACGCTTCGAGCCGCAGCGAGCCGGCGACCGATGCCACCGCGGCGAACACGTCGGACGCCTCGCAGGCGAGTCGGTAGGTCATCATCGCGCCGTTCGAGAGGCCGGCGGCGTAGGTGCGCGCCGGATCGATGCAGAGGCCGAGCGCGTCGCGGGCGAAGGTGATCATCGCGCGGAAGAACGCGACGTCGTCGACCGTGTCCGTCGTCGACCCGACGTTCCACGTGAGCCCGCTCTGATCGGCGAAGATCGCGACGAAGCCCGCCGCGTCCGCGACGCGGAGCAGGTTGGAGTCGCGCGCGAACTCGTCGGCCAACTTCCCGACGCCGTGGGTCGCGAAGAGGAGCGGCACCGGCGCCGAACCGTCGTATCCCGCGGGCACGTGGACGACGAAGGTCCGCCGCTGTCCTTCGAGCTGGAATTCGAACGGCGCGCGCGATCCGGCGGCCGGACGCACGGCGCGTTGGGCGCTCGTCGAGGTCGGGCAGGTGGCTCGAACCGCAGCGTCGACCTCAGGCCCAGCGTCGCGTTCCGCGTGGCTACTCTCGCGCCCGGCGTCGCGTCCTGCGACGTTCACCTCGCGCCCGGCGTCGTTGAACCGCGTGACCGGATCCGGCGCGATGCAGGTCGGCGCCGCGAGGAGAAGAAACGCGAACGTAGCTGCGAGCACCCGGAGCATCGGCGACCGTCCCCTTCCGAATCCACCTCGCGCGCGTGTGGACCCGGTGTCCGGGGAGCAGAGGGCCGAATTCGAGGCGAGTCACAGGTAGAACAGGCTCCAGGTCGAAGCGGTCATGACTTCGAAGGGCGCGGAGGTCGCGTACTCCGCTCCGGTCGTCGAAGAGGTCGGCGATCGCGCCGGCGGCGGGGCGTCCGCGAGGAACGAGGTTGCGTGTTCCACGCCTCCGAAGACGAAGCGCAACCGCGCGCGATCGCGGCGACCCAGGCGCACCTCATCTCCGCGCAACGCGAGTGCACGCCGGCCGAAGACGCGGCGTGCGAATCCTCAATCCATCGAACGACTACGTCTTCAAGATCCTCTTCAAGGACCCGGAGGGGGAGCGCCGGCTGCTCGCGATGCTCACCGCGATCCTGGAGCCGAGGGTGCCGATCGTCTCGGTGCGCGTGCTGAATCCGGAGATCCCGGCCGACGTGGTAGCCGACAAGGCGATCGTTCTGGATCTACTGATCGAGCTCGAAGACAAGTCGAGTGTGGACATCGAGGCGATGCCGCGGTTCGAGTTCACGGACCGCGTGCTCTTCTACTGGTCGAAGGCGCATGCGAGGCAGCTGAAGCGAGGCGACGATTTCGATGAACTCCGACCCACGATTTCGATCGCCTGGATGGCGTCTCGGCTCCCGCGCGCGAGACGGATCGCGATGACTCCGGGTCGGGTGCATTCACGGTTCCGTGTGCAGAACGTCGCGACGAATGCGGAGCTGACTGACCAGCTGGAGCTGCACTTCCTCGAGCTGTCGAAGCGGCGTTCGGACGCTACACTGTCTCCAGCGCTGCGTCGGTGGGCCCGCTTCTTCGATCGGCCCTCGAGCGCAGATCTCGACGCGCTGGCTTCCGAGGATGAGATCATGGCCGACACGGTGACCAAGCTCAGGACGATCTCCGACGACGATCAGCATGCCCGCATCGCTGACGCGCGGGAGAAGGGCGAGGTCGCGCGGCGAATCGGACTCGGGGCAGCGTACCGCGAGGGCGAGAAGCGCGGCGTCGAGAAGACTCGGGTCGCGATGGCTCGAGAGATGCTTCGCCGCGGGACCGATCGCGCGTTCGTCGCGGATCTGCTCGGCATCCCGGACGCGGAGCTCGACGGGTTCCTCGCCGAACGCTGACGCCGCACACACGATGAGCGTCTAACGCGAGCCTCGTTCGTCGCGTGGAGGACTGGCGGCGAATCATGCGCCGAACCTTTCACGACTCGCCGACGACAGCGACGCGCTCCGGTCTCACGAGCGTCTCTTGAATTCTTTCGGTCTCACTCGAACGAGCGATGAACCGACCTCCCACGAACAGAATCTGCGCAACTGGGTCTCGTGCCTCGCGTACCCTCGAGGCCGTTCGCGATGTCCGTCTTCCGCCGAAGCCAGACGCTCTCGCCCGGCGTGTACGACGAGATCGTCACGGCGTCGCTCGACGCGCGCCTCGCGGCGATCGCGACGACGCACGACGTCGACCGTCGGCCGATCGGCCGCGACACCGACGTGGACGAGCTGCTCGTCTCGCTCGTGCGCGACGCGGCGCGGGTCGCGATCGGCGCGCGCAGCAAGCCCGAGGACAAGCTCGAGATCGCGCGGCGGCTGCTCGGCGCGCTCGGCGGTGAGCGCGCGTTCCGGAGCGGCGAGGTGGAGCTCCTGCCCGCGGTGCTGCGCGGCGTCACCGGTCGGGTGCCCGGCGCGGAGCACGCCGAGCGAAAGCGACCGCGCGGCTCGCTGCTCGGCTCGCGGCTGCTCACCAACGCGGCGAACGAGAGCGTCGTCGACCACCTGCGCAGCGAGTTCGAGTCGGCCGACCGCATCGACCTGCTCTGCGCGTTCGTGAAGCTCAGCGGGCTCGACAAGTTCCGCGGGCCGATCGAGCGGCACCTCGGCCTCGGCCGGCCGATGCGCGTCATCACCACCACGTACATGCGCGCGACCGAGGCGAAGGCCATCGAGCTGCTCCAGCGGCTCGGCGCCGACGTCCGCGTGTCCTACGACGAGAGCTCGACCCGCCTGCACGCGAAGGCGTGGATCTTCCATCGCGACAGCGAGTACGGCACCGCCTACGTCGGCTCGTCGAACCTCTCGCACGCGGCGCAGACCGACGGCCTGGAGTGGAACGTCCGCATCGCGCAGGCCGAGCAGCCGCAGCTCCACGCGAGCATGGTCGAGGTCTTCGAGAGCTACTTCCGCAACGCGGACGCGTTCGAGACCTTCGACGGCACCGAGCTCGCCAAGCGCCGGCTCGCCGAAGCGCTCGTCGAGCGACCGCGCGGCGGTTCGTTCGTTGCGTTCGAGCTGGAGCCGAAGGATTGGCAGCGGCCGATCCTGCGCGAGCTCGCCGAAGCCCGCGCGCTCGGCCGGCACGCGAACCTCGTCGTCGCCGCGACCGGCACCGGCAAGACGCTGATCGCCGCCTTCGACTACCTCGCCCTGTCTTCGAGCGGGCCGGGCGGCGCGATGCCGTCGCTGCTCTTCATCGCCCACCGCCGCGAGATCCTCGAGCAGGCCCGCGCCGTCTTCCGGCAGGTGCTGCGCAACGGGAGCTTCGGCGAGCTCTGGGTCGACGGGATGCGGCCGGTGGACGGCAAACACGTCTTCGCGTCGATCCAATCGCTCGCAAACGCCGACGACTTCGCGCCGGACGCCTTCGACATCGTCATCGTCGACGAGGTGCATCACGCAGCCGCGCGCACCTACGACGAGTTGCTCCATCGCTTGAAGCCGAAGCAGCTGGTCGGCCTCACCGCGACGCCCGAGCGCGCGGACGGCCGGCTCTACGACGCGCATTTCCCGCGGCCGTATATCGGCAACCTGCGGGTCTGGGACGCGATCGCGCAGCAGGTGCTCGTCCCGTTCCGCTACTTCGTGCTCGACGTCGAAGGCGTCGATTTGCGCGACGCGAAGTGGGACGGCGGCTACGTCGACTCGGACCTCTCCGGCCGGCTCATCACCGCGGCCGAGTTCTGGGTGCGCGCCACGGTGCGCGCGCTCGCCGAACGCGTTGGCCGACCCGAGTCGATCCGCGCGCTCGCGTTCTGCGTCGACAAAGCCCACGCCCGCGTCGTCGCCGAGCGGCTCAGCCGAGACGCCGGCCTCGTCGCCCGCGCGCTCACCGACGACACGCCGCGCGAGGAGCGGCTCCGGGCGAAGGACGACCTGCGCGCGGGTACGGTCCAGGTGCTCTGCGTCGTCGACCTCTTCAACGAAGGCGTCGACATCCCGGACGTGAACACGCTCTTCCTCTACCGGCCGACCGAGAGCTCCACCGTCTTCCTCCAACAGCTCGGCCGCGGCCTCCGCCGCCATCCCGACAAGGACATGCTGACGGTCTTCGACCTCACCGGCAGGCAGCATCCGAAGTTCCGCTTCGACCGGAACCTCCGCGCCCTGCTCGGCCACTCACCGCGCGAGCTCCGCGAGTTCGTCGAGACCGGCTTCGGCCGCCTCCCGAGCGGCTGCGTCGTCGCCTTCGACGAGCGCTCGCAGCGCGACATCCTCGAGCGCATTGTACGCGCGATCCCGACCGACCTGCGCGATCTACGCCAGGTGCTCCGCGACCACGCGAGCGAAGGCTGGGACCTGCAGACCTTCCTCCACGAGACCGAGGTCGACCTGCTCGACGTCTACCGCAGCAAGCGCTCGTGGACCTCGCTGCGCGTCGACGCCGGCATGGTCGCCGAGCCCACCGAAGCCCTCGACCGCGACGCGCTGCCCTTCCTCGCGAAGCTGATGCACGTCACGGACCCGCTTCGCCTCGGCATGCTCGAGCGCCTGCTCCGCGGCGAGCGACCGACGACCGAGAGCGAGCGCCGGCTGACAGCGATGCTCTTCGTGTTGCTCTTCGACGCCTTCCCCGCGGCCGAGCTCGATTCGATGATCGATCGCTTCAGCCGCTGCGAAGCGCTGAAGGACGAGCTCGCGCAGCTGCTCCCGGTGCTCGCGGCGCGTGAGGATCGCTTGCCGCGCAACGAGCCGCTCGCGGCGGACATCCCGCTGCTGCTGCAGGCCGAGTACATGGACATCGAGCTCAGCGCGGCGTTCGGCACGATCACGAAGGACGGCCTCTACCGGCACTTCTACACCGGCGTCGAAGTCGTGAACGGCGGCACACACGACCTGCTCCTCGTCACGATCGACAAGGGCGACCAAGAGCACGAGCACCTCCGCTACCACGACATGTGGCTCTCCCCGACCGTGTTCCAGTGGCAGTCGCAGGCCGGGACGCGCGTGGATGATCCGAAGGGCCGCCGGCATCTGAAGCCCGAGGAGTGCGGGGTCACGCCGATGCTGCTCGTGAGAGAGCGGGCGAAGGACGCGCGCGGAATGACGATGCCGTTTCGGAATATCGGGCCGGTGACACCCTTGGCGTGGCGCGGGGAGAGGCCGATTACAGTGGAGTGGGGGCTCTCCTTCGAGACTCTCTCGACGGAGAGGTAGCATCGCCGACGTACGATCTTGGGATGGCGCCTGGATTGACACCGATCGAGTGAACGATCATCGTCTCCCTCGAAAGGACGAGTGACGTTCATGGTCGACCAGAAATCCGACAACGCGACTCGCTCTCTCTGGGAGCCGTCCGAACCCGGGATCGCGTCGCCTCTCGATGCGCTCCGAGGACGCCAGTACGTGAAGCCGACGAAGGAAGCCGTGCGTGCCGCTCTCGAGCGACTCGACAAGCCCGTCGATTTCACGAATCGCGTCACCGATGAACTGATGCGACGGGTCGTTCGATAGGCGAGCGCACGTGCGACGAGGGCCGTTAGAGATCTTCCCGTTCGAGCGGGCCCGGCTCTTCGCAGGACACGAGCGCGATCGTCAGTCCCACTACGTTCGTGACTACCTCTCGGACGTCGGCGCCACGACGCACATCGTCGAGCCCTATTACTTCGATCGCGACTACCTCGACGAGGTCGCGACGTTCTATGGGACGAGTGCACGGGGATACGAGAATGTCTGCCGGCGGCACCATTTCTTCTCCGGACCGCTGATTTCTCGCGCAACACTCGTTGCCGCTCTTTCCGGAGACGCTCGGGCTGCCGAAGCGGTTGGTTCGAGGTACCTAGGATTCATCGTCGAGAGACCGCTTCCTCACGCGTTCCTCGGCCGAACCGTGCTCGCCTGGTATCCGGATGGTGGATCGCCGAAGCGTGAGATTGCACCATCACGTGACTACATGGTTCACCTTGCCGGCCTTCCACTCCGCGTGAGCGGCCTCGCTTGGCAGCAGCAAGATGGCGCGGTCGCGGTCTGCGCGACGATCGCAGTTTGGTCGATGCTTCACTCGTCGGCCTTCGATGATCATCACGCGATTCCGACGACAGCCGAGATCACGAAGCGAGCTCATAGTCGGGGCGCGTCAGAAACCAGAGTCTTCCCGGCGACCGCCGGATTGACGATGGCCCAAGTGTGCGACGCGATCGCGAACAGCGGTCTCGACCCGGTCGTTCACGGCGGCGGCATCGAGTCGAAAGAATCACGCCGCTTCGAGGCGGACCGCTTCGGCAGCCTCGTCGCCGCGTACGTACGCTCCGGCTATCCGGTCCTCGTCGACGCTCTTCACGGCAGAGACCATCACACGATCTGTATCGTCGGGTTTCGACCGTCGGTCGCTGCTGCCTCCGCGCCGGGGGTGCGTATCGAAGACAGTGAGATCGAGGCCGTATACGCTCACGACGACAACATCGGTCCGAGCGTTCGCTTCAAGATCGAGCGCGTGAACGTCGACGGACTCGAAGCCGTCGAGCTCCGAGCGACCCGCCCGGCCTCGCGCCCGAGCGCGGCTCCGGACGACGCGCTCGACGAGTATGGTCGTCTCGTTCCGTATGCTCTCGTTGCGGCAGTGCATCGAGACATTCGCGTGTCGTTCGACGCGCTCCATTCGTACGCGCAGGGGATCTCGCGACTATTCGTGGCGACGCTCGATGCGGCGTTCGAGACGACGTCCAGTACGATGCTCTCGCTTCGAATCGCGAAGATTGCCGACTATCTCGCGCGAGACCTAGCGTCGGCGATTTCGGATTCCAACGTCCTTGCGATGACTCGGCTCGAGCTCGTCGAGGAAGTCGATGCGATGAGCCTCCACGTCGGAATCGCGCGAATCGGCACGAGCGAATCGACCTACTTCGATCTCCTGATCGATACGACGACGAGCGACCACGCGATCGAACTATTCGCCGTCGTTGCCTACCATCAGGTCGTCGCTGACATCATCGCCGATATGATCGCGGACGGGGATTTCGCACCGATGTCGGCCCCGATCGTTCGCGCGTATTCGTAGTCCGAAAGAAAGGCCCGGTCCTTCCGAACCGAGCCTCTCATCACGTCACTTCGCGAGCTCTCGAATCCCGCGGCCTCAGCTGCAACCCATCGAGTTCCCGCAGTTCAAGCACCGGTAACACGCCCCGTTCCTCACGGTGATGTTGCCGCACTTATCGCAGACCGGCGCATCGCCCATCATCTCGCCCAGCTGCGCGGACAAGACGTTCCCGGCGCCCTGCGGGGCCGCGGCCTGGTCGTCGTCGAAGCCGAAGGTGACCTGCTCGGCTTCCACGATGCCGGGGACCTCGCCCTGCGGCGACTCCTCGACCATCTTGGCGGTGCCGACGTCGGTCGCGTTGAGGAGCTCGGTCTGGACTTCCTTCGGCGGGACCTGCGCGAGGTCGTAGCGCTTCTGGTATTCGACCGCGAGGACGCGGAAGACGTAGTCGATCATCGAGGTGCTGAACTTGATGTTCGGATGACCTTCGACGATGCCGCCCGGCTCGAAGCGGGTGAACGTGAACTGGTCGATGTAGCTGTCGAGCGGGACGCCGTGCTGCAGGCCCATCGACACCGAGATCGCGAAGCAGTTCATGAGGGAGCGGAAGCTCGCGCCCTCCTTGTGCATGTCGATGAAGATCTCGCCGATCGAACCGTCCTCGTACTCACCGGTGCGGAGGAAGATCTTGTGGCCGGAGACGCGGGCTTCCTGGGTGAAGCCGCCGCGGCGCTTGGGCAGGCGCACGCGCTGGCTCGCCGGCGGACGCGCGCCTTCGCGGATCGGCTGCGCGGCCTTGAAGGTGACGGTCGCGGGAGCCTGCGCCGCCGGAGCCTGCGCGGGCGCCGGCGCTTCGGCCTTCGCCTCGGCCTTGCCGTCGTCCTTGTTGTCCGCGGTGTTGAGCGGCTGGCTCGCCTTGCACCCGTCGCGGTAGAGCGCGACGGCCTTGAGGCCGAGCTTCCAGCCCTCCATGTAGATGTTCTGCACGTCCTCGACGGTCGCGTCGGGCGGCAGGTTCACCGTCTTGGAGATCGCGCCGGACAGGAACGGCTGCGCCGCTGCCATCATGAGCACGTGCGACATCGGCTGCAGGAAGCGCTGGCCCTTCTTGCCGCAGCGGTTCGCGCAATCGAAGACCGAGAGGTGCTCGGGGCGAAGGTGCGGCGCGCCCTCGACCGTCATGCGGCCGACGATCACGTCGTTGGCCTCTTCGATCTGGGCGGCCGAGTAGCCGAGGAACTTGAGCAGCGAGAAGCCAGGCTTC
>Ga0075163_10006950_pt1 | contig 14997 bp, 11 predicted proteins | sample JI1023141ADNA_FD_71478 | JGI IMG/M metagenome (GOLD analysis project Ga0075163, IMG submission 71478) | Wastewater effluent complex algal communities from Wisconsin, to seasonally profile nutrient transformation and Carbon sequestration -... | ecosystem: Engineered > WWTP > Effluent > Algae...
GCCGATGCTGTGGCCCGGATCATTGCTCTGTGGCGGCTCCGCGCGATGGATTAATCAGGCGGAGGACTGATTTCGGGAGGCGGTAGTAGATCGTGCGCATTACCGGACGGATGTGACGCAGGTAGATGTGGCCAGCGATCCGCCCTGTCAGGGTGAGGGGAAGGAAGTAATCGTGAGTTGGCATGCAGGCCGAACTCCAGGATTCCTTGTGCGCGTCATAGGGGACCATCAAGTCGAAGGTCTTCAGGCCAGCGGCGAGACAGTCGCGTTGGGAATAATCGAAGTGAAGGCGGCCAGGAGAAAGATCAGTCAGGTCGCAGGCGTGGGACGTGATATAGGCGAAGTGGGTGCCGCCGTAGCGGAAGCTGATTTCCCATGAAACGGGCCGGTCGCCCGCCCGCAGTTCCGTCACGATCATGTCCATTCCCTGTGGAAGGGCACGGGAAAGTGTCTTGAGGAATTCCAGATGGCCGGGACAGCCCAGCACGCGATTGATGCGGCCGCGTTCAGCCAGCCATTTGTTTTTTTCTGCAAGCGCCATGGTGATTGCGGTGTCTGACAGACTGCCCAGCGACAGGCGCTTGAACGAGACGGGACCGAACTCTTCGAGATGCTTGCGGATCTTCTTGCGGCGCTTGCGTTGGGCGCCCGTGTAGCGGTTTTCGTAGTCGGCTTCGGAGGCAAAGGCCGTAAGGTCCAGATAGGGTGCGCGCTCGTTGAACTTGGCGTCGATGAGGTCCTGGCTTGCAACACTCTTGAGGGTGCTGTCGTCGCGGACATGGCGCAGGCGCAAGAGGTCAATGCCTTTCAGGCGCTTGAAGAAGCGCAACGCATTGCCAACCCAGAGCTTCGGGCATTCGCCCTTCGCGCAAATGACATCACCATACTGGCCGAAAGGTTCAGTGAGCCACGTCAGGACGCGCAATCCCTTGGCTTTCTGAACCATCAATGGCCAGATAAAAACCAGACGGTTCTTGTCGTAACCGGTCACGATATGTAGCAACTGGCCATTTTCTCCGGTGCAATAAGTTCTGCACCAGGCAGCTATCCAATCAAAGGACTGGAACACGGAAGTTGGCGTGCAGGCCTCGCGTTCGAGTGCCCGCCAACCAGCTTCCAGGGCAATGAGACCTGGCAGACTGGTCACGAGGGAAAGATGGGCTGTCGCCGGGATGTCGGCTGAATGCGCAAGGGATGTCGTCTCATCGACCTTCCCGAGACCGAGCGACCATGCAGCCAGTTTACCCATTCGTGGATTCCTTTTTGTCCCGGCCCTTTGTCGCTGGAAAATATCAAGAAACCACAGCAGCGAAGAGGCAATCGCCAGCAGGCTTAATCAATAGTAAACACCGAACCGATGCCAGCGGATGCGCGGGTTGTGGACCTGAGGCACGAAGGACGGCTTTGGGTGCTCTGTTTCATTTCGCAAAACGACCTGTTCGCTTGCTATGTGCCGCAGGGCCTTCAGGCGGGCGATGCGGTCTTCGGTTTTGGGGTGGGTGCGCAACATCGAAGGTTGAGGGATACTGGCACCAGGCAAGAACATGCCTTCCCAGATGCCGCGCTGCTTTTCTTCCAGCAAGCGCAGAGCGGAGGCCAGGCCATCCGGGTCGCCCGTGAGGGTGACGCCATCCAGGTCCGCATCATATTCACGTGCCCTAGAAAGACCCAGCTGTAAGAGGCCGCCGACGGTTGGTGCGAAGATCATCAAAAATAGTCCCAAATAAGGGATGTCTATGCCGGTGCCGAAGACCAAAGGAACACCGATGAGACCGATGGTGGACATCAGGCTGGTGATGCGGTTCAGAACATCGGCCAGACCCATGACCTTCAAGTCTCCGTTGACGATATGTGCGGTCTCATGGGCGAGGATGCCCGCGATCTGGCGCATGTTCATGGTGCGCAGGAGACCATCTGTGATAGCAATGGCGCTGTCCTCGCGGCTGCCCACAGCAAAGGCATTGAGCATCTTCGTGGGGACGTAGTGGAGTTGGGGCACGACGGTGAGATCAGCGCGCCTGGCCAAGTCCTGCATAAGGTGCTGCAGTTCCGGCATTTCGTCTTCGGTGAAGGGCCGGGCCTTGTAGAGGTTGAGAACAATCTTCGGGGACACGCGGCTCAAGCCGGCGAGACCTATGGCCCCAAAAATCGCTGCGCCGATGAGGCCAATGATTCCCATGACGGCATAGGCCATCAACCCCATCAACAGGCCCGTGCCACCAATCAACAGTGTGGTGTGCAACATGTTGCGCAGGTTGTGACTGCGTTGGGTGTCAGGATTGAGATTGCTCTGGGTCATTGGGCTTTTCTTTCTCACCAAAGCTTACGATTTCGCGCAGCAACTTGCCAAGCGCCTCACGGGCCGGTTTCTCGCTGGGAATGGGGCGGCAGACATCCATGGCTGCAAGCCCGATGCGGCTGGTGAGAATGCCATTGACCGCACCTTCGCCAAAGCGGGCTGAGAGGCGGCCCAGCAGGCCTTTGCCAACAACGTGCTGAATGAGGCTGTCAGACAGGGCGAGACCACCGGCAACAGCAAGATGTGTGACAACCATGCGGGCCAGTTTCAGGGTGGAAAGCGTCGATGGCCTGCCGCCGAACAGCGCCGCGATTTCGCGTAGCATGGCAAAGTTCTGGGCAGCGACAAAGAGAATGTCGAGAGCCGCCGCCGGAGTGACAGTGGTGAGCAGTGTCACGCGGCGGGCACGGCGGGCAATGATGCGATGCGCATCTTCGTCGAGTGGTTCGAGAAGCAGGCGCCCTGCAAGGCGCACACGATCACTGGGGTCGATGATGTCGTTGCGGTGGGACGACAATTCTTTCAGGTGCCAGGCCATGTCGGCACGGCCCGTATAAAGGGACTGCAGTTCGGCGATTACCTCTTTGGCGGATGATTGTTCGTCGAGGCTGATGGCGCGGGCGGCGCGTTCCTGCAACCCTTCCATGCGATTGAGGCGGAAGAGGCCCCAGACCTCACGGATGATGATGGCCAGCGCCGCGAACCCGGCGAGGCCTGCAATGGCGAGCGTGAGCCAGCCCAGCCATGGGGAGCGGACGAAAAATCCTTCGATCAACCGGGTGATGGCAAGTCCGGCCCAGAGACTGGACAGCGCGAAGAGCGAAGAAGCTAAAATGGCTCCCCAGCGGAAGCGGCGTGGGCGCATTTCGGCGCGTGCTGCTTGAACGACAGCAATGTCGCTGTCGAACGGATCTGGCTCAAAGGTAATGTCAGTGATGGCCTGTGGTTTACGCGAGCGGGCCTTGGCCGGGCGTTGTGATGCTGATGATTCAAGGACAAAGGCCTGTGGTTTACGCGTCATGCGAAACGGTCTCCGATGAGGAACTCAATGGCCCGATCGAGACGGACATGAGGGAAAGTTGTGTCTTTCACAAGAGGTGGGCGGAATCGTACAAACTTCAACTGCCCTTCGAGTGATCCATCCAGCGCTGCTGTCGCGTCTTCGGGGAGGTCGCCGGGGAAGATGGCGGCCTCCCCCGTTCCATCAAAATTCAATCCACCGATCTCTTCGCCTGCCTGCGGTGTGCCAACTATGCAAGCGAGGTCTTCGCCCTTCCGGGTGATCGTTGCTTCTCGCGTGGCGCGAATTGCGGCTAAAGCAGCAACGTCGTGTGTTGCGCCTGTGAAGTCGGCGCGGTGCGTTGCGTCCTCCACCAGAACCCGCAGGATATTTTCCAGCCTGTTGTGGCTGGTGTGGTGCAGGAGATCGGCTTTGGTCGCCGCAAAGAGCACGCGTTCAACGCGGCGGCCAAAAATGTTGGATGCAATGGAATTGGCGCCGATGCGAAAACTGGACATGGTTGCGGAGAGGGCTGCCTTTAGATCGCTAACGGCGGCAGGCCCGGCGTTGAGGGCGGAGAGCACGTCCACCAACACGATCTGACGGTCTAGCCGGGCGAAGTGGCCGAAGTAGAATGGCTTTACGATCTTGCTGACATAAGCATCATAGCGACGCGCCATGAGGGCAGCGAGCGAGCCTGCTTCAGGCAGATACTGAGGCGTGACATCAAGAGGGGCAAATGAAAGTGCCGGTGACCCCGCTAGATCACCGGGCATGAGGAAACGGCCTGGTGGCAGTGTGGAAAGGGAAACGTCGTCTTGGCGGCAGCGCGAAAGATATCCAGTAAAGAGCTCACTGGCTTTCAGAGCCTTCTGTTCGTCGGCAGGAGCGCTGCTATCAAGAGCGACAAGATACTCATGCCAATCCCGGGCGTGGGTGGAGCGCGGGGTTTTGCGGCTGGCGGCGACAGTACCCGCAGACCATTGGGCATAGCTCTGTGACATCAGGGGCAGGTCCAATAGCCACTCGCCCGGGTAGTCGATGATGTCGAGATGCAGCTTGCCGCCGTGCAAGTTGCGGGCAATGAGGCCCTGCGGTTCATATTCGATGGTTAGGCGGAGTTGGCTAATGCGACGGGTGCTCTCTGGCCAACGACGCTGTTCCCCGGTGAGTGCTTCGAGATGATTTTCATAGGTGAAGCGCGGGAGATCATCATCTGGCTGTGGCTCAAAATAGCAGCGCGTGATGCGGCCCCGGGCATGGGCCTCGAAGACAGGGAGCCGGGCGCTCTTCAGGAGAGCATGGACCAGCGCCGTAATGAAAACTGTCTTGCCAGAGCGGGACAGGCCTGTGACGCCGAGGCGCAAGGTTGGGTGGACGATCCCCTTGGCAAAATCCTTCAAGCCTCCTGCGGCAATACGGGTGCCATCCAAAACATCAGTGAGTTTCAAGGTTTGTCGCCCCTTTCAGCGCCGCATAGTTGGAGATGAAATGGGGCGACTGCAAGGGGCGTAATACAGCCCTCTACTTGCCTATGTCGGCCAAATCGTAAGGCGTTGTCTGATAAACCTCGTTGATCCAGTTGCCGAAGAGCAGGTGGGCATGGCTACGCCAGCGATTCTCAGGCACTTTTGCCGGATCATTGGCCGGGAAGTAGTTGGCGGGCATGTTGATCGACTTCCTGGCCGCTACATCGCGGTTGTACTCATCGGCGAGTGTCATCGTGTCATATTCAATGTGGTTGAACATGTAGAGCGACCGGTGCCGCGGGTCGTTGATGAGACACAGCCCGACATCGTCGGACTCCATCAAGACTTCCAGGCCATGATCTCTCGGCAGTTCAGAGCGTCGGACCTCTGTCCAGCGCGACACTGGCATGGAAAAGTCATCCGAGAAACCGCGGAGAAATGGAGAAGCTGGATTGAGATTCTTGTGCCGATAGACACCGAAGGCCTTTTGTTTGAGTGCGTGCTTGGGGACACCATGGAAATGGTGGAGTGCCGCCTGTGCCCCCCAGCAGATATTCATGGAAGAGTGCACATGCGTCTGTGTCCAGTTGAAGATGCGCTCAAGCTCCTTCCAATAGGTTACGTCTTCGAAGGGAAGCAACTCGATTGGCGCACCTGTGATGATGAAACCATCGAAACGCCGGTCGGCAATGTCCTCCCAGGCTTCGTAGAAGGAGATCATGTGATCCTGCGAGGTGTTTTTGGGTGTGTGACTGCCGATGCGGACAAGGTGGAGATCGACCTGCAAGGGCGTCGCGCCAATCAGTCGGGCAAACTGTGTTTCAGTCTTGATCTTCTCGGGCATGAGATTGAGAAGGCCGATGCGCAGGGGGCGGATGTCCTGGCGGGCTGCGCTCTCTTCGGTCATGATGCTGACGCCTTCGCGTTCAAGCACTTTGCGGGCAGGCAAATCGTTTGGAATTCGGATGGGCATTTGGATTACTTCTGATCAATTGTATTGGCTACGAGGCTGACAAAAGCCTCATCTGTGGTGACGGAGGGAACGTCACGCATTCGCACAGTGTAGCCAAAGTTTTTGGCGATCTGTGCGTAGAGCGGAATACGATGATGCAGCAATTGTTCAAAGCCCCAGACAGCAAAGCCGTCGGGATCGACATCGTCGTCGCGGTTGATCTTATTGATGGCTTTGTACTCAGCCCATTTTGCATCAAGGAAAGCAGGTTGGTAGTACATCGGCTTTGGATACTTGCGAAAACGCTCCACCAACATGGTAGTGTGTTCCGGCGTACCTTCGATATAGAGCAGGACAGTGTTATCAGCGAGTGTGCGAAGCACCGGATCATCTGGATCATCGGGGTTCACCACTTCACACAATGAGCCGCCGCTGTCGCAGATAAAGTGCTCGTATTGATAGACCTCACGGGCGCGGGTGATGAAGTTCGGCACATCTTGCAGGGCACGGATTTCCGCTTCACGGTGTTGTGCTTGACGGCGCTTGTATTCGGCAAATGGAATGCCGCCCTTGGCCGGATTGCCGGGCTTACCAAGATAGGTCGAAAGCGGCGCCAGGTTTTCAAAGGTTATGTTGGATCGGATGTAGATTGAATCCGAGCGTAAGAGCTGGCGCAGGAAGGGGTTCTTCATGGCCTCGCGCATGAAGTTGTCGGCGATGTGCTCGTCCATGTATTTGGTGCCGATGCGGTAATCAACCGAGTAGTGAAACCAATGGTGTTCCAGCAGCAAGCGGGCAAAGGTTGTTTTGCCGACCCCGGACATGCCGAAGACGGTGACGGCCTTGTGGGGCAGGGAGCGGAAGTCTTTACCAGATGAAAAGCGCATGGTTGCTGCTTTAGCGAGCCCGGAGCGCTCGGGCAACTGCGTCAGAAATCCTTGGTCAGCCGGAAGTCCACGCTGTGGCTGTCATAGTCATACATCGTGATGTTGCTGGCATTTCGGACATAGGTATAGCTCAGCTCGGGGGCAAAGCCGAAGAGATTGAGGTCGCGCTTGGTGAGGCCTATTCCCGCGACGTACCGAATGTCGTTCCGGACAACCCCGGCCAGAAGATTGACGTCGTCAAACTCCGAAAATTTGACCTCGCCTGTCAAGCTGGTGGTAATGCCCATGGGAAGCTCCTTGTAGAGCGCCAGTCCGCCAGACCAACTGTCATAGGAAGCCTGCTTCAATTCAAGGTTCACGTCATCGAAACCACCGGACAACGTGACGTTTGTGGCGGCATTGAAAGCGTGGGTCCAGGCCACGTCGTTCATCCACGCGGTGCCATCCGTTGACGTGCTGGCGGTATAGTCGCGCCATTCGTAGGTGGATGAGGCGGTTAGTGTGTCGCGGGCCGTGAGGTTCAGTCGTGCGGAAACGCGCGGACCATAGCTGACATAACTCATGTCCAAGCTGTCATCATCAACAGACTGGCTGGCAACGCCACCAAAGCCAAGATAGCCGCGTTCAAACATGTAGCGCATTTCAGCTGATTGACTGAGTGCGATATAGTTGAAGTCGCTTTCGTCGTAGATCCGGACTTCACCATTGGCGGCAGCAACGAAGCTCAAGTCATTGCCGAGACGCTTGTTGAGGGCGGCGTTGGCACCCACAGCTGCGCCGATGCCGGACGTCTTGCGGCTGTCTTCACCGATCGTGAGATTGCTGCCGAAAATGGGAGAATAAACGGTGGAATGGCTTGAGCCATTGTTGACGTTGCTCGATGGCGCGGCAGCAATATAGGCGTTGAAGCGGTAGGGCCGGCGGGCGTCAACTTTGTCTACGAATGCGCGAATGCCTGCTGCATCTTGTTCGGTTGGTGCATCTGCGGCCAGAAGACGGAGATGATGGGTGGCGCTGTCGTCTTGCTCCAACTCTACAAGTGTTTTTGCCAATTCAGCGCGCACCAAAGTGAGCTTAGGGTCGTCAGCGAGGGCTGAACGAAACTTTTTTGCAGCCCCTGTGAGGTCGCCGTCCGCCTTCAAGATCATGCCCTGGATGAACAGCGTGCGGTTGGCCGCGTGTTTCCCCTGCAAGGGATAGCGCGACAACAGCGTATCCGCGAGATCCTGCCGCCCCGTTCTCGTCAGGTGAATGAGCAGCTTTACCCGCTGGGTGTCATCAACTTTTTCATAGTCTTCAATCTGCTCAGGTGTCGGCTCTGCTATGCCAGCGGAAAGTGCCGGCCCAGCAAGCAGACAAGCAGCAAGCGCGCAAAGTGATGCGCGCTTGAGAAATGATGGTCGAATGGCGATCAAGGGGTGATCGTCGGGCAAACGCCGGTGTTGTTGCAATCACCGTTGAAGCCGCCGGAGTGGTTGATGTAGCCACGCGTCGGATTGTTCAGTGGGAAGTCACCACCAATTGGGCCGGGCGAGACGGCGGTTGTCGCGAAGACACCTGTGATGTCCTCACCATTGGCGCCGTAAATTGCACCATAGAACGGATTGTTGCCACCATCGGACAGCCAGCCATCGGCAGCATCCATGGACGCCCCACCTGCAATTTTGTTGCCGGTCCTCGTTTTGGTCAAAGTGCCTTCCAGGATAATGTCGCTGGCCATGTACCCGTTATGGTTCGGATCAGCACCGTCGTTTGCATCAACACTGACCACAAAGCCGCTGTAGTTATTGAAATCCGCTTCCGTTTCCCAGCGTTCCGGGTCGAGGCGTGCCGAGACGGTGTTGTTGTCAAAATCAACGTCAGCAGTTGCAGCACCGTTGACGCGCCAGGAGTTGTTGAAGTCTGCCTGTTGCGTTGGATCATCGGAATTGAGCCAGTTGCGTGTGATGGCTGTAGATCCAAAGCGACCAGCATAGCTGGCGGTACCTGATGCCGAATTGCCTGGCGTGACTGAAGTGGTGGTTAGTCCACCAAAGCTCCACGCTTGCTTGTCGGCTGTTTCTGCGCCGCTGGTTTCATCGCGGTACTGGGCGACATAGCTGTCACCAAAGGTCCAGACCTGCAAGACTTCATCATAGGCGTCAGTCTGAGAATTTTGGTAGGCGCGGTATTCATTGTAGGTGCCATCGAGGCCTGCGCCACCGCTGGCCAAGGTGCCCGGCTCATACTCGTTCATTTCCTTAGGCACAGCCCACTTGTTGTTGTTGGACGTATTGGTGTCGACCACAAGCTTGGCCTTGTTTGGCGTGCCCCATGTCAAGGTGAGTTTGCCCAGGGATGGCGTTGATTTCGAAGAAACAACCGTTCCTGCTTCAAGGGCAATGACGGGATCGCCTGAGGCTAGGTTGGTCGTGTTGCCACTATTGCCGTTACCAGCACCTGGCGAACCTCCGCTTGTATCCACGCCAGTGCCGCCGCCGGAGCTTCCGCCTGAACCGCCGCCCGAACCACCGCCAGAGCCACCCCCTGAACCGGCGCCAGTGCCTCCGTCGCAGTTGAGTCCGCACACATTGCTGTCATCGACAAGATCATAGGCGCTATCGAGTACGCCACTGCCACCACCGCCTCCTGCACATGCAGCCAAAGACAACGAAGACGCTACCAGAGCAATCAATGACACACTACGCATGCTACCTACCCACTCAAAAACTATTCTCCTCAAATTGCAGATGTTCCGCTAAATTTCCGTTAAGCATGGGAAAATTGAGGATGTTTCAAGTTGCGACAGGTCTTTAACACTGCGGAAAGCTGGTATGAGGCGACGGCACGACGTGTGGCTTATGCTCCACTTCGCATGACGTTGGATGCCGATGTCTGTGTCATCGGTGGCGGATTTGCTGGACTGACGACAGCGCTGGAATGTCAACGTCTCGGATTAAATACTGTACTGCTTGAAGCAGGGCGCATCGCAGGTGGCGCTTCGGGCCGCAATGGCGGCTTTGTGTCGAATGGCTTCGCGCTCGGCGCAGAAAGCATCAAGAAGATGGTTGGTCGTCAGGCGGCGAAGGAGCTCTATGCGTTGTCGCGGCTGGGGACGGACTATGTTCGCCAGACCATCTCCGCAAATGACCCCTCCATTCTGACTGGCCACGGTGGTCGCGTGGCGCTTCGGCACAAGGATGACGGCGGCCTCAAATCTTACATGGAATTGCTCAATGCCGCGTTTGGCGAAGATTTGAAGTATTCTTCCGTCGAAGAGACCCGCGGACACTTGGTGTCCAGTCGGTATTTTGAGAGTCTTTCCTCAGAGGCGACATTTCACATTCATACGCTGCGCTACGGAATTCTCTTGGCCAAACTTGCTGTCGACTCCGGCGTTAAAGTCTACGAGAGTTCGCCGGCGTTAAATTGCGAGAAGCGGGGAAGTTCGTTTGTGGTCACCACGGCGGGCGGGGAAGTGCGGGCGGCGCATGTCGTTCATTGTGTATCATCAGCTGATACGCGGCTGCACCGTCCCTCTGGTCGAGCCGTCCTGCCAGTTGCCACTTATGTGGCGGTAACGGAGCCGATTAAACAAGACGTGATACGTACGAACGCGGCAATTGCAGACACGCGCCGGGCAGGTGACTATTATCGGCTTATTGACGGCGGCCGCATCCTCTGGGGTGGCCGGATTACCACTCGTGTGTCCGAACCTTCGCAGCTCGCCGAGCGAATGAAGGGAGATATGCTCTCGGTTTATCCAGATCTCGGGAATCCACGCATTGAATTCGCGTGGTCGGGGCTGATGGGGTACGCCATTCACAAGATGCCGCTGATCGGACGGGATGCGGAAGGTCAGTGGTTTGCCACGGCCTTCGGGGGGCACGGCCTGAACACCACGGCGATGGGCGGAGGACTGGTGGCGCGGGGGATTGCGGGGCTGGATGACAGCTGGCGGCGCTTTTCGCCATTCGCGCCACGCTGGGCCTATGGTCAGGTAGGTCGATTGGGCGTGCAGGGATCCTATTGGTGGATGCAGGCGCGGGACCGCTGGGACGAGGCGCGAAGCCCCTCGAAATAGGCCGAATCGCCTCCGGAACACTTTGTTCCGCAAGGCTTGCTGGCATTTCCCGGGATCGCTATAAGCCGCGCCACGAGAACAGGGTGGAGAGATACGCAACATGTCTGACGTGCTGGACGCCAGTTATAAACCCAGTGACGACGAGCCCTTCATGAATGAACGGCAGGTCGCTTATTTCCGCTTGAAGCTGCAGAACTGGAAGGAAGACATCATCAAGGAGAGCAAGGAAACGCTCTCCCACCTGCAGGATGAGAATCATGTTCTTCCGGACATTGCCGACCGTGCTTCCTCCGAAACCGACCGTTCGCTGGAATTGCGCACCCGCGACCGCCAGCGCAAGTTGATTTCCAAGATTGATGCCGCCCTGAAGCGCATTGATGATGGTTCCTACGGCTATTGTGAGGAAACAGGGGATCCGATCAGCCTGAAGCGTCTGGACGCCAGGCCCATTGCGACGCTGTCGATTGAAGCCCAGGAGCGCCATGAGCGCCGTGAACGGGTCTATCGCGACGATTGAAGTTGTCGCAAAGGATCATTGGGAGTGATCCTATTGGCCTCCGACCAGCGTATCACTAACTGGGTTCGCTGAGGGGCTGACATGAAACTTTATGTCGTCGAGTATTTGGTCGCGCTGGGAGTTTTCCTGGCATTCGACTTTGCCTGGTTGAAAACCATGGGGCCGGCATTTTACGCTCCGGAGCTGGGCGCGCTCTTGCGCCCTTCGCCCAATCTGGTCGTGGCGCTGGCATTCTACATGCTGTTCGTTTTTGGTCTTGTGGTGTTCGTCATCCATCCGGCTTTGACGATGCCGAGTGGAGGATTGTCAGGCGCTGTGATGCGGGCCGCCCTGTTTGGGCTTGTGGCCTATGCCACCTATGACCTGACCAATCTGGCGACAATCTCCGGATTCACAGCCCGAGTCGCAGTCGTGGATATGGCATGGGGTGCTGTGCTGTCTGCTGCCGTCACAGGTGTTACCGTTTCCATCGTCAACAGAATGTTCGCTGGCTGACAAAGGACCAGCGGCCCGGTGGGCCGCTGGATCGTTGGTTTAGAGGATGAAGTCGGACGCTGTCAGCGCAAACGACGACTGCACCACGATGGTCATGTCGGCGATCGAGTCACCGTCGATGTAGAAGCTCAATGTGTTGATGCTGCCCGAGAACTCGATCTTCACCTCACCGGCAGCAATGGTGCCATTGGTGTCCACGACAAAGGCTTGATCACCTCCCGAAGCGGTGTTGGCATCGATGGCAGACATGTTGATCTTGTCGCCACTGAGGAAGTCAGTGATGACATCGACGCCGTAGGTTGCGCCATAAGGGTCGGTCTGCAGCTTGCTGTCCAACAAAGCGGTATAGACGAAGGTGTCGTTGCCGAGACCGCCTGTGAGCGTGTCGGCGTCAAGGCCACCGGTGATGGTGTCTGCGCCATCGCCACCGTTGATTTCGTCAAGTCCGGCGCCTCCTGAAAGGACGTTGGCGGCGCTGTTTCCGTTCAATTCGTTGTCTGCGCTGTTACCCGTGCCGTTGATGGCCGACGTGCCCGTAAGCGTCAGCTCTTCGACATTGGCAGAGAGCGTGTAGGTCACGCTGGAATTCACGCGATCATAGCCTTCCGATGCGGCTTCAACGATAACGTCGCCGGTGTTGTCAACGGTGTAGGTGTCGTTGCCGTCAAGTCCCGTCAGCGTGTCGGCGCCAGCGCCACCGTCCAATAGGTTGTTCGAGTTGTTTCCGGTGATGTTGTTGTTCGAGGCGTTGCCAGTTCCGTTAATGGAACCACTGCCGACAAGTGTGAGGTTTTCGACATTGGCCGACAAGGTGTAGCTGTTCTTTGCCATCACGCTGTCAGTACCTTCATTCGCCAGCTCGGTGATGATGTCTCCTGCGACGTCGACGAAGTAGGTGTCGTCACCCTGGCCCCCGATCAACGTATCGATGCCGCCACCACCATCAAGAGTATCATTGCCCGCGAGTCCGGTGATGATGTTGGCGCTGATATTGCCGGTGATGATGTTGTCGGTCGCATTGCCGGTGCCGTTGATCTTGGCGGTTCCACCAAGAACAAGTTCTTCGACATTTGCGGCGATGGTGTAGTTCACAGTTGCCGTGACGATGTCATAGCCTTCGCCAAAGAGCTCGGTGACCACATCAGTCGTTGCATCGACAACATAGCTGTCATCGCCCTGGCCCCCGATCAAGGTGTCATTGCCTTTGCCACCGTTCAGCGTGTCGTTGCCCGCGAGACCATAGAGTGTATTATTGCCAGTATTTCCCTGGAGCACATTGTTCTCGGCATTGCCTGTGCCGTTGATGGCCTTGGAGCCAGTCAGCGTAAGATTCTCGAGGTTGGCACCCAAGGTGTAGGTGACAACTGACTCGACGAGGTCAGTGCCTTCATCAGCATTTTCCGTCACCACGTCGCCAGTGGCATCAACAATGTACTTGTCGTCGCCCAAGCCGCCAAACATCTTGTCCGAGCCGACGCCACCATTGAGCACGTCATTGCCCGCATAGCCATAGAGCGTGTTGACGCCCTTGTTGCCGGTAATGATGTTGTCCAGCTCGTTGCCTGCGCCGGTGGTGGCGGCAGAACCTGTGAGGATGAGCCTCTCGAGATTTGCACCCAATGTGAAGGTCACGGAAGACGTGACTACATCTTCGCCTTCGTCAGCCGCTTCGGTCACGGTATCACCGATGTTGTCGACGACGTACTCGTCGTTACCCTGGCCACCAATGAGGGTATCAGCTCCCGCGCCGCCGTTAAGGACGTCGTTGCCGGCATAGCCAGTCAGGGTGTTGGCACCAGAGTTACCTGTCAGTGTGTTGTTTGAGTCATTGCCGGTGCCATTGATGGCCGCAGATCCGGTGAGGGTCAGCTTTTCCAGCGTGGCTGCGAGGATATAGGAGATGGAAGACTGGACGAGGTCCGTGCCTTCGTTCTCCAATTCTGTCACGACGTCGCCGATGTTGTCGACGAAGTATGTGTCATTGCCACGACCACCTGTGAGTGTGTCAGCACCCGCCCCGCCGTTCAGGGCATTGCCGCCATCATTTCCCGTGATGGTGTTGTTGAGTGCGTTGCCTGTCCCCGCGATGCCACCTGTGCCCAAAAGCACCAGGTTTTCGACATCTGCACCAAGGGTGAAGGCAATGGTGGAATAGACTGTGTCAGTGCCCTGCGACGCAAGCTCAATGACCTTGTCCTTTTTGTTGTCGACATAGTAGGTGTCGTCACCGTTGCCGCCCGTCATGATATCTGCGCCAACGCCGCCGTTGAGCGTGTCATTACCATCCATGCCAAAAAGGTTATTGATAGCGCTGTTGCCGGTGATGATGTTGTCGGCGGAGTTGCCTGTGGCGTTGATGGCGGATGTTCCTGCGAGAACCACGTTCTCGAGGTTTTCGGCAACTGTGTAGGTGGTCGAAACATAGACCGTGTCGCTACCTTCGTCAGCGTTCTCGACGATGACATCGCCGACATTGTCAATGTAGTAGGTATCGTCGCCGGTGCCCCCGATCAAGGTGTCAGCGCCTGTGCCACCGTCCAGCGAGTCGTTGCCGCCGAGGCCGACAAGTTCGTTAGCAAGAGCATTGCCAACAAGGACGTTGTCGCCGTTGTTGCCGGTCAGCTTGGTCGCGACGCCGGTGAGGATGACATTCTCGATGTTGTCAAACATCACGAAGTCGCCGGTCACCTTGATGGTGTCATAGCCGCCGTCAGCTTCTTCAATGACAGTGTCATTGCCGTTGATGACGTAGGTGTCGTTACCCTTGCCGCCGATCATGACGTCATCGCCAGCACCACCATCCAGCACGTTGTCGCCATCGTTACCGGTAATGGTGTTGTTGCCGCTGTTGCCAGTGCCGTTGATGTTGCCGATGCCGGTCAGCACCAGATTTTCGAGATTGTCCTTGAGGACAAATGAGGCGGAGGACTTGACCGTGTCCGTTCCTTCGCTGTTGTTTTCAACAATCACGTCACCCGCGTTGTCGACCAAATAGGTGTCGTCGCCGCTGCCACCAATCAGGGTGTCAGCGCCTGCGCCACCATCTAGGGTGTTGTTGCCGGTGTTGCCAGTGATGGTGTTTATGGCAGAGTTGCCGGTGCCATCAATGTTGCCTGAGCCCGTGAGCAGGAGGTTTTCGATGTTGCTGCCCAACACGTAGGAGGCCGCAGCTTGAACCGTGTCGGTGCCTGCGCTGGCTGCCTCGGTGACGACGTCACCGGCGTCATCGACAACATAGGTATCATTGCCGAGGCCACCGGCCATAACGTCTGCACCAGCGCCACCGTCGAGGGTGTTGTCGCCGGAGTTTCCTGT
>Ga0075163_10006951_pt1 | contig 14996 bp, 8 predicted proteins | sample JI1023141ADNA_FD_71478 | JGI IMG/M metagenome (GOLD analysis project Ga0075163, IMG submission 71478) | Wastewater effluent complex algal communities from Wisconsin, to seasonally profile nutrient transformation and Carbon sequestration -... | ecosystem: Engineered > WWTP > Effluent > Algae...
CATTAATTATTGGATATAATGATTATCTGATTTATAGAGTTCCTGGGGCTGAAAATTATTCTATTTTTCGATATACTCAAGATTTCAAAAAAGCAATCATACCTTCTGAAAATTTCATTATTATAAGTAATCCGCAGAGTTTCCTTCTAACATTCTTACAGCATGAGAACGGTAGAATATATTTTCAAAATGAGTTAGATGACATCTCAAATAGAGCAAATGGAAACTTTTTAGAAATAGCTAAGCAATTAAAATTAATAGACATTGATTCTAGAGTTTTAGATAAAGTAAACTTTCCAGGATACATCCCCCCCGGAAATACAGCCATTTCGCCAGAAGAATTAAAAAGGATTAATGTACGAAGTGACGTTATTACTATTGATAATATTTATAAGCGTATTAAAGAAAGTGAGATTAGATTAGATGGTTATTTTCAAAGAAAATCAAATCTCTGGCCTGATGATATAAAAAGTAGATTGATAGAAACAATTATTTTGGGAATGCCAATACCTCCGTTATTTTTTGATGTAACAAATGATGATAGATGGCTAATAGTGGATGGACTTCAAAGAATTAGTACAATTAATGCCTTCTTTAAGGATGAATTGACTCTAATTAATTTAGATTACTTACCAGAATTGCATGGCAAGAAGTTTTCAGACTTAGATCGAACATATTCCAGAAAATTTGAAGAAAAGCAATTGCCCTATTTTGCAATTTATCCTGGAACACCTAAAAGCGTAAGGTATAAAATTTTTAAGAACATCAATGTTAGTGCATTAGTGCTTAATAGACAAGAAATTCGACATGCTATTAATGAAGATGAAGATTTAGAATTTACATCTTCAAAATATATTAAGGACTTGACACCAATTATTAATAAATATATTGATATTCCAGAAAAGGGAGAAAAAGGAAAGGAAAGAATGGCTGATTCTGAGCTTTGCCTTAGATATATTGGTTTTAAGGTGTTGAATTATCAGCATGAATACAATGGTTCGATTCAAGATTTCTTGGATATTGCAATGGAAAGAATTAATGGAGTTGAGCAAAACAAACTGGATATATTTAAAGTAGATTTTGAAAAAACTCTTTCTACAATTACAAAGATATTTTCAAAGGATATTGTATTCACTAAAAGTATGTTTGAGTATGATGGCCCTAAAAATTTTAATGGAAACCTTTTTGGCGTGTGGACTTATTTAATTTCAAGATTAAATGACGAAGAAAGAAATTTTCTTGTTGAAAACAAATCTAAATTCATAAAACAAGCATTTGAATTATCCAAGGATCAAGACTTTGTAAAAGCAGTAGATGGTAAATATTTTGAAACTATTGAAAGTTTAAAAACAAATATTGAAAAAACAGAAAAATTAATTAAAAGATTTTCAAATGATTGAAAAAATAGTAATTAGAAATTTTAAATCCTTAAAGGATGTAAAATTGGAATTAAAACCATTAAACGTAATAACTGGAATTAATGGTGTTGGTAAATCATCCTTGATTCAAACCTTATTACTATTTCGGCAATCCTTCCTTAAAGGTGAATTTAAGGAAGGTATTTCACTTGATGGTGAATTAACGGGTAACCTTGGCAGTGTAAGAGATATTGAAAATATATCTTCAGATGAAGATGTAATCGAAATTTCAATAAATAATTGCATAAATACTTTCAGAACAAAGACTCAAAAAGATGAAACAATATTAAGAGGAAGGAATAACCTTTCAGGAATAAAGAATAATTCCCTTTTCTCTAAAAGTAATTTCCAATACATATCTGCATCCAGAATTTCTCCTGATAGCAATTTTAAAAAGAGTAGTTATAACATCGAAAATAAGCAGTTTGGAAAAAATGGTGAGCATGTTGTATCGTATATTTCAGAATATGGAAAAATTCAATCCAATAAGCAAAATAAGGGAAAATCACAGGCTATTGTTAATATTGTCAAAGGTGAAAATGGACTATTCTTGCCACTTGAAGCTCAAATAAACCATTGGTTGAATTACATTTCTAAGGATGTCCGGTTGAATATTTCAAAAGTAAATACAACCAATTATAATTTGAATTTCGAATATTTTAATGGTACAAGTTGGGATTCTTTTACATCTGAAAATTCTGCATTTGGTCTCACATATTCATTACCTGTTATTACTGCTTTGCTTGCAGCATCTGCAGGAGATATAGTAATAATTGAAAACCCCGAAAGTGACCTTCATCCTCAAGCGCAATCAAAGTTGGGTGAACTAATCGCAAGGTGTGCAAATAGTGGTGTTCAGGTTATTATTGAAACTCATAGTGACCATATCTTGAATGGAATTCGTGTTGCAATTTCTTCAAGTCCTTCCTTTATTTCAAATGACAACACAATTATTTTTTATTTTTATAAGGAGGCTATGTCATCAAATACTTTAGTGGAAACCATTAAAATGGATAATAAAGGTAGGATACCAATAAAGGAACTAAAAACTAAAGGTATATCTGGCTTTTTTGATCAAATTGATTTAGATTATCTTAGAATTTTGAAGAATCAATTGGGTAAATGAAAAGGATATATGTTTTACCAGAATATTTAGACAATCTATTTAATAATGAATCTAAAATTAATTTATTCATTTTAGATTTATTTACTATTCAGAAAAATATATCAAATCTTAAAGATGATTACAAATGCCAAATTATTCTAGATTTTGAAAAATTTGAAGAATATCAAGAATTGGAATTATATGATTTTAGGATGCTAGCTTCCCTATATATTGATGATTTTTCCTTCATTCAACCACCTTATATCCCGAATGATTTTAAGAAATATGTTGTTTGTAAAATTCCAAACATATTTAATACTTCATTTGATGAAACTAATCAAAAGACCCATATTGCATTAGCACATGATAAAAACATTGATGCAAAAGTTGTTAATTCTACTTCAGCCAACTTTAATTTGCTATTGCTAGATAGATTTGACAATAAGAATAATCCTAAATTAATTACTAACCATCATATAGATATTACTAGCTTGGAATTGGATTTGTTCTTTGAGAAATACATCTTGAAATTATTCACAAATACGAGTGAGTTTCAAAAATTTAAGGCTGTGTATATAAAATTTAGGAATAGCTTTGATTGGAAGTTGTGGAATCCCAAAACAGAACCAGCACCTGCTCATCATTTATTACAGAAATTGAAGGAATATTTTACAAAGTCTAAAAAAAACAAAGAAGAATATTTTTTTTGGGGGCATATAATGGCATTTTTAAATGGTGCTTATTTCAACAAACATATTACCTTACTTAATAGTCAAAATAAAACTGTTAATGACGTTTTTCAATTGGGAGTTGGAAAAGGAAAAAACACTGTTTTCTTTTCAATTGATACAGAAAATGGAAACCTGGAATTATATAATTCTCAAGGGATTCACATGAATCATGTATATGGCATTATCACTGGGCTGAGGAAACAAAAAAGGGATTATATAATTGATGCACCATTTAACAAATGGATACAATAATATTTTTGTTTCCGACCTTCATTGGAAAGTGTATTCCGTTTAAGCTTATTCAAAAATAAATTTCTAAATCTGAATTATGGTAATCGTAAAAGCTAAAACTAAGGATATTTTAAAAACATTCAAATTTCTAAAAGCATCTATAACAGACAGCAAAGCAAATTCGGTATTAATTGAAATTACAGTAACTAACGGTAAAATAACATTTGCAATTGCAGGGGCTATTTTTTCAATTGCCGTTAACACAGTGGGTACAGGAAAAGCAATTGTCTCTTATTTGAATTTTTATACTTTTTTAAAATCCTTAAAAAATAAAGACTTTGAAATTATTATTGGAGAGCAGATTATTCAAATCGGTTCATTCTCCTTCCCTGCAAAAACATCTTTTACCGAAAATGCTCTATTATTAAGGACAATTATACTTCCATTAAATTATACTGACAACGACTTGATAACCCTTATTGCTGATGGCTATACTAAAGAAGAAATAGAGTTCAATAAACTTACTAAAAGTATTAAGGATGCCAAAAGAAGGATAAGTAGAAACGTTTCAAAAATGAAGAAACCTAAAGTATCTAAATATCTAAAATATTCAATTTATAGTGGTTTATTTGAAAAAGGGCAGTAATTAAAAAATGTTTTCTGACATTAAGGAAGGACTTACTACCAATAAAATTAAGCCTGTCTGAAAAAAGGAAAATGATTTTTTTTACCTCACCCCAGTTCCATATTGAATTGATTTTTTTTTGTAACGCAACAAACGGAGTAATTACATTGCGCAAATCCTTCATTATTTCATAATTTTGTATTAGCTAATGATTTTTAGGTAATAATGAACAGCAGAGGTAGAAAACCACGTAATTTGACCGTTTATCCCTTATTTAATGAATTATCGAATAAGGGTTATGATTCTGCTCAAGTAGCAAGAAATTTAAAAATTGCACCTAAGAGAATGATATCAGTATTTCAACGACCTGAATTACTCATGCTATGGCAAATTGAAAGAATAGGTTATTTGATTAATAAGCCTTTAGGCTATGTATTAAACCTCTGCACTTATTCAAAGCCCACCAATCCAAATTGGTTGAGTCCGGAATACGATATGAATGATCATATTGAGAGGCTAAAAATTACCAAAGGCAAAAACAACTGAGTTACTATTGATAAATGTCCAATTGGTAATTTTATTAAGTAATACTATGTCCCCTTTACAACCTTATAAAACACTTGTTGGTTTTTTATCTTAATACTCAGGTTGTACATCCCATTTTTAATGCTGCTGAAATTTATTTGTTGTTGGGATGAATTTTGAACTTTAATATTATATACCTCTTTTCCCAAGTTATCAAAAATTGAAACAATCGCCGGTGCGTTTTCATTAGCTGCTAAAATTGTTAGGCTTAATAACTCATTGACTTGGGTGGGAAAAACACTAATGCCAAAATTAGAGGCTATACTCATTGCTGCATCTTCTGGTATGGGCGATTTATTAAGAGCTGGTAAAGGTGTAAAACTCCTTTCTCCCATTGGAGGCCCAAGATATAACTCTCTTTTTATTCGGTTGCCATTGTTGTCATAGGTGTAGTTAACTTGTGCTTTTGCACTAATGCTGGTTGCTAAAAGTGCAAATACTAGTATTGTAGATTTTAATTTTTTCATTTTTTTAATATTAAATTTCATTTTCATTCCAACTTCTTTCATATGCAAACTTGAATTATTTGTTTAGCACAAGTTTGTATGACTTCAATAGCAGAAGATTTAAAAAACAACAACTATTACTTGTCCTTTGTGCGCTATATCTACTTTGTACCAATCCTTACAAGCACAGCTTTCTTTATTAATTACTCACGAAGCAAAGCTTCGCGTGTACTGGGCAAAGTTCAATGACCGTGCTGTAAAAACCATATTCCTATTAATAAGGGAGCTATCATTATTAATAACACAAATAAAACATTTTTCAGCGTTACTACTTTATAATCTTTAGGGTATTTATTTACTATCGCCATTGCTCGTTTGTGAGTGTAGTATAAAACAAATAGATAATCAAAGAAAAAAGCAAGTGGTAAGAGGTACAACTTATTGATAAAGTAATCTTGGCTAAAAGATTTAACAGGCAAAATATCTACACCCGTAAAATATCTCAGACTATTCCAAAATAAAAAGAAATGAAAAAATATTGTTATTGCAACAAAAGATGCTGCAATACTCCTAGAAGTATTGTTTTTAAATTTCTTAAAGAATAAGTAATGAAATGAAAAAATGAAATTGTACATAGTTATGGGGAGTTTGGGTCAAATAAATTTTCTGTGATTGACTTGTCTGTGTAAGATTTTATTCCCACATCAAGCAGAAAATAACCTGCCCCAATTGCCCAGCCAGCTGGCCCCATTAAGGCTAATACATAAGTGCTGCCTATCCCAATTAATACATCCGCTGTATGATGGTTTTGCCATTGCCCTTTTAAACCAGCGTCTAATGCTGTTACTCCAACTCCTAGTAGTCCAAGCTTTCTACTAGCACCTTCCAAATGATTTAACATTCTTGCTCCAGCTTTGCCGTACACTTGAAGCTGCGCCCTCATACCTGTTTGAGATGTTGCTGTTCTTATTCCATAATTCATAATCTCTGTAACAACACCCGTACTTGCTCCAATTGCAGTCAATCCATAGCCAGCTTTATCCGTTCCACTTAATCCACCCCCATTACCTTGGGCTGTTTCTCCATGATTACCTTTAGCATTAAATGTACTCGAAGAAAAGCTTATTTCAATTGAATGGTAACCACTTTCATTACGCCATACTAGGCTTGTTGAACTATTATTTCCCATTGTGGCAATTTGCTTAAATACAGCACTTTTTTCATCCCATCCATTATTTTTTAAAACAGCACGAAGAGCACCCTGCTTATTGCCGTAAATATGTCCTTTTGAATCACGATAATAATCAAAACTAACTTGCGAATCACTTGTTACATCATACTTGCTCCCAGACTTATCTGCTTGTGGTCGTAACAAAGTCATTGCCCTTTCATTACTAATCGGAACTCCATTTAAAGTGTACCCACCTCTAATTGGATTCCATTCATCATAAGGTTGATGCGTTGTTGGTGTTGGCGAATAAGGTCGAGCAAAAGGTACTGTGTATCCCTCATACGCCCATCCACTAGGGTCAGTATATTTTAAAGGATTATTAAGCACATAACTGTAACCATTGTAGTTTTGTGTATTACTTGAGTTTTGCAACAATTTATCGGGGCTCAAAAAGCGAGCAAGCACAGGGTCGTACATACGGCCATTCATATTTATTAGGGCAAATTCTTTTAGGTGTTCGTGCCCGGTGTAGCCGCGGTATAGCCAATTGGGGATGTTCGGTAAGTTGCTAGTGGTCCAGTCGGCAGGGTTGCGCGCGTTGCCCCAGGCATCGAAACTTTGATTAAGTTTGTTTCCATTGTCGTCAACCAAGGTTGTTATACTACCTAAGTTATCGGTATATACATAGTGCATGTTGCCTTGGGTTGCACCATTTTGTTTTACATACATAGCAGCTAATCCGGTGGGTGCGCTAATGTAAGTTATTTCATAAGCGTTGCTGCCTTCGGTTGTTTTTTCATATCCGTCTAAATAAATTCGTTCACATAAGAGTGCGTTGCTCACAGCATCGCGCAATTCTGAAAGCTTGCGCTCATCGTTGGGTCCGTAGCTTAAGTTAAGTTTATAATTTGCTTCTTCAAGCGTCGCAATTTTATCAAACGAGGTGTAAGTAATGTTTTGAAGTTCTTGTGAAATTAAATGGTTCGGATCTTCAACACCAATTACTGCATTGGGTTTAGCTCCATAATTATACAGGCCAAGCTCGGTTTTAGATTCAATATTGCCATTTGCAGTATAAGTTAGTTCACTTACAAGTGTATTGTTTAATGAAATAGTCTTTAATCTATCTAAATTATCATAAGCAAAATCCTCTGTAAGATTATGCAAAACATCCTCCCTTTGAAGCATATTTCCATTACGCATATCAAAAGTATAGTTCATGTTTTGAATTCCGGTAGTTTTGTTTTCTTGCAAAAATCCAAAATTTGAATACAAGTTTTCAGATTGTGCATTAGTTCCGAGTGTAAATTTAGTAAATTGTCCTGATGCACTTATATCGCCTAAACTCCAAATTGCCGCACCATTATCTGCCCTTTTAATTTTGGTAGTATATCCTTTAGTATCGTATTCATATTCTACAGCAAAACCACCTGGATAGGTTAATTTTTGTAATCGATTTTCAGCATTGTATTCGAGCAAAGATGTATAAAATTGATTGTGTACTTCTTCCACTTTTTTTACCGGACGGTTTAACGCATCGTACTCATAGCTTACTTTATTGCCATTGGGAGCTGTAATGGATAAAGGTTGGTTAATACCATTACCACTTGAAACATATTGATAATTATAAATTCCTTCGGGGCTGTTTTTAAATAACAATTTTCCTGTTATAGGATCATACGAAAACGACCAATTTTGATTTTTTGCATCTTTTACTGTAGTTGGTTGGCCGTAGGCATTGTAGGTAGTTTCAACTGTTCCACTATTTAAGTCAGTTGCTTTTGTTAACCTTCCCCAGGTATATTCATAACTTTTAACCAATCCGGTTCCGGCTAAATGTGTCGATTTTAAATTACCATCACTGTAATACTCATAGCTTAATTTAGTTTGTTCATGATCTAAGGTTTCAATTAGTGCACCACTTGCATCTTGTAATTGAGTTTTAGTTTTACCATCAGGGCCAGTAACTTTGGTTTTAGAAATGCCGTTGCCGGGATAACTATATTCAAAAGTAGTTTCAAGTGGATCTACAACAACTCCATCATCAGCGGTAGTTTTTTGAACACGATTAAAATTATCAAAAGTCGTGTGGTTAAAAACAATTTTAGAAACAGAAGAATTAGTAAGCATATCTATATCGTAGGGCGATGTTGCATCGCAAATTCTACCATGCGAATCATATTTTTGTGCTGAAAAAATAGTTTTACCAAATCCCTCTCCTTGCGAAAAAATTTGTCGGCCAAAGGAGTCAAAAAACACTTTTGAAGAAGGTGCACCTGTGCTTTTTGATTCAACATAAAATAATGCGCGGGAAGCTACATCAAAAGGATGCAAGGGGTCAACTTCATTAGAAGATACAAATTTCATTGTAGCGGTTGTGACAGAATGATCCGGACTAATGCTTTTCAATTCTCTACCATAACCATCATAGAAAATTTCGGAAACAAGCCCGTCTACTCCTTTGCTCCAAATTGATTTCCCCCAACGAGGGTCAAGTTTTGTATAACTCGATTGACCTAAAAAATTGACCGACTCAACTACAAATCTGCTTTTAGAATCGTAAATAAAACTAGCTGTTTGCGTTGGTAAACTGGCTGATAGCACACTTGCACTGAGTAATATTCCGGTTTGTGGATCAGGTGTTAAATTGGTTACGACTTCATTGTTTGTTGCAGGGTCGTTTATACTTTGTGTTAAAGTACCATGCGAGTTATAAAAGGTTTTACTGGTGCGTGTTATAGAAGGTTGTATATCGCGTTGAGTGATTATGGTAGTAGTCTCTATTTTATTTGGAAACCAACTTCCGGTTGTTGTAACATATGGTGTGTAATAGGAATCAATAAGTTGTAAACCATTGTTTATGTTTTCATGCTTTTCAATTAATATTCCATTATTGTTGCTATCGTATTTGTAGGTAGTAGACATTACTGCACCGGTAATATTATCAAGAGCTGTTTCTCCGGTAAGCAAGGTTAAATGCCGGGCTCCTGACATTAATGGGATAAAATCACTACTATATGTGCGGTGAGTTAATGGTATTAAATTCCCTGTATTCGAAATTAGGTAGGTGTTGGATTCACTTGGACTTCTTTCAAAAAATGTAGCAGCTGTGGGGGCGTTGTGGGTTAATGACTGGCGCGTGTTGGTTACAGATGAAAAAGTTTCCATTTTATCAAAACCGAGGTTGCCTAAACCTTGTTTGTGTAATTTTAATCCGGCATAGCTGTAATTGGTAAAATTAAGACCACCAATTCCGTCTGATGATTCTAGTTTAGTAACAACATATTGGGGAATTTGAACATCAATTAATGGAAAAATAGCCCCACTACCTTTAGTATAAACAGTACTTCCTCCATTTGAAAGGGTTTTATAAGTAAAATGATTCATATTGCCAAAACCATCTCTACTAGATTTCAACAAACCTGCCTCGGTATTTTTATTAAAATGAATTGATGAAGTGAAACAACCATTAAGATCGAACTGAGTAATAAAAATATCTTTGCGACCATCACCATCTATATCACCTAAAGTCATTTTTGGTAATTCATCAGGATTGCTTGCATAAAATGTAGAATCGTCTGAATAAAGTGCTGTGTTGCCTTCTCTTCGTGAAATTCCCCCTATATAGTGTTCTGGTAATTTGCCACTGTAAAATGCGTAAATAGCAAATGTGGTTCCGTTGTTTTTAATTTTAATAAGATCATCTTTACCATCTTCATTAACATCTAATGCAAAAAAGTTGTAGTTTGGCCCTGCAACAACCGTATTACTATTGTTGGATATTACATTATTGTATGTTGAATAGCCGGTACCAGTACCAAGTAGTAAATGTCGAATTAAGTAATTATATCCACTAACCGAATAATCCATAATACCATCACCATTAAAATCACCTGAGATGGTATTTTCACAAGATAAACAGGCAGGAATATTGTAAAATTCCTCGCTTGTTAATCGCCGTGACCCATTAGAATTTGTTGCGGTTCCTACTGCTAATTTTATAAAACACGTTCCTGCAGATGCGCGTCTTGCCATGATTTCCATAGCTCCATCACCATCAAAATCGGCAGCCGAGAGAAAACTATAATTAACATTCGGGTCAGGAATAATGCCATTAATAAAAGAGTGATACGATATATAATTTTGATTGTACTCATAATTTTCGGCCCAGGTTGAATTTTCGAAATACCAAACTTTAAATAGCGGAAGATTATTGTAGTAAGGAGGACCATTGAAGTAAGGAGGCCCATGATAAATTACCAATTCTTGCCATCCATTACCATCAATATCAGCAAATACATTTTGTTCCTTTTCTGCAATACTAATCGATGTACCAAACTGAAAACCGAAACCATTTGAGTAGAAGATATTTAATTTTACGGAAGCAGCAGGGTCAGGAAATGGCAACGTTGATGAGGCAAGAACAAGATCGTCCAGCCCATCACCATTAATATCAATTGCTTGTGCTATTGGAAATCTTGAACTTTCTGGAAGGCTGTGAAAATCCAACAATGTACCAGTAACAGAGAAGTTACTATTTGTTGAAAACGATTCTTTCATAACCCCATCTGTATTTAACCATAATTTCCAATCTAAATGTGTTGCAGGAATAGCGCCTGAATTATTAACAGATATTGAAACCTGGTCACTTCTTCCGTCACCGTTAAAATCGCCCTGTATGTAATTTCTAAAGTTCATTAATCCTTCCGAATAAATTGGGTCATCACTAGCTTGCCCATTAATAGGTGGAACTAATTCACGCACTGTTTCAGACAAAGGTGAACCTGCTCCATAGCTAAAAAGCGTTGAGTTTAAATGCGTATTATCAACACCATATTTTACAATTTCTCTTAAGTAAGGCATAGTGCTATTTACATAATTAAAGTGATAGCGTGACATCGACTTTTCTTCACAAAAAACTTCAATTTCACGCAAAAGCAATTTATGTACTATTTCATTTCCAAGAAAAAACGACGAGGTATTTGTCGTTCGTAAATCGTAATAGAATTTAATAGAATTATAGGGGTCTATTCCTGCTATGTCATTTCCCGTATATTTTATTTCCTTAATATGTATTTCTCCCCCATCATTGTAATACGAATAGGTCATGTAATTACCATAAGAATCTTCAATTCTATCAACATACCAACTTAAGACTTGGTCGTTCGCTAAATTATCTTTTAAAATTAATTTAGAATTTGCTGCCGGTTGGCTCCCATAATACATGGTTGTTCCACCTTCGGTTTGTACTTTATAATAATCATTACTTTTATCATTATCGTTATTATCAACAAAAGTTACTAAGGAAAAATTTTCCTTTTCGGGTCTAAACGTATTTATTCCGTTGGCTGGACTAGCAACAAGCAGATTGCCATCTAATACCCATGAATCAACTAAATCTTGAAGTAAGATTCCTTGTGTTTTTCCATCATGATAAATAGTTTTTGGCGTTCTTGAAATCACTGATAATCCGCCAATATTCCAACCACGTCCTAATGCACCATCCCCCATATTACTAGTGTAAGCAACAGCTATTTGTGGGCTCATACCATTAGTACCAGGTGGTGCAAACACAGTGAAACTGTATCCGGCGCTTCCTGAAGCAGAAACACCTGGGCTTCCGGCAATAGAACCAACAGGTAAATTTTTATTTAATGACAAATCAACACTTTCTGATTCGGGAAAAGGATTGCTTGTTGTCGCTTCTGTTTGAAATATTTTAGCTGTTTGTATCGTTTTGTCTATAGCTAAATTTACTTTATATGTATTTGAATATAACTCAATTTGAAAATTAGGCTGAACTTCTATTTTTTCTCTAGCGATAAAATCTTCCGATGTCTTTCCAAGGGCACCACCAGAAGGTCCTCCAAAATTAAACTGTGTATCTCGATGTTCAATTTGTTGGCAATTACCTTTAACGCAGAAGTGCAAAAAGATTGTTAGCATTGCGAATTGATAAGTAACTTTCATCATAATGAAAAACTTTATTAGTTAGAAAAATTTACTTTTTAGCTTCCAATTTGTTAACCTTCTCTTTTAAAACATTGTTTTCGTTTTTTAGCTCTAACATATAGAGCGTTAGTTCTTCTATTTTTTGCATTTGTTTAGTCAACATAAACTCAATGTCTAACCCACTACTTTTTAATTCCTTGGCACTAGGAATCCCTGGTAAATGCTTATTTTGAAAAATAAACTTTTCTAAATCAAAGGCGCTCATCAAGGGGTAATTTCTATCAAATACAAAATCAGCCCAACCGTTATCTGAAGCTAAGTCAATAGTTACTTTTTCTGCACGAATTCCGTCTTTTACATATAGTTTATAATTACCAGGATACATACACGTTTGTGAAACCCCAATACCAATTTTACCATTTGCATTTATTGTCATTAGATTGGGAGTTATAGAAGTATAGTCTTTACCATTAATAAAATTAAATGAAGCATCAGCTTGATCACTATTAATGTAAAAATTAAAATTACCTGAAGGATCGTTATCAGTGCTAATTCCACGCCTAGCTGGAATTGTTCCACCAGTTAAGATTTGCAATGAGTTAAATCCATTAGGATTGTCATTTAAAAGTTGTACATCTCCATTTACAGTAAGTAATTTGTTAGGACTATTGGTTCCAATCCCAACATTACCGGTAGTATGAAACAAATCCGTACCGTTGTTATTAGTTTTCCAATAGTTCACATCACTCATGATTGAATTTGCAGGTGTATTATATAATTTCTTAGCTCCATCAATCATTACCAACTCGTTTGAAGTATTTGTAAATGAATTAAGTTTAACATCGTTATTGAAAACACCATCACCATTAAACAAGCTATTACCAGATACATGCAATGCTTCTCCATTTGGAAATGAATTGGTGTTTACTCCAACGCTGCCCGTATAATTTACTGCATTTCCATTTGAGTTCTGAGCCCAATAATTCATATCGGTTTTTGTTGGAATAGGCGTTGTGCTTAATAATCCATTTGCGTCAGCTTGCACTAGCGATGCCCCATTGCCAGCCAGTGAAGATATTTTCGCATTTCCAAATAGATTTAATTCATAATTATCAATAGAGTTTCCAATAATCAAATTGCCATCAAACAAACTTGCACCATTCACATGAAAGCTCTCAGAATTTGGAAACAAGGCAGTACCAATACCAACTTTAGTTGGATTGCAAGAAAATATAAGATTATTTGCTTCATTCGTATTCCAGTTTGGAAAACTTCCATGTCCACATGATGGAGCAAGTGGATCTGCTTCTGAATTCACCAACTTTCCATTAGAATCAATAATCAACATACCTGACTTGCCTGATGTATTAGATATTTTAACATCACCGCTAAACTGAGTTCCTCCACTACTTAGCAAACGCATAGATTCCGTATTATTAGCCTTAAATACAAAATCTTTTTGATCAGTTGTACCTAAAAAATCTGTATTTTCATCAGTTCCCGCATTTCCTTTCATTGTCCAATCTTCTCTTTGTGGTGCTATAATAGTAGCAGACTTTTCTACACTGCAACCAGCAGCATCCTTTATTACTACATTATATGAACCCTCACCTAAATTATTTGGATTTTGTGAAAATGATCCATTATTCCAAGTATAGGTGTAGGGTGCAACACCTGGAGAAGTTGTTGTTATTGCTGTATTAATAATTCCATTATTACAATTGTAACAAGTAGTGTTTTTGTTGTTTGAATAAACAAATGAAGTTATGCTTGCATTAAATTGTGGCGATTTAGTTAAGGTAATATTAGCATGCAAAATACTACGTGTACTTTCGGTGTTCGCATCAGAAATCTCAACTGAATAGGTTCCTGCTTCTGTTAAATGAACCAAATTTTGATCGTGTGAGCCATTGCTCCAGTCAAAGGAATAAGGAGGGGTACCTCCTGCAACAACTAGATTTATAGTACCGTTAGCACCACAACTTATATTGTAATTACCAATAACCTTGGGACTTGTTATGCTTACAACATGTAGTTCTGTAGGTTCAGTTAAAGTAATAGATGAACTGGCTATGCAATTTGTAGCATCATGAACTGTTAGGGTATAAGTTCCAGCAATTAAACCATCAAGGTTTTGAACAGTCATACCATTGCTCCATAAAAAAGTATAGGGAGGTACACCGCCTACAACACTAGCAGAAACAGTTCCATCACTTCCTCCGAATTGACTTATATTATACCCACCTTCTCGAACAACAGGATCTAAATTGACTTGAAACAACTCAGGTTCAGTTAATGTAATTTCTCTTGTAACTGTAAGCCCATTTGAAGCTGTAACAACTACTCTATAAAATCCGGCAGATAAATTACTTCTATTTCTAACTGTTGGTCCATCCAACCAAACATAAGTATATGGGGCAGTACCCCCTGAAATAAATAAATTAATTGAACCATTGTTTGCACCATTGCAACTAATGTTATATCCACCTGCATATAAAGAAGGAGTGAGTTGCACATCGAATTCTTCAGCTTTCACAACATTGCTGAATAGGAAAATAGTAAACAATAAAAATTTAAAAATAGTTCTTGAGTTCATAGGAATATTGGTTTAGTAAATTAAAATAGATGAAGCTTACACATTAACCTGCACAAATATGAGTGCAGTGTTGGACTTAATCAATCATCCAAAAGGATGATTTTTGAAGTGTGCGCTTAAATTTTGAAACAATCTT
>Ga0075163_10006952_pt1 | contig 14995 bp, 17 predicted proteins | sample JI1023141ADNA_FD_71478 | JGI IMG/M metagenome (GOLD analysis project Ga0075163, IMG submission 71478) | Wastewater effluent complex algal communities from Wisconsin, to seasonally profile nutrient transformation and Carbon sequestration -... | ecosystem: Engineered > WWTP > Effluent > Algae...
ACATAAAGGCATATTGATAAGTAATATTCTCCCCTTGTTAAACTTGCCTTTGCAAAGGATATAATCATAGTGAACAAGTCGTGCTGCGCAAGGCAACTATAAGCCAAGCCAATATAACACAGCGACATTATAAAGAATTGAACCTTCAACAATAAATGTGTTAAGCCCGCACTCTTGGCAAACTGAATTACATATTCCTCCCCACTATTCATTAGGTACACTATGCAAATTAAATGCGTTATAAACACATAAAAACTAAACTGTATCATTATTACTTCTTTTTAAATATTCCGATTATCCAACTTGGGGTGTATGTTCTAAAGAAATCCTTTATCCTATCACTTACAATTTCAACTACAGCAACCACCAAAGTAATTCCTCCATTTGCTAAAGGATAAGATATTAATGCAGTAGTCCAAAGAATAATTGTAGTCCAAAATGTACCTTTTACCATCTTGATTTCAATCACTCCTTTATAAGCAGCAAAAGACATCGAAAATGATACAAACAACACTCCCAGTAGCTTTGCAACTGGTCTTACAGCCTTCAATAATATTGCCGCCGAGAAACTGCCCGATAAAAGTACAGCAATAACTTTTAAAAGGTCTTTTGGTAAGCCTTTCAAATCATCGTATATGGTATTAAGTATGCTTGCCACGCAGTCTAAGGTATTCTATTAGTGCTAAAATTGAAGTTGATACAACATACCCAAAGGTATATTTTAGCCCTAAATGTGAGTAATAAATGCCAAGTAATGCGTTACAAAAATTGGCACAAGTTAAAATGAAAAACAAGCCATAAGCAACCCTTAAAGCCAAATCTTTAATAGCCAATCCCCTCACAACAAAAATTACAATTACAAAACTAAGCGATTCGCAAATACCAAAAAAATACTTTGATATCCTTGCAGATGTCGGTAATTGAGCATCTACAATGTCATACTGCACAAATATATCGCTACTCACAACACTATTAAATACTATATTGTACACGATTTGCCCTATCGCTATAAGCAAGAAGGCAAACCATATAGTCCAATACGCTTGTTTTTCGTTGTGTGTCATTATCTACGAGGGTCGGGTCTTGCGCCTACAAATTCCAAAGGTTCACACTCGTAAGTGTCATTGGTAATAGCATCTACAAACACCAATATTGGATGCATTATTTGAGCATTAAGAACACAAATGTTAGGCAAGTCATCTACTTCGCCATTAATACAAACTAATCCTTGCATTGAGGCGTATTCTGCTGCCGATAGTTGTGTTGATTGCTCTTTGTCTGAATAAGACTTTACTTGATAGGCAAAATTCATAGTTTTTTTCTTTAAGTTTAATTGATAAAATTTATTCCGCTTCATTTAGCTTTAAGTTAAAAGCTGCTAATATTGGCGCAATAGCGTCTTTATCTACTATTGGCACTTGCTTGTCAAAGTCATAACCACCACCCAATACAGCGTTTAATTGCTCGCTTGGGAATACTCGTCTTGACGTTTCTACAATACTACCGTTCTCAGTTTCTTGCGTAAGTCGGATAAGCACATCAAATACTTTTCCCTCTCCCGTTTCTTTCCCCCCAATGACATTTATAGCCATTTCGGTAGGCTTAAATAAAAAATCCTTAGTTGTTTCTATGCTTAAAATAATGTCTTGCATTTTTATAGTGTTTAAAGTTGTGAATTAATTAATGACAAGTCCAATTCGTGCCATCCGATAATACTATTGTTCTTACAGCACCACCACCTACAACTGTTGCGTTATAAGTAGGGGCTAAAGCATCCGTAACGGTACAAATGGCATTGGTATTAGCAGCAGCAGACGGTAATGTAGCAACGGTATAGGATTTTAAAGTAACGGGCTTATTTGCTATTACATTGTCGGCAGTAACGCTTAAAATGTTCACTCCCGAAGTAATTTGCATATCAATTCGAGTATCAGCACCTAACAATCCTTGTCTTGAAACCGTTGTTGTATAGTTACCGCTACCACCGTTTGATGATATATTAAATGCTGCAAAGTTTGGTGCTTTCGCTCCATATCCTACTGCTATTGCCCCTACGTCTGAACCTTCCGTATAGCTACCTATTGCAACTCCGTGTTGCCCACTTGCTGTTGCACCATAACCAAATCCATTCGCCCAAAAACCACTTGCAACCGCATTTTCTCCTAAAGCAACACTATATGTAGAGGCTATAAATTTACCAAGCCTTAAATTATTGGCTTTTATCTCTACGTTTACATTGTCTGTTGTTCCCAAAAAGTTTGTTCCCGCAGTAGTTCCGCTATTACCCGTTAAATTCCATCCTCCACCCCCACCAGCGGGTGTAGCATAAGCGGGTTTAGCTCCAGTAGTAGCAGTTAATACTTGACCGGTTGTCCCATTTGGTATTTTCTCTATAAAGCCACTAGCATTACGAACAAATAAGTCCCAAGCTGCATCGGTAGCTGGTAGGAGATTTAGTCTTATATTATTGGTTGCACCACTTGTAGCACTACCCACATTCACAACTGTGGTTGAACCACTTGCACCACCCGTACCAAAGTTTAGTATTTTAGTTCGACCGCTTGCCGTAGCATTACCGAAATAGGTAGCAGTAAGCCCCGTTGTTGGTGTGCCACCTAAAGTAAATGTTGTAGCCGCACCACCTAAAGATAAGTTTGTTGTTACGGTGTTGAAAGCTGAAAACGTAGCAGCCCCTAATACAGATGTTGTAAATGAAGGCGAAGTGCCGAATACAGCAACTCCCGTTCCCGTTTCATCACTTAAAGCCCCTAATAGTCTTGCAGATAAATTCACGCCCCCAAAGCCAATGTCTTGAATTAAAAAGTTTGTGCCATCATATACAATTGTGTACCATTGGTTAATGGGAATGTCATTTGCTACCAATGCCGTTGAAACATCTTTTACCAATGATTTTGCACCTAATCCATTTACATTTATTGTAGCAGCACCCGTATTGGCTAAATGAAACTTAACCCACAAAGATAATCCCGTTGTATAGGCTGTAATTGCGGGCGTTAAAGTCAAAGTATAAGCAGTTTCCGTTCCCGCAGTTGTACCCGCTACTTTAGTGCCGTATTGGTCTATAAATTCACTTCCCGCTAATCCTAAAGGGCTTGCAAATTTAGTATTGTCCGTTCCCGTGTTTATTTCAGCAACACTCGCAGCAGATACACCACCACCGCCGATTAAAGCCCTTAGTACAGCAGACGTGTCGGCTAAATTTTGCTTTGTAGCATCCCAAGTCGTAGTGTCAGAGGCGCTTTGTTTAGCGTTCCAAGTTGCCGCACTAGCAATATAAGCATCCGCTAAATCATTCGTTAAATTCAATGTTTCTATCTCCGTTGCGCCACCCGTAATGCTTGCAGCGTTACCTATTCCACTAACCTTTACTACCGTTAATGCCTCTCCACTACCACCTTTTGTAATTGTTGCAGCACTACCACTACCCGATGCGTGATTAACAACTAAATCGTAAGAACTTAAAGTATAAGCACCTAAATCTACATTCGCATTTGCGCCCGTATAAGGGACTTTCGTGTTTGCCACCGCAGTAGCATTTGCTTTAGTTGAAATTATGGTAGAAGTATCAATAGCTAATGTTCCCGTTGTGGTAATCGTACCACCCGTTATCCCTGTACCATTTGTAGTTGCAATACTTGTTACCGTACCACTACCGCTGCTAGTCGAATTAAATGTAAGGTTTGGATAAGTTCCCGTAATTGTCATATTTGTACCCGCAATAGGGCGCAATCTAATGTTTGCAGTGTCGGTAATATTTAGCTTTAATGCTACGTTGGCATCGGTAGAGTAAGGGCTTAACATAGCCGCTGTATCGGTGTATTTTACTCTAGCATCTATTCTTGTGCTTAAACTTGTAGTATCAGTAGATACTCCACTTGAAGCTATTGCAGCATATATATTAGTTCTTGAAGTATCAGCACGATAGTTTGTGTAAAATGTCGTACTATCTGCACTACCACCCCCGCCACCACTTGTAACGCTATCAGCTAGCACAAACTTCAACCCTGTTGCGTTGTACATTAGCCTCCCATTCTCTCTTGCCCAACGACCCTTTAAATTGCCGCTAAAATAAGTCTTAGCGGTTGTAGTGTCGGGTAAGATTAAATTAAATGAAGCCTTTGGGCTGTCTGCCATATTAAAAACAGACTGAACAATCAAATTGCTACTTTTGCCACCTATAAATTGTGGTGTAGTTGATTGAGAATATCCACTTACGGATATTAGTATAAAAAGTATAGTGAGTATCTTTTTCATATTATGCGGGTTTTTGAGTTAATGTTACATAAACATAAGTGTCGTATAATTCATACGGGAACTCAATTTTGCCGTTTATAGCTAAATCGGGGTCAATAGAAATATAGGTATGACCCGAACCAACAATAGGCTCGCTATCTGTATTCCCTACCCTAACTTGCACTTCTTGCATATTGAATAATTCTTGACGAGATATTTCTGTTATCCCGTTAGAATAAGATGCTGTAAATGGTGTTTCTAGCGTTGTAGTTGGTGGAGAACCAATCTTGAATACAAGCTGCTTTAGTCCGTAATTCATAATTATTTCTGCTGTTGTAAATTGTTCGGGGTTCGTGTAATAAAAGCCTAAATCATCAAAGCCAAATTCTCCTCTGAAATATACATTCTGTGGAGAATTTTGCTGCACAAATGTACTATTAAAATATTGAATAAAATCAACGTCTTTTTGCTCGAATATTTTTTGTATTGTATAATCGGTAATTCCAAACGTAACTTTCTCAACATTAATCATTTCTAAAGGGATAAGATTGCCATAGCCTAAATAAAGCCTATCGTAAATCACCCTTACACAGCCACAAGGACTTATTCTCATATCTATTCCCATTATGGTAAAATTGTGTACCCCGTTGCTGTTAAATTAGTTACTGCCGTATCTGATGCTGCCGTTCTTGTAGCCGAAGGGTTTTGTGTTCTCAAATCTATTGCTCCAACGGGGTAAAGTCCATACCAAGTATAAAGTATATCATCTTGGTATTTATTTAAAACATCATCTAAAGCCGATGGGTCTAAACTATTGTTTGATAAGTAAATGAAATTAAAGTATCTCCAATATTGAGAACCACTTGGCACAGTAAACCCACTTGTATCAACGCTATCTATTGTTGTTTGCTGCCAATTTAATGTTCTTAATTCAGTTGCGCTATTAAACAAGAATGTCAAATCCAATGCTGACATAGTAGCACCTAGAAGCCTAAATTCTTGTAGAACCGAAGACATACTACCTACTAGTTCTGTTATCGTTTTATAGGTTGCATCAGATGTAACATCAACCCTTGTCGCTGTGTTGTCGGTGTATAAATATAAGCTATGCGTAGAGTTTGTCGTTACGGTAGATGTAACAGAACTATCACCAAGCAAAACTTGTGGTTGCAATTCTATTACTTTTGTTCCCGCAGTTTCCCAAACAGATAATACAGAATAATCCGATTGGAAAATATCAGTATAGATTGTTCTTGATGCAGTAACACTTGTAAACTTCACTTCTAAGGCTGTGTTTAGCTTCCTAAAGTTGCTTAAATAAAGGGTTTCGCCATCTCCCCTTACATAATACAAAGCACTACCTACAACAGTAAAAGTTCCCGTTTTGCCATAGTATGCAACATCAATATTTAATTGTGTTATAATGTCGGCTTCCATTGGGCTGTCGTGAGCCTCTGCAACAAAATTGCTTGTCGGGTAATCCCAAAGGAAATTATAGCTACCAATATCGTCTGCCATTACAAATGCAATAATAGCGTAAGGGAAATCACCAATATCCATTATATAGACATCGGATGCACTCCCTACCACTACACTATCATTATTGTAGTATTCTTCTAATTCTAGTCTTATTGTGCTTAGTGGGTAGTTTTGGCTAAAGGGGTTTACTTCAATATCTGCACCTTCCGCCAATAACATTTTCTTGCCATCAATATAAATATTGTCGCACTTTAGAATATTGGCAAGCTTATCTACAATTATCCCATTTGTTCCTTCCGAAGCCCCAATAGTAAATACATACTTTCTCCAATTCCTTGCCCTTACTTGTCTTAAATTACCTTTTTGGTTTCTAAAAGTAGTGGGATTAAACTCATTTGTAGGTTCAGATAGCGTTGCGTCAAGTCTTACACTAAATGATGGATTCAAAGAAGCAATTACATCGTAGTCGTTTGCAGAATTATTATAACCTATTAGTATAGTTTCTTCGTGTGTTTGCTTAATGTCTGTCGGCTCTGAAATATATTGTCTTGTAACTCCATCATCTACTGTAATCAAAAAGTAGTAAATGCCATCTGATATGCCACTTATTTCGCTTGGCTTAAATTTATATTGAATCGTTCTTAGCGGTATTGGTGTTACCCTCCCTTCATCATCGTACACATTCCCTGCTATTACGGCTTGTGTCATATATGTAGATGCGCTTATTGGCACTAATTCGCCATCGCAAGCAAGCATTTCCATCTTGAATGAAGAAATGCCCGTAGTAGGGATATTAAACTGAACCGTTACAATATCATCTAATTGCTTTAAAACATAGAATTGTTCGGGCTTTACTCCACCAAAACGATTGTATTTCTGCCAATCATAAATTGTGTCAATCCACCAATCGCTTAGAAAATGCCTTGTGTGAAATTCATTAGTAGGCAAAACGCCCACTTCATAGAAGTTTTCAGAATTAAGTAAAGGGAATGTGATTAAAGACATTTTCTAATTTTCTTTTGCAAATATACATTAAAATATCAAATCCAAAATATTTGTGCTTGGCGTTAATCTCCCTTCCATATCAAAGCTGTTTTGGTTTGATGGTTTCTGTCTTGCTTCGTTTAGGAAAAAGTGTACTTCAACACCTTTGTATGTTCCTTTAAACTTTCCATAAGGATTAGCTGTAAGCAACGCATCTAAGTTACTTGGCAATATCACTTTACACTTTATATCAAAAGGTAGCCAAATCAAATCTGTACCATCGGGAGAAAATCCTTCATCTTCTTTCAAGAATGATGTATAAGAAGCCGTATCAATGTCATAGTAAAGCGTTTGCATATCCTTGTATCTATCTGACTTCTGAAAGGTTATTTCAGTTGTAGATGGGTAAGCGTTACTATTGATTATTTCTTTGAGCCTTAGCCACATATTCTTAGGGCTAAATTCAACGTTGTAAGGATTGTCTAAAGTGTTCACAGCGACAAATAATCCACCACCCGTTGAGCCTTCATAGTTTATTTTATACTTCCCTCCAACCGCTGTTTCAACAACCCCTAATTTATATAAATCTTCATTTATCTTATTGCCAGTTGTGTCCTTGCCATACTCACTCACTCTTATCTTTTCAATACTATAAATTGACGATACAATAGGGCTTACATACTCTTTTTTTGAATTAAGGTCTGTAATGTTTGCTGACTTGAATGTACTTTTTGTATTATAGTCTAATGCGCCATTCAAAACATCGTTATCATTATTGAATTTATGCCCAAAAACCAACAATGTTGGCACTTCATTTATCGGAGTAATTTCAACATCTGTCAATTCTCCCAAATCTGCTATCAATACGCTATCATCGTAGAATGTAGCTATTGGCTCAATCTGTAATTGATTGCCACTTACTCCTACCCCAAGCCCAAAATTAGCTTGTACATCGTCTATAATGTCTTTCATTGATAGCTTAAATACACTATCAGTAATCCCCTTTATAGCGTTTCCATTTGTAATGATTGTTCGATAAGGATAAACGCCTTTCATCCAAGATGAAGGATTAGATAAAAAGTTTGATGAAAATGGCGTAGAACCATACTTGCCATCAGCAAATGCTTCAACCGTTTTTTGCGCCAACTTATAAAGCCTAAATCCCTCAACATTACTTGGAGGGCTATTAAACTCAAAAGATAATGAAATCCTTGAATCTACTTCATCAACCGTTTCAATCTCCCAACCCCACGGGGCTGTTAATGTAAGAGGGTCTGTATAAACACCCACAACGATATAAACAAAGTACCCATCGTTAAGTGCGGGAATAGTAGCCGAAACGTCTATATCTTCATTTACCCAAGCACCCGTTGTAGATGCTATTGTAGAACCCGTATATAATGTTGTTTGGTCTATAAAAAACTGCCCAATAGTTGTGATAGCCCTAACTTGAATGTAAGAGTTTGTTGCCGTTGTAACAATGCCTGAAGGAATAAGCCTAAATCTTAACTTTGATTTATAAGCAACAACTACTGAACTTGTAAGTTGGGATGATGCTAAAATAAACCTTGTGTATTGGTCTGATGCGGGGTCGCCAATGCCATAAAAGCTTGATGCACCCATTTCTCCCATACGAATAGGGGATGCGCCTTGTTCCGCAGCAACTGGTCGCATACCTTCGGAACCCGTTGGAACGGTTAGTAAGCAAAACCATTCGTTTTGAATAGTTCTTATTGTTGCATTTGAACAAGAAGAAGCCCCGTAACGATAATTGTATTTTGACAATACCGTTGTTCCTTCGTGTTCTACCGTTATAACATCACTACCGCTTAAAGGTATCTCATAAGGAGTATCAAGATTAGCCATAAAATCACTAGCCATACCACTATCGAACAATTCTACACTTACGCCATCAATGCTTGTTTTTGGCTTAGACATTTTAATATCATTGTCGCTATATGTTTCGTAAAGCCAATCGCTATCCCTTCTTATTTCAACAAGCAATTTAGCTTTTACATCATACCCATAAGTGAAGACTAAATGCTTTAAAATCTTGCCTCCATCACCCCAAAATTCGTATTCATCAGATAGCTTGTTAATTATTCCGTGAAGACTTCTACTTCTACTCCAAGTCTTTTCTATTTCATCCCAATCGGTAGGAGAAAATCCTAATTGGCTACCATCTTTGGCAGTAGTTGAAGTTACAACTCCACTAGATACGGCATAGTAATAAGCTATTCCACTTATTACCCTATAAATATAAAACCTAAACTTATGTGGTGTTGCCATTATACCCTTGCTCTTTGAATATTTAAGTTGTAGTTGCTATTGTCGATAATTACGTTGTTTCCGCTATTCTTTACGTCTTTTCTTAGCATACTGATATTATAGCCAAAAGCCCTAATCAATTCATCATAATTAGCCTTTTCGCTATCTGTTTTGATGTGTTTCCCTAACTCTCCTTTGCGTAATTGCTCGTTACTCAAAATCGTATCGCCACGCTTTGTATGAATCAATGTAGGCTTGTCATAAACGCTTATGCTGCCATCTTTGTCAATCTTCATTTCGGTTTTGTTTTTCTCTGAAATCCACGCCAAACCATCATACCCATCACTTGCTTTTTTACCTTTATCGTATTCGGGCAATGGAGTAGCTAATACTATTGCCGCTTGCGCTGCACCCAATCCAATAATAAGTGGCGTTAATGACCCTCCCAATGCAAGGTTTGTAGGACTTGAAGCCGCAATAGCCGTATTTATAGCAATGGTAGCTAATGCTTGTGCCTTGTCGTAAATGGCTTGCTTTCTTTTTATAGCCCTTATTTCTGCATCAATTTTCTTTTGTTGTTCTTCTTCTTCGGCTGCCAATACTAATTTTCTAGCAGTACGTTCTTCGTCTGAAATTGCTGCTTTATCAACCGCACTTGCCTTTAAGTCGTACTCCTCTGAAATTCTAGCTTTTGTTTTTTCTAATGCAGTAATTTCTCTTTGTGCTTGGGCATCCATTAAAGTCAAAAGAAATCTTGATGTTTCTTCTGCAATTTCTTGTATATACTTATATTTTTCTCTTTGTATTTGCTCTGCTTTTTTTGCTGCATTTTTTTCGTCTTTTAAATCGGCATTAAGCATTGCTAACTTTAGCTCTCTAATTTTTGCAATAATCTTTGCAATTTCATCTTCTTGTAGTCCTAGACTATTTATTGATTGCTCTAAAAATGCAATTTGGTTTTGGATAATTTCTTGCGTTGTTAAATCAGCTTCTTTACCCGCTAATTCAAACGCTTTTATTTTTCTAAATATGATTGATATTTGCTTTTCGCTCTCTTGGTCTAGTATTGTCGTTTCATCTTTTTGTATATCTTCGTTCTTCTTGTTAAGCTTTGTTTGAGCTTCTTCTTTAAGTCGTTGTTCTTCTATTAATAGACCTCTTTTAAACAAAAGCAAAACCTTTTCTTCGTTGGTTCTTTTAGAAATAGACTTGCCCTCTATTTCTTCTATTTTTTGTAGCTTAGAACTTACAATGTCTTGCTCCGTTATTGAATCCATTAAAAGTAATTCACTTTTGTTTTTGCTGTACTCATTTAGCGCAGAAATTCTTTCTCTAGCATCAAGTTTTTGATTATCTATTATGGCTCTTAATTCAATATTTCTTTGCTCCAAACGCTGCCTTTCAAGTAAGTTTTCTTCTTCAAATTCTTTTTTCTTTGCAGCAAGCCTTTCATTTGTAAGGTCAATTTCTTTTTTAACTCGCTCTTTCCCTTGTTTAACATAGTTTAAATTTGCTGCGTTCGATATTTTTAACGCTTCTTCTAATGTAGAATCCCCTATTTTTTTGTAATCTTCATATACTTTCATTAGCTTTTCTAATGCTTGTTGCTCTCCTTTAGAGCCAACACTTAAAAACCCTGTCTTTAAAAACTCATTTACACTAGCCATACCACCCGTGTCAAGCAGCTTTTGTAGAACTTCTATTTCAGCGGCAGCAGCCCTAGAATAAGCCTCTGTCGCCGTAGCCTTTAGCGCAGTAACCCTAATAAAATCGGGGGCTTTATTTATAAGGTTTTGCTCTGCTTGCGCCCAACTATCAGTCTTGCCCATAACATCCCCAACGGTTTTGTTATAATCATCTAATGCTACTTTTTTTAGTTCTACATTCTTTTTTGATAATTCAAACGTTTTGCTTAACCTTTCAATATCTGCAATTACTTCTTTTGTAGCGTTTGACTCTTTAAGCGTTTCGTTGTATAGCTTTACGGCTTTTTGTGCATCTGATAAGGGGAATAATGACTCTTTTAAATTTTGCGCCATTTTTGATATTTCTTTAGAAAATGCTAAAACTAGCGATATCCCAACCGTAAGTGCCGTTTGCCAAGAAATAATGGAAGAAGTTATTTGACTAAATAGAGAAGGAACGTCTTTCCCTTCCGCTTTCATTGCGGCAATGTTTTTCCTAGCTGCTATAAGCTCGTCTTGTAAAATAGGCAAGTTATTCGATATAGCCAATATGCCCAACTGCATTGATTGAGCAAAGTTTGGCAATTCCCTAGCAACTAGATTGATGGAGTTGCCCAAGCCATTCCACGCACTAGAATAATTACCTACATTTCTTCGATAATTACCTACCGCACTATCTATTTTTACTAATTGGTCGCCTAGCTTATTGGCGTTGTCTTTTAGCTTAGTTATTTCTTGCGAAGATAGTTTTTGTGCAGCAGCAGCGTTTTGGTATTCCTTAATAGCAGCTTTGTGCTTTGCGTTTAAAACATCGTAAGCATTTGCTAAATTGAATACGTTTTTAGCAGCCTCCGCTTGTTCTTTTGCATCTTGTCTTCTCTGTTTTTCTAATTCTTTTTGAATAGCTAACGACTCTTTTGCGCCCGCTATTTCAAGTTTTCTTAAGTCAGCTTTTTGTTTAGCAAGCGCTTTTTCAACAGCCAATGCTTCTTTGCTTCCCGCTATTTCAAGTTTTCTTAAGTCAGCTTTTTGTTTAGCAAGCGCTTTTTCAACAGCCAATGCTTCTTTGCTTCCCGCTATTTCTAATTTTCTTAGTTCGGCTTCTTGTCGTGCAACCTCTTTTCTTAAAGCCAACACTTCTTTTGTGTTAGCCATTTCAAGTCTTCGACTTGACTTTTCAGCATCATCACGCTCTTTTAACAGCCTTTTCCAAGTGTCAGTATATTCTTTAGCAGCAGCAGCCATTTCTTTTGTTGCGCTATCTGCTTTTTGGCTATTTGATGATGCTCCGCTAATAGAAGTATTAGCTTTAATGCTTACGCCAAGCCTTTCAACTTCGGCAACCGTTTCTTTAATTACACTTAGGAATTTTGCTTTGTTAGCTTCTAACGCAGCAATATCAAATATTTCGGTTATTTTGTCTTGTGCCATTGCTCGTCTGTGGTGTCTTTAATTTATCTAAAAACATACAATACGCAGCGCAAAACCTTAAAGTGTTTATGTCATCTTTTATTTCCCTTCCAAGCACACTTGACATATTTTCAAGCAATAGGTAATAATACTTGTAGGATGGCTTTTCGCCACCACTTTTACCCATCTTATCTTGTTCTTGCTCCCACTCTTTTAGCTTTACTTTGTATCTTGTACATTCAGTAACTATCTTCTTAATGTCTGCAAGATACGAAGTTTCTGACAATTCATAATTAAATCCCAAATCCACTTTAATTAATTCGGCAATTTCTTCTGAATAGCAGTCTTGTAAGGCAAGGATAAGTGTATCCACTACCTTTATTTTTAATATATAGTAAAGGATATTATTGCTTATTAATACGCCTCTAATTGTTTCGTCCGACTTCGTTTCGTCAAGATACTGCAAGTGTAAGCGCAAAGCGTTTTCTTCACCACCACAAACGGAAACATCACCATCCACTAGGTATTTCATATATACCTTAAACGGAATGTCTTGTAATTCTAATTGCATGTAACGGGCTTGCCTTTGCGTGCTTTAAATTCAGTATATTGTTTTAGTTCGGCTTCGTTACCACAGAAATCTTCTGTTTGAAGTGAATTTTTGTAGCTGCAAGTATAGCATTGACGCTCATTCTTAATCTTGCTGCAAGATGCCATTAATACTACTAATGCTGCTAAAATTGTTGCTTTTTTCATAATTTGTTTAGTTTTTAATTGTTTGTTTTAATTGCTGTAATTTGTTTTGGATTTCTTCTTTTGTATTTGTTAGAATGATGGTCTTTAATTGACTTCCCACAAAAATAATACTAAACACACCGCCGTTTATTACAGCAGCGCCAATCCCTTCAATTTTTTCCATTGGCAGAAAAGCCTTTTTGGTGTTCACTAAAAATTTGCCATCAAAAATAGCTTCGTCTAACTCGATAATTGTGTAGTCTTCCATATTGATTGTTGTTTTTTAAATAAATATTATTGTAATCTCGTTTAATTCTACTCCTAATCTTGCATCGCCAACTTCGCAGTATGTGTAACGCTTCCTTTTCTCTTTTAATGACGCTTTAACTAGGCATAAAACGAACCTATCAAGCCCATTGGATATAGCATAAACCTTGCCTTCTTTCCAAGCCTTATTGAAGTCTATTTGTTGCTGTCGTTTCTTTTCGCAATGTGGACAACTCATATTCCTAAATCCCTTTTTGTTTCTTCAACTAATGTAGGCTGTATAACTTTGTTAAGTTCAACTATACTTGCTCGGCTTAATCCTAAAGGTTGCGCACTAGCATATTTAGGGTCGTTTTCAATCATTGTGTTTTTTTCATCAGTAGAATAAGCATACAAATCACTATTTACTGCTTCAAAAGTTATGCCTCTATAAAAATCGCCCGTTTCGTACAATCTAATCCCACCATCGGGCTTATTGAAAAACGCTTTGCTATTGTAGCTGTAATCGGGCATATCTCCTTTTGCTCCTTCGCCTCGTTGCAATTGCTCCCTATTCAAGTCTTCTGCAATCTCCGAGTTTAGATTAAACGCATCTTGGCATAACCTATCAATATCTAACGATTCAATCCTTGATACCATTTCGTTTATCGAACTCATTGTGCTGTATTTTATACCAAAAATCGTGCGATGGCTTTGCTGAATGTCTTAGTTTCTTCTGTTTGGCTCGTTTCTTTACCACCGCACGTTTAATTATCTTTTGTAACTGCATTAACCATTGCTCTTAATAATGTTTCCGTATCTGCTATTCTATTGTTGTGTTTCGCTTGTTGCTCGCAAGCCTTTGCTAACTTGCCCGCAAGCCTAGTTGTTTTACGCATAAGCCTATTGCTCTCCAACAACATTACTTTCACCCAAAACCTAAGCAAAAGCGATTGAATCTTTGTTCTCATTTCACAAAAATAACAAAACTATCCAAAGGACAAACATTTTTACCCTAAATTTTAAAAAGATTTTGTTTTATAGAAAACATTATTACCTTTACGGCAGTTTTCATAATAGTCAAATATTGTTTTTGTTTTACAGCCTTCTTTTCTAAGAGGGCTGTTTTCATTAAAAAAGGGTTGCCATTTACGACAACCCTTATACTAATTCTTACTAGGCTTTGGTGTTTCTTCCTTAGGCTTTTCAACTTTTGGCAATCCCTTTTCAGCCACCTTCCACATTTCGTCTATATAAGACTTTTGGTCGGCTTCTTCAAATTCAGTCCAATAAGTTTTCTTTGCCCTTTCGTAAAACTCATTCTTAGTATGCTGTTTAGCCCAAGTATGTAATTCTACATTCGGAAAACTAATGCCTCCTATTTTTGTAGTTTCCATAATTAAGCGTTTACAAATTCTACATAATCTAATGATTCAAACCACATCAATCCCGCAGCAACTAAATCTGAAACATCAGCTAGTGTTACACGGATTTTAGTACCCGTTGAAGGTGGTGTGGTAAGCGTAATAACAATTACTCCCGTTGCTGGGTTTGCTACTGCACTTGTAATCGCTAAAGCCAATCCCGTTGTTACGTTTGTTGCCACAAAGCAAGTAGCATCAATGTCCGCAGCATAAGTTGTACCTAAGTCAATACCACAAGTTGTTGAAGCAGTCAATCGAAGAACGCCCGTTACGGTTGGTGCTACGTTTTGTTGTAGTCTTACTGTTGATACGCGATATTCATCAAACGTATCTTCCAAAGCCAATCCGCTTGCATCAATCCACGCTTCGTTATCTTGCAAAGAACGCATATCAAGGAAATTCAAGTCTAAGTAAGACAATGAAGCCGCTTCATAGGTTGCTCCTACTTGCAAAGGAACATCAACTAATTGTGCTTTTGCACCAACGATTTCTACCGCATTTGGAATAGTT
>Ga0075163_10006953_pt1 | contig 14993 bp, 15 predicted proteins | sample JI1023141ADNA_FD_71478 | JGI IMG/M metagenome (GOLD analysis project Ga0075163, IMG submission 71478) | Wastewater effluent complex algal communities from Wisconsin, to seasonally profile nutrient transformation and Carbon sequestration -... | ecosystem: Engineered > WWTP > Effluent > Algae...
CCGCAACCCGCTGACCATCACCTGGGTGCTGCTCACCGCGGTCACCCTGGTGTCCTGGCTGGCGGCCCGCGACACCGGTTCGGCGCACGTCCTCAACGTGGGGGTGACGGTCGTCGTGTTGGCCATCGCCGCGGTGAAATCGCAGCTGGTGATCTGGTACTTCATGGAGGTGCGGCACGCGCCGAACTGGCTGCGGGTGGTCGTCACCGGTTGGGTGGTGACGCTTTTCGCCGCACTGCTCGGTATCTATCTCATCATTCCGTAGCGTGCGCTCCCGGCGCGCGCACCTTGCCGGCTGCCGCCTCGAAACCGCTGCCCGCCAGGTCGCCGAAGATCTCCTCGATCGGCAAAGCCTCCCCCTCGAGCTCACGCAGCCAACGCTCGACGAACTCCAGGGTCTCGGCGTGTCCGGCGGACATCCCGAGCGCCTGCTCCATCACCAGAGCCCAGGACAGGCTGGTGCCGATGACCGCCCACACCACCGGTGGCACATCGCCGGGATCCACACCGTAGCGCTGCAGCGCCGCCGTCATGGCCACTCGCTGCTCCTCGCGGAAGCGCTCGGCGTAGTAGCTGATCTCGGCTCGCAGGTCCTTGCGATGGTTTGCCAGGCCCATGAATTCCATCGTGAGTCGGGTGGCCTCGGGGTCGGTGCTGAACAGCCAGATCGCCCGCAGCGGCTGCGCCGACTTCAGCGCCGCCTCCAGCACCACCAGCCCCTGCTCGGCGCGGCGCCGGAACACCGCCAGGAACAGCTCGTCCATCGTGCGGAAGTAGTAGTGCACCAGTTGGGGTTTCAGCCCGGCCCGCTCGGCGACCCGCCGCGACGTGACGGCTGCATAGCTCTCGTCGATCATCAGCGCCTCGGCGGCGTCGAGAAGGACGCCCCGGTTCTTGGCGTCGGGGGCTCCGATCCTGCGCGCTGTGGACATGTCGCTCCCTGCTCGACGTTCGCTCAACTGCTCAAACGGATCGTAGCGACCCGCCGGTTGTGACCTTGACCACGACTCTATCCGCATGCTAAGCAGGTGCACAGCACTTTCGGTGGTTCACATCCCACCCACACGACATCGCCTTCACCCCAACCCACAGCCCGGGAGATCGACCCACATGAGCGAATACGCGACCCTGGATTTCCTCACCGACCAGTCGCTGGTTCCCAACCCCTACCCGTACTTCGACTACCTGCGCGAGCAGAACCCGGTGCTGGAAGTACCCCCGTGGGGATGCATCGCCGTCACCGGTTATGAGGAAGCCGTCGCGGTCTACAAGAACACCGACGCCTTCTCCAACGCCGTCGCCCTGGGTGGCCCCTTCCCGCCGCTGCCCTTCACCCCGGAGGGCGACGACATCTCCGAGCAGCTCGAGGCGCACCGGCACCTGCTGCCCATGTTCGAGCACATGGTCACGATGGACCCGCCCGATCACACCAAGGCCCGCTCCCTGCTGAACCGGCTGCTTACCCCGCGGCGACTCAAGGAGAACGAGGACTTCATGTGGAAGCTGGCCGATGTCCAGCTCGACGAGTTCCTCGACAACGGCAAGTGCGAGTTCCTCGCCGAGTACGCAAAGCCGTTCTCGCTGTTGGTGATCGCGGACCTGCTCGGCGTGCCCGAGGAGGACCACAAGCAGTTCCGCACCAAGCTCGGCGCCGACCGTCCCGGCGCACGGGTGGGCTCACTGGAGCAGGAGGTCGTCGACGAGAACCCGCTGCAGTTCCTCGATGACAAGTTCATCGCCTACCTGGAGGATCGCCGCGCCAACCCGCGCGAGGACGTCCTGACCTCACTGGCCACCGCGCTCTACCCCGACGATTCGGTGCCGCCGGTGATCGAGGTGGTGCGCTCGGCGACCTTCCTGTTCGCCGCCGGCCAGGAGACCACCACCAAGCTGCTCAGCGCCGCGATGAGGGTGCTGGCCGAGAATCCCGAGGTGCAGCAGCAACTGCGCGACGATCGCAGCCTGATCCCGACCTTCATAGAGGAGTCGCTGCGCCTGGAGAGCCCGGTGAAATGTGACTTCCGGTTGGCCCGCAAGACAACCGAGGTCGGCGGCGTGCTGATCAAGGCGGGCGCGCCGGTCATGGTGCTCCCGGGCGCGGTCAACCGTGACCCGAAACGCTTCGAGAATCCGCACGAATTGCGCCTGGACCGCAAGAACGTGCGCGAGCACATGGCCTTCGGCCGCGGCGTGCATTCCTGCCCGGGTGGACCGCTGGCACGGGTCGAAGGGCGCGTCTCCATCGAACGGCTCCTGGACCGGATGGGCGATATCACCGTCGACCCCGAGAAGCACGGTCCCATCGGCGATCAGAACTTCAACTACGAGCCCACATTCGTGCTGCGCGGACTGACCGAGCTCAACATCAACTACACGCCACTGCGGTAGGCCCCCTCAACACTTCGGCGCGTTCCCGTATGTACGGGAACGCGCCGAAGTCGCGTGTGCCGGGGTGTGCTCAGCCGGCAGGCTTCATGTAGAACGGCATCTCGATGACCGGCCACTGATTGCGGCCGCAGGATCCGCTCGGCCCGATCGTCTTGTCGTATCCGGCGTACTCCGTGGCCTCCACGTCGACGTGACCGTTGGCGCCCACCGGATAGAACTTGAACGTCTGGAAGCCTTCGACCGGGACACCGTCGGCGCAGAACCGCCAGTTCGGCACCTTGCGCTTGACGTACCACAGACCGTTCGTGGTGTAGATGGGCGCAGACCAGCCGGCGTCGCTGTTCACCGTGCCGGTGCAGTCCGATGGAGAGACGCACTGGGTGGAGATTGTCCAGGTGCTGCGCGTGGAGGGTTGATCCTCGTAGCGCTGATTCAGTTGCGCCCAGTCACCGTTGGACGATGTGAGGAACGTTCCATTGATCCCCCACTGCTGATCGGGACCCAGCGGATCGGCATGGACAGGCGGTGCTCCACCGAACGCGATGAACGATGCGGCGGCGACGACAGCGCTCACCTTAGTGGCCGACATGGCAGCGCTCCTCCGGACCGATAGTGGCATTCTCTGTTTCGGAGAATAACAGCGAAAGGTGGCGCACCCATGCGGATCCCGCCGATCTGGACGGCGCGATCGCGTGAGGTCGGCCAGGTCGAGCTCTCGCGTCGGAGCAATCTTCTCCAGAAACAAGAATTTCGTTTTCAAGTGTGCAAGAGTAGAAGCCGTGCGCGTGACAGTATTGGCGGCCAGTGCGTTGATTGCCGCCGGATCGATCGTGGCTCCGCAGGCCAATGCCCCGCGAGCGGCGGCGGAGCCGCAAACGTGCAATGACGCCTTCTGCGTGCCCGGGATCAACCCGAACGCCATCCTCGGCAACACCTGCACCAACACCACGTACTACGTCTTCGGCGTCGACGCCCGAAACGGTTGGGGCCGACTGGTGTTCTGCGGATCGCCGCGTCGCTACGAGCCACGCTGGTTCCGTTCGCCACCGATGGTGGGCATCCGCGACGAGAACAGCCTCTGCATCAACGAGAACAACGCCGTGGCCCAGGCGCCGGACGGACTGTTCCTCAGCTGCGTGGCGATGAACGGTGATACCCGCTGGCGGCGCGGCGATTCCTGACACGCGCTACCAGCTCCGCAGTGAGCACAGCGCCCCCTTGGGGCCACTATCGGTCTTGAGCACGACACCATCGACGGCCAGGGTGCAGTAGATCGTCGGCGGCGTCAGATTCGGGGACTCGCCGCTCTGCGCGGTCACCATCGCCCACATGTCCGGATCGGCCAGCATCGCATCGAACACCCACGGATGCTCGGGCGCCACCTCGACCTGCGCGCGGGGGCTGAACTGGTACGGATTGTGGCTGTAGTCCGACCAGGTCGGCGGATCGGCTTCGCGGTAGTAGATGTCCACGTAGAACGGCGAATCCGCGGTCACGATGTACTGCACGTGCCGCAGCGGCGGTGGCGGCGGTGGCGGCGGTTCGGCCACCGCGGGCGCGGCCGTCACCACGGCCGCGCACAACATCGTCAACGCCCCCCACAGCGGCAATTCACGACGCATCGTCACATCCTCGTCAGGTAGAACGGATAGGTCAGCGACCCCCCGGGCGCACCGTCACAGCCGACGGCGAAGCTGGAGACCATCTCGCCGGCCAAAGTCGTTGCATCCCAGGAATACACATCGTGGGTCGGGATCGTCGGGCCGTAATAGATGTTCCCGCAGCGCAACCCGAATGGGTCGTCGATGGTCATCGTGTACCGGCCGTCGACCATGGTCGCGTTCGCATTCGTATACTGCGCCTTGGCCACCGGCTGCGGAATGGTCAGGACATTGATGCAGTCCGGGATGAGGACCCGGTCCTCGCCCTCACACGGTGTCATCGCCGACCAGATCCAGGTATGGAAGTCCCGTCGGTCCGGGATGTTGACGCCGTAGTTGCCCAGGTACATCGTTGCAGCCGCCGGCGGTGCGACACCCACCGCGACCGCAGCGCCCACCGCACCGAACACCGTTGCGGCTGTCATCGTTTTCATCGATCGCCTCCAGACATTCATGTCGGCATCAGGTCCTGCCACGTCGACGCGGTGTTCACCAGATCGGTCTGCCGATACAGGTGGCCATCGGCCCCCATGTACTGGCCGGTGCGCGGGTTGTACTTGGCGACCGCCATCGACGGGCCCTGTGCACCTGCACCGTCGAAGGCACTGGGCGCGGCGGCCGGGGCGAGTACATCGGGCGGCGGCGGCACCGCGCCTCCCTCGGGCAGCTTCACATAGGTGTCCGGGAACTGCGGGACCTCGGTGGCCTGCGGCAGATCTCCGGGGGGCAACGGCACCACCCCGTAATCCGGCTCCGGCGGCGGCAATTGGCCAACCACCGGAGGTTCGGTGTACAGCGGCCGACCGGGCAGCAGGGGCCCGGGCGGCATGCCCGGGAAGCTGGCGGGTGGCTGCGGCGGCGAGAGCGGGTTCGGCGGCGGAACGACCGCCCCCGGCGGCAGCGGGGTGCCCTGCAGTGGACCGTAGATGTTCTCGTCGGGCAGCACCCGGGTGTCCACCGGGACACCCTGGGCGATCAGGTTGGGGTCGATCGGGTACGGCCCGAGCGCGTGCTGACGCTGGGCCAGCGGCACGAACCCACGCGGGTCATTGCAGAGTTCGACGGTGGGTGCGCGCTTGCCCGGATGTCCCTGGCAAGGGTAGTTCCGGGCGCCGCGCACCGCGATCGGCGAATCCTGGGGCAGCTTGCAATAGATGTTGTCCGGGGTGTCGATGGTGGTGGTGTCGGCCGGCGACCGCCACGCCGACGGCGGCAGGAATCCGACCGTGCACGACGGCGGGTCGCCGAGCCCGAGCGAGAACTCACCATTGGGTAGGCCGGCGGGATTGTTGGTCGGTGCGTATGTCTGAATCTGGGAGACATAGGGCGGCAACAACACCAGCAGCTGCTCCAGCGAGGCGTTGTAGGTGACACCGATCTGACCGATGGTGGTCAGGTTCGCCAACAGCACCGGCAGCGTCGGCTTGAGGTCGTTGAGCAGCATCGAGGTCTCCGCGGCGAACCCGGGCCCGTTCTGCAGGATCGACCGCACGTGGACATCGTTGTCCGCCAACTGATCCGTGATGCCGGCCAGGCTCGCCGCCCAGGTCCGGGTCTGCTCGGTGGTCTGCGCCTGCGCTTGCAGGAATGGCCCGGAGTCGTCGATCAAGGCACGCACCTGATCGGAGATCCCGTTGGCGTCCCTGGTGATCGTCTCGGCCGAGTCCAGCATCGAACCGAACGCATAGCCGGTGCCGTTGAACGCCTCATAGGTGGAGTCGAGCAACTGGCTCAGCTTGTCCTGCGGGATGGTATCCATCAGCGCGCTGACCTGATCGAGCATCGGCCCGACCTTCTGCGGGATGGAGGTGTTCTCCTGTGTGATCACCGATCCGTTCTTCAGGAACGGGCCGGAATCGGTGCGAGGCAACAGCTCGACGAACTGCTCACCGACGGCCGACATGCTGCGCACCTCCGCCTTCAGATCCGCAGGGATCTCCGGTGAGGTGTCCAGCGACAGCGTGGCCTCGGCGCCCCGGTCGGTCAGTTCGACCGAGGTGACCTTGCCGACCTGCGAACCGCGGTAGGTCACATTGCTGAACCGGTAAAGCCCCCCGGTGGCCGGGAGTTCCACCTTCACGGTGATCCGTCCCAGGCCGAGCAGCGTGGGCACCTGCATGTAGTTGAAGATCATCACCGAGACACCGATCACCGAGGCGATGGTGAACAGAATCAGCTGGATACGAACGAAACGGGTCAGCATCAGCGGCCTCCAGCAGGTGCATTGCCTTGCGGCCCATATGGTCCGGCGAAGATGGGGGCCGCGCCACCGGTCATCGGCGTGGCGACCTGCAGCGGACCACCCACCGTGCTCACCGGTGGGGTGAACGGCAGCACCGGACCCGTCGGCAGCGGAGGCGGGGCCGGCGGCGCAGCGGCCGGCGGCTCGCCCGGATTGATGATCTGCGCCGGCGGCGGTTCGACGCCGGTCTTGAGCGGATCATAGGTGTAGTTCAGGTAGGGCGGATCGCCGGGCGCGGGTACCACCTGCAGGCCGGCCTCGCCCCACCGCGTACCCAGGAACAGACTGCGCTTCAGCCGAGGCACCGTCAGGTCGATGGTGGCGAACAGGTTGTAGTAATCGCCGCGGATGGCCCGGTCGATGAAGCTCTGGGTGAACGGAAAATGCACCGCGTACTCCAGCACATCGGGGAGTTGTTTGCCGACATCGGCGAGCGCCTTGATCGCGGGTTCCAGATTCTTGAGGTTTCGCACCAGATCGGCTTGCGATTCGTTGGCGAGGTTGCTCGCCGTCGCACCGAAGGTGCCGAGCTTCTGCAACGCCGTCACCAGCCGCGGCCGTTCCTTGATCAGCACGTCCATCGCGGGCGGGATCTTGTCCAGGGCGCGGGTGATCACATCACGCTGACCGGCGAACGTCGAGGACAGCCGATTCAGAGATTCGATCGATGCCACGATGTTGCCCCGTTGCGCGTCGAGAACGCCGACGAAGGTGTCCAACCGGGTGATCAGGTCTCGGATCTCGGTCTCGCGCCCGCCGACGGCGGCGCTGAAATTGTGGATCACATCGCCGATCTGACCGAGCCCGCCACCGTTGACGACCGCAGCCAACGAGGCCAGTGTCTGCTCCGTCGACGGATAGGTCGACGAATTGTCGAGCGCCACCGTGGAACCCGGCGGCAACTGACCTTCCGGGGCCTCACCGATCGGCGGATTGAGCGCCACGTGCATGGACCCGAGCAGACTGGTCTGCCCCACACTGGCGACGGCGTTCGCAGGTATGACCACGTCCGGTTTGACCGACACCTCGATCACGGCGTGCCAGTTCTTCACCGCGAGGCTGCGGACGCTGCCCACCACCACGTCATCCACCATCACCGGCGAATTCGGCTCCAAGGTCGCCACATTGGCGATCTCGACCTGGTAGACGTGCGCATCCGATCCCCGGCCGACCGCTCCGGGCAACGGCAGGGAATTCACGCCCTGGAACGCACAGCCGGAGGTGGTGATCGCCACACACGCACCGACTGCCACGACTATTCGTCTGCCTCTCATGCCGGGGGCATTCCTTCCGCTGGCAGCAACGGTGTCTCCGGCGCCGGTGGCGGCGGCGCATCGGGCGCCGGGCCCGGCAATGTCCCTGCCGGATTGAGCATGTCGCGCAGCGACGACGGCACATTGGGCGGCAGCACCGACACCGGCGGAGCGCCCGGCAGCATCTGTTGCGCCCCCGGCGGCGGGGTGCCCGGTGGCCGGCCGGTGAACGGCGGCGGCGGAGGCGGGCCACCGTTGTACGCCGACAGGGTCGGCGGCAGATCCGGGGCCTCCGGCGAGCCGCCCACCCCACCGGGCATCAAGCCGGGTTCGGAGTACACGATGTCCTGCGGTTCGGCGGACGGCATCAGGTAGGGCGCGATCGGGAACGGCAGATGGTTGAAGTTCACCAGCCGAAGGGCCGGACCCAGGTACTGCGAGCACAGTTTCGCGGTCTCCGGCGCGGTGGTGTTCTCGATCGCTCCGATCGCAGAACACACGAACGACACCGGATCGGAGAAGTTGTTCAGCACGAACTGGCCGACGGCGCTGCCGGTGGACGGGTTGTAGATGTTGTAGCCGTTGAGGAATGCGTTGGGCGCGATGTGCAGAACGTTCTCCAGGTTGATCTTGTTGTCGACCAGATTCTGGGTGACATTGGACAACCGCTGCACCTGCTCTGAGGTTTGGTTGCGACTACCCGCCACGAAGCGCTGCACCTCGGTGATGGCCACCGAGAGTTCCTTGACCATCGCGTCGATATCGTCGCCGCTACCGTTCACAACGCTGGTCAAGGTGGCCAGCCGGTTCTGGAATGCCACCACCTGCTGGTCACTGTTCTTCAATGCGGTGACGAACTTCTGCAGGTTGGTGATGATGTCGACGATGTCGCCACTGCCCTCGGCGAGCACCCGCGCCACCCCGGACAGTTCGTTGATGGTGTCACGCAGCTTCGGCCCGTTGCCCTCCAGAGCATTTGCGGCACTGTCGATGAACCTCGACACCGAGGTGCCGTCGACACCGCTCTGCGGCCCGAGGTCGGTCGCCAGGCGGGTGAGCTGGGCCTTCACCTCGTCCCATTCGACGGGAACCGCGGTGCGCTCCAACGGAATCACCGCGTCATCGGGCAGCGTCGGGCCGCTCGACCGGTAGGCCGGGGCCAGTTGGACATAGCGGGACGCCACCAAATTGGGCGCCACGATCACCGCCTTCGCGTCGGCGGGCACCTCGATACCGTGGTCCACCTTCAAGGTGAGTCTGGTCTGGGTACCTTCGGGCTCGATCGACTCGAGGGTGCCGACGACGACACCGGACACCCGCACTTCGTCGCCCGGATAGATGCCGGTGGCGGTGGTGAACAGTGCCGAGATGGTGCGCGGCCCGAAGTACAACTCGCGGGCCAGATACCCGGCGCCCGCCACCAGCAGTGCCACGGCGGCGACGGCCAGGATCGCCGTACGTCTGCGGTTCATCAGCGCGAACCTCCGGGAATTCCGTTGTAGGGCAGCGGTAGCTCGGCACGCGGACCCGCATTGTCCGGCGGCTGCCCGGCGTTGACGCCACGCCGGAAGCCGAACGCGTAGTCGATGAAGGGCTGCAGGATCTGAGCCGGCTGCAGATTGGGCACGTAGGCGTTGTAAAAGGGGCCGTTAGCCAGGGTTTCGGCCTGGGACAGCATGAATTTCTTGACGTTGGGCAGTGCGTTGGAGATGTTGTCGCGGTTCTTCTCCAGCACCTCGGTGACCGCGTTCAGCCGCTCCAGGGTGGGCGCCAGCTGGGCCTCGTTATCGGCAACGAGCCCGGTCAGCTGCCGGGACACTGCCGTCGTGCTGGCCAGCAGGTCGACGATGGCACCGCGCCGGTCGTCGAGCACGCCGAGTAGGTCGTTGGCGTTGAGAATCAACGTGTTCAACTGCGTGCTGCGCTCGCCAAGGACCACCGACACTTCGCTCGCGCTCTTGAGCAGGGTGGCCAGATCCTCGTTACGTCCGTTGATCGACTTGGACAGTCTGCTCAGGCCGTCGAAGGTGGGCCCGAGCTGCGGGGCGAGCTGGTCGATGGTCGCCGACAAGGTGTCCAGCGACTGGTTGAGCTGACCTGTGTCGGTACCGGCCGTGTTGATGGTCAGGTCGCTGACCGCATCGGTGAGCGAATACGGCGAGGAGGTACGCGATGTCGGGATGACGTCGTTCTGGCTGAGTGTCCCGCTGCCTGCGGATTCGAGGGTCAGTACCCGCTCGCCGAGCAAGGAGCCGGTCCGGATGTGCGCGGTGGTCTGTGAACCCACCGGGTACTTTCCGGCGGTGGTGAATTTGACCAGCGCATCACCGTTCTCCAGTGACACGTCGGTGACCGACCCGATCTTGATACCCGACATCGTCACGTCGTTGCCGACGGCAATGCCACCGGCCTCGGTGAACAGCGCCTGGTAGCGCACCGAGGTGGCCCACTGAATCAGCTTCTCGGGCTGCAGACCGACCGAGATGACGAGCACGATCAAGACCACGCCCATGATGCCGGCCTTGACGAGATTGGCTCCGCGATACTTAAGCATCAGGGCTCCCCGCACCTTCCGGATTCTTGTTTGAGCATGGGGAAGACCGCCGTACGACCTTGCAGGTCGGTGACGCGGATCGACAGTCCGCAGATGTAGTACATGATCCAGCTGCCGTAAGAGCCCAGCCGCGCGAACTTCTTGTAGTTCTCCGGGGCCTTCTGCAAGCCGGCATCGAACCCTGCCCGGCCGTCGTAGAGCAGCGGGGCCATCCGATTGAGTTGGTCGACAGTGCCTTTCAGCGGTGGGCGGGCCTCGGTGAGCAGGCTCGCGATCGAGGACGTGCCGTTGTCCAATGCGGTGATGGCCTCACCGATCGGGTCGCGGTCCTCCGACAGTCCGGTGATCAACTGCTCCAACCGGTCGATGGTCGCGGAGAACTTGTCGCCGTCCTTGGCCAGGGTGTCCACCACGCCGTTGAGGTTGGTGATGAGTTCCTGGATGACCTCGTTGTTGTCGGCCAACGTGTTCGAGAAGGACGACGTCCTGGTCATCAGCGAGCTCAGCGAGTCGCCCTGACCCTGGAGGATCTGGATCAGCGATGTCGTGAGCGCGTTGACATCCTGCGGATTCAGGCCCTGGATCACCGGGCGCAGCCCGCCCAGCAGCAGATCCAGATCCAGTGCTGCGGCGGTGCGGTCCTTGGGGATCTGTGCGCCGGCCGGCAACGGCTGGGTGGATCCGGGTCCGTCGATGAGCTCGAGATAGCGATCCCCCACCAGGTTCAGGTAGCGCACCGCCGCCTTGGTGCCAGTGGTCAGGCCTATCGCGCGGTCGGTGTCGAAGGACACGACCACTGAGCGGTCGGGCTGCAGCGCCACCTCGTTGACGGTGCCCACCCGGACGCCGGCAACGCGGACCGAATCACCGGCCTCCAGGCGGGAGGCGTCGGCGAACACCGCCGAGTAGCCGTTGGTGGAGCCACTGCGGTACTGGCCGAAGGCCATGAACAGGAACGCGGTGAGGAACGCCATCACGGTGGCGAACACCGCGAACTTGATGAGAGTGCCGTTGGCGCGCATCATCCCGGCTGTCCTACCTGTGTGGTGTTGCGCGGCGGTCCGTCCAGCGGGCCGAACAACATCTGCTTGAGTCCATCGGAGTTGAGCAGGATGCCCTGGTTGCCGTACTGCCAGGGGTTGGCGTTCGTGTCGGTGACCAGATACTTCGCCCGGTTGCCGAAGCCGATATAGGGCAGCCCCATGCAGTTCGGTCCGCCCTTGGCGGCCACCTTCGGCAGGTTCTGCGGGTAGCGGTAGCGTTCGATTCCCAACGTGAACGCCACATTGACCAGAACCCCGGGATCGGGCAGCGGCGGCTGGTTCTTGACGAACAACATGCCCTCGAGCGCACAGTTCAGGCCGGGCGCGTACTCGTTGAGCAGGTCGGTGGTCGGCGCCAGCAGGCGCAGCACCTCGCTGAGTGCGGGCTGGTTGCCGCCGATGACCTCGTTACCGGTGTCGGCCAGCCCGATCATACTGACCAGGAAGGCGTCGAGGTTCTGTTCCTCGTCGATGATGCTCTGGCTGATCTGCGTCGTATTGTCCAGCGTCCGAAGCAGATCCGGCGCAGCGTCGGCGTAACCGCCGGCGACGACGGCGGTGTTCTCGATATCACGCGCCATATTGGGCAGGCTGGGCTCCAGCTTTTCCAGCAGCGCCTCGAAATCGCTGAGCGTCTGCCCCATCTTCTCACCGCGGCCGCCGAAGGCCGCCGACATCGCGCCGAGGGTTTCGTTCAGCTTGGCCGGATCGATCTTGTCCAGAACCCGGGTGAGCTGCTGGAAGACGGTGTTGATCTCGACGGTGACGCGCTGCCCCGTCAGCACCTGCCCGGCATACATCCTTGCCGCGGAGGGGTTCTCGGGCGGCAGCAGCTCCACGTATTTCGCACCGAACACGGTCGACGAGGCGATGTCGGCCGTGACGTTGGAAGGGATCAGCCTCAACTGCGCCGGGTTCATCTCCAGCTTCAGCTGGGCGCGCCCGTCGGGCAGCGCGTCGATCGCGGCCACCTTGCCCACCTCGACGCCACGCATCTTGACCTTGGCGTCCGGGTTCATCACCAGACCCGCGCGGTCCGAGATCAGGGTCACTGTCTCGGACTTGGTGAAATCCCCCCGGAACAGGGTGACCGACAGCCCGATGATCAGGACGATCACCACTACGGTGACCAGGCCGGCCAGGGCGCTCTTGCTTGTGTGCGTCATCGACCGTTGCCCCTAGCCCGACAGGTTGAAGTTGCCGTTGGAGCCGTAGATGGCCAGCGACACCAACAGGGTCACCGACACCACCACGACCAGTGAGGTACGCACCGCGTTACCGACCGCCACCCCGACCCCGGACGGTCCGCCGGTCGCGAAGAACCCGAAGTAGGTGTGGATGAACAGCACCGCCAGCGCCATCAGGATCGCCTGCAGGAACGACCACAACAGGTCGATCGGGTTCAGAAACGTGTTGAAATAGTGCGAATAGAGGCCGCCGGACTGACCGAAGAGCACCGTTGTGGTGAATTCACTGGCCAAGAACGAGAGCACCACCGCGATCGAGTACAGCGGGGTGATCGCGATCATGCCCGCCACGATCCGGGTGGACACCAGGTATTCCACCGGCCGGATCGCCATGGCCTCCAGCGCGTCGATCTCCTCGTTGATACGCATCGCCCCGAGCTGCGCGGTGACACCCGCGCCGAACGTGGCGGCCAGCCCGATCCCGGCGATCACCGGGGCCGCGATGCGGACGTTGATGAACGCGGACAGAAATCCGGTCAGCGCTTCGATACCGATATTGCCCAGGCTGGAATAGCCCTGCACGGCGAGCGTGCCGCCGGTGGCCAAGGTCAGAAACCCGACAATCACCAGGGTGCCGCCGATCATCGCCAGGGCACCGGCACCCATCGAGATCTCGGCGATGAGCCGGATGACCTCCCGGCGGTAATGCATCGCGGCCAGCGGAATGCCCTTCACCGCCCGGGCATAGAACAGGGTGTGGTCACCCAGCGATGCCAGCGTGACGACCGGGCGCTTGATGGTGCGCGCCAGCCGCGGATAGGGCGACTTCAGTACTGCGACGTTTCCCATGACTTCAGCTGTCCGTCAGCTGGATACCGATGGCGGTGACCACCACGTTGACCACGAACAGCGCCATGAATGCGTACACCACCGTCTCGTTCACCGCGTTGCCGACGGCCTTCGCGCCGCCGCCGCTGATCGTCAAACCCCGGTAACAGGCGATCAATCCGGCGATCAGGCCGAACAAGCCGGCCTTCACACAGGAGATGATCACCTCCGGCACACCGGTCAGCAGCGTGATCCCGGCGGCGAACGCTCCCGGGTTGACGTCCTGGACGAACACCGAGAAGAAGTAACCGCCCAGGATTCCAATGATGACCACCAGGCTGTTCAGCAGGAATGCCACCAACCCGGAGGCCAACATGCGAGGTGTCACCAGACGCTGTACCGGGTTGATGCCCAGCACCTCCATGGCATCGATCTCCTCGCGGATGGTCCGCGAACCCAGATCCGCACACATCGCCGTCGCACCGGCACCGGCAACGATCAGCACGGTGACCATCGGCCCCACCTGGGTCACGGCGCCGAATGCGGCGCCTGCGCCGGACAGATCAGCCGCGCCCAATTCGCGCAGCAGGATGTTGAGTGTGAAGGAGACCAGCACGGTGAACGGGATCGCCACCAGCAGTGTGGGTCCCAGCGAGACACGCGCCACGAACCAGGCCTGCTCGAGGAACTCCCGCCAGAAGAACGGGCGCTGGAACAGATACTTCACCGCGTCCGCGCTCATCGCGAACAGACCACCTACGGCCTGCATCGGACCCGAGGCGTTCCGCGCAATCGCGACACCGGGTGTCCAGCGGTCCGGACCCTTACCTGCCATGCCCACCGGGTCCTTCCAAGATCGTGACTGATGCTACCGCTGTCGCGCCGCCGGCGTTGTGCGCCAACGCGACTCGGGCTCCATCCACCTGATTGAAGGCCTCGCCGCGCAGCTGCTGAAACAGCTCAACGCACTGTGCCACACCGGTGGCACCCGGCGGATGCCCTTTGGATGTCAAACCTCCACTGGGATTCACCGGCAGCGCTCCCCCGACGCTGGTGACTTCCGCCTCGGCGAGTTCGTATCCGTCGAGGCGGTCAGCAAAGCCATGATCTTCATAGCTGATCGCCCCGTCTCCGGGGACGGAATCGCCGAGTTCGGGGATACGAATATCCGACGGTGTCATATTTGCCATCCTGAAGCACTGCTGCGCCGCATGACGGGTGCCGGGACCGCCGAGGGATCCTAGTTGCATTGCCGCATCACCGAGTGCGGTGCGCCTCGTGCCAGGGCGGGTGGCCAGGCGCTGGAATGCGGCCGGATCGTTGTCGACGCTGCGTATCGGGTCGGCGAAAGCCGGTGGCAGCAGATCCTTGAGCCCGAGCGCGACGTGCTCCCCGAAGGTGGACACCCCAGCGCCGTCGATGGCGACGTGTCTCATGACCTCCCCTCGCTGCCGAATTAAAACTATATCGAATGATTTACGGTAAGTATGCCGATATTCGCTACACCTGCGGTACACCGCATGACGGGTACTCACCACGTCGCCTTGTCCGGGCGACCGATCGACAGGTAGGGCATGGGCTGTGTCTGGACCTCTCGGGGACGAATCAGGTGACGGCACCGGCGGTTTTGAGCTCGATGATGCGGTCCCAGTCCAGACCGAGTTCCAGCAGGATCTCGTCGGTCTGTTCGGCGAATCCGGGTGCTCCCCCGGTGCTGGGCGCGGTCACGTCGAACTGCACCGGGTTGGCCACCAGTTCCAGATCTCCGGCCTTCACGATGTACTCGTTGGACCGGATCTGGTCATCGGCGGCAGCCTGCAGGGTGTCCTGAACCGGA
>Ga0075163_10006954_pt1 | contig 14993 bp, 14 predicted proteins | sample JI1023141ADNA_FD_71478 | JGI IMG/M metagenome (GOLD analysis project Ga0075163, IMG submission 71478) | Wastewater effluent complex algal communities from Wisconsin, to seasonally profile nutrient transformation and Carbon sequestration -... | ecosystem: Engineered > WWTP > Effluent > Algae...
CACATCGACCACATCGTCGACATGCGCCGTTACCAGGTGATGGTCGAATCCGAGTTCCCCGGCGAGCTCGGCGTGCTGTTCAAGAACCTGGAGAACAAGGGCAATCCCTGGGGCCAGAACGCCAAGGACCGCACCAACTGGATCGACGAGGTCGACTTCGACGTGCCGGTGTACGGCCAGGACGTCGACTCGTTCGAAGGTTTCGAGTACCTGTTCTGGGTCGGTTGCGCGGGCGCCTACGAGGACCGCGCCAAGAAGACCACCAAGGCCGTCGCCGAACTCCTGGCCACCGCGGGGGTGAAGTACCTGGTGCTGGGCACCGGCGAGACCTGCACCGGCGACTCGGCGCGGCGTGCCGGCAACGAGTTCCTGTTCCAGCAGCTCGCGGCGCAGAACGTGGAGACCATCAACGAGCTGTTCGAGGGCGTGGAGGCCGTCGACCGCAAGGTCGTGGTCACCTGCCCGCACTGCTACAACACGATCAACCGCGAATACCCGCAGCTGGGCAGCAATTACACGGTGGTGCACCACACCCAGCTGCTCAACCGCCTGGTCCGCGACAAGCGGCTGATCCCGGTGACCTCGGTCGATCAGCAAGTCACTTACCACGATCCGTGCTTCCTGGGCCGGCACAACAAGGAGTACGAGGCCCCGCGTGAGCTGGTCGGCGCGGCCGGCGCGACACTCACCGAGATGCCGCGGCACGCCGATCGCGGACTGTGCTGCGGTGCCGGTGGCGCGCGGATGTGGATGGAAGAGCACATCGGCAAGCGCGTCAACACCGAGCGCACCGAGGAGGCCATCGACACCGGCGCCTCCACCATCGCGACCGGTTGCCCGTTCTGCCGCGTGATGATCACCGACGGTGTCGACGACGTGGCGTCCACACGCAGCATGGAAAAGGGCCCCGAGGTGCTTGACGTGGCCCAGCTGCTGCTGGGCTCGCTGGACACCAGCCTCTACACGCTGCCCGAAAAGGGCACGGCCGCAGCGGCTTCCGCGCAGCGCGCCGAGGCACGCGCCGCCCTGGAGGCCGAGGCCGAAGCGGTGGCCGCACCTGTTGTCGAAGAAGCGGCCGAGGAGCAGGCCGCCAAGCCTGCCGCACCGGCCGCCGCCGCGGCACCGGTCACCGGTCTGGGCATCGCGGGCGGCGCCAAGCGCCCGGGCGCCAAGAAGGCCGCCGCACCCGCGGCAGCCGCACCCGCTACCGAGGCTGCCGCACCCGCGGCACCGGTCAAGGGACTCGGCATCGCCGGCGGGGCAAAGCGTCCCGGCGCCAAGAAGGCCGCCGCTCCGGCAGCCGAAGCCGCCCCGGCCGCCGAGACCGCTCCCGCCACGCCCGAACCCGAGGTCAAGGGGCTCGGCATCGCCTCCGGCGCACGCCGTCCGGGTGCAAAGAAGGCGCCCGCCGCGGCGGCGCCCGCTGCCCCGAAGCCCGCGGAGACCGCGTCCGCCGAGCCGGCCGCGGCCGAGTCCGCCGAACCGGCCAAGCCCGAGCCGCCGGTGGTGGGCCTGGGTATCGCTGCCGGCGCACGCCGCCCCGGTGCGAAGAAGGCCGCTCCCAAGGCGCCCGCCGCTGAACCTGCTCCGGCCGCCGAACCCGCCGCCGAGGCCGAGGAGCCCGCCGAGGCACCCGAGGCGCCGGCGTCGTCGAACGGCTCGGGAGGCGACGACCGCGTGGTCGGTGACGAGGCACCGGTGAAGGGGCTCGGCATCGCCAAGGGCGCCCGCCGCCCCGGCAAGCGCTGAGGCTCCATCTGCGCGAGTGGCCAGTTATGACACGGTTTCAGCCCGAATACGTGTCATAACTGGCCACTCGGCCCGGTTCTAGACCTGTTTCAGCTGGAATGGCGTCGCACTGGTGATGCCGCCCGGGCAGGCGCCATTGGAATCGGCGGACAGCACACCGCGGAGCGTCGCCGGATCGAGCTCCATCGAAATGACCGCCGGCTGGAAACTGCCATCGGCACAAATGAAACCGTCGGGTTTGGTCACCGAGAAATTCCAGATGCCATTTGTCAGGGTCATCGGGCTCGTCCAGCCCTGATTGCTCGCGACGGTCCCCGCGCAACCGGCCGGCCCGCAGGTACTGGCGATCTGCCAGATGTTCTCCGGATCGCCCTCCGCACCGGAGAAGGTGCCGTTGAGCAGCGGGGGCTGCGCCTGCGCGGGAGCGGCGAAAGCCACACCCACCGCCATCGTGATACCGAATACCGCACCCAGCGAACGTGTTATCGACGTCATAATGATCGGGAAAATAGCACCACGCCACCGTAAAACGACGCATACGCACCGGATATCGCCGTCAATTTATGGCCAGGGTGTCGAATTGTTACGTCACTCAGAAAATCGGTTTGCCCGACCGTGGGAGACTTGACGCCGTGAGCACCCATCAGCTGCCGGACAAGACATGGCATTCCAGCCAGCAGCCTCGCCTGCGCACGTTCGCCCAGTCGACGAAGCTGCAGGACGTTCTCTACGAGATCCGCGGCCCGGTACACGAACACGCCTCCCGGCTGGAGGCCGAGGGCCACCGCATCCTCAAACTCAACATCGGCAACCCGGCGCCGTTCGGATTCGAGGCCCCCGATGTGATCATGCGCGACATCATCGGCGCCCTCCCGCACGCCCAGGGCTACTCCGATTCCAAGGGAATCATCCCGGCGCGGCGCGCGGTGTTCACCCGCTACGAGCTCGTCGAGGGCTTCCCCAAGTTCGATGTCGACGACGTCTTCCTGGGCAACGGGGTCTCCGAGCTCATCACCATGACCCTGCAGGCGCTGCTCGACAACGGCGACCAGGTCCTCATCCCGGCCCCGGACTACCCGCTGTGGACGGCCTCGACCGCCCTGGCCGGCGGCACCCCGGTGCACTACCTGTGCGACGAGACCCAGGGCTGGAACCCCGATATCGCGGACCTGGAGTCCAAGATCACCGACCGCACCAAGGCGCTGGTGGTGATCAACCCGAACAACCCGACCGGCGCGGTGTACAGCCGCGAAACGCTGGAACAGATGGTCGCGCTGGCCCGCAAGCACCAGCTGTTGCTGCTCGCCGACGAGATCTACGACAAGATCCTCTACGACGATGCCAAGCACATCAGCCTCGCGACGCTGGCACCGGACATGCTGTGCCTGACGTTCAACGGCCTGTCCAAGGCCTACCGGGTGGCCGGATACCGCTCGGGCTGGCTGGTGATCACCGGCCCCAAGGAGCACGCCAGCAGTTTCATCGAGGGCATCAACCTGCTCGCCAATATGCGGCTGTGCCCGAATGTGCCTGCCCAGCATGCGATTCAGGTCGCGCTCGGCGGACACCAGAGCATCGACGACCTGGTGCTGCCGGGCGGCCGGCTGCTCGAACAGCGCGATACCGCCTGGACGAAGCTCAACGAGATCCCCGGGGTCTCCTGCGTCAAGCCCGAGGGTGCGCTCTACGCCTTCCCCCGGCTGGACCCGGAGGTGTACGACATCCACGATGACGAGCAGCTGGTGCTGGATCTGCTGCTGCAGGAGAAGATCCTGGTCACCCAGGGCACCGGATTCAACTGGCCCACACCGGACCATCTGCGCATCGTGACGCTGCCGTGGTCGCGGGATCTGGCCAATGCGATCGATCGGCTCGGCAACTTCCTGGTCAGCTACCGGCAGTAGCCCCAGGCCCGCCGCCTACGCTGTTGCGGTGGCGCATTCACATTCGCATTCGTTGAGCGGTCCGGCGCCGCTGGGGCCGCTGGCGGCCCGCATCGTGGTCGGCCTGCTGATCGCCCTCGGTGTGCTGACACTGGCCGGCGCGGCCTGGTTGTGGCCCAGCCAGCAGAAGGTCGACATCCCGCTGCCATTTCAGAGCTCGGCCGGCGGCAGTGTCAGCACCGAGGCCGGGCACGTGCAGGCCGTCACCATGGCCCAGTGCGGGGGCCCGTCGGTGGGCGTGGTGATCACCGCGCCGCCGGCGCCGACGACCGGCGCGGACGCGCACTGCACCCAATCGTTCATCGCCATCGATTCCGGCCCCAATGCCGGCGCCTACACCCTGCTGGAGTTCAGCGGCGGCCCCGGGCAGCCGCAGCTGGCGGTCGGCGACGATATCCGGATCACCCGCGCCGTGGATCCCACCGGGACGACCGCGTACTCGTTCTACGACTATGAGCGGGCCTGGCCGTTGGCGGCGCTGGCCGCCGCCTTCGCGGTGGTGGTCGTCGCGATCGCCGGCTGGCGGGGGCTGCGGGCGCTGATCGGTATCGTCGTCGCGTTCGGGGTGCTGGTGGTGTTCATGCTGCCCGCGCTGCGCGACGGCGCCGGCGCGATACCCGTCGCGCTGGTGGCATCCTCGCTGATCCTCTACGCCGTGCTCTATCTGGCGCACGGGGTCAGTCTGCGCACCAGCGCGGCGCTGCTCGGTACCCTGACCTCGCTGGTGCTCGCCACCGTGTTGTCCTGGGGTGCAATCGAACTGACCCAGTTGACGGGATTGTCCGAGGAGGAGAACAACGCCGTCGCCACCTACCTCGGCGGGGTCTCGATCACCGGACTGCTGCTGGCCGGGTTCATCATCGGCTCGCTCGGCGTGCTCAATGACGTGACCGTGACGCAGGCGTCGACGGCCTTCGAACTCGCCGAGCACAGCGACTCGCGCCGGGCGGTCTTCTTCGGCGCCATGCGGGTGGGCCGTGACCATATCGCCAGCACCGTCTACACCCTGGTGCTCGCCTACGCCGGCAGTGCGCTGCCGTTGCTGCTGCTGTTCAGCGTGGCCAACCGCTCGCTGGGCGACGTGCTGGTCAGCGAGAGCGTGGCCATCGAGATCGCCCGGTCCGCGGTCGGCGGTATCGCGCTGGCACTGTCGGTGCCGCTGACCACGGCGATCGCCGCGGTGCTCTCCACACCTACCGTCGCAACAACTCCAGCAGATACCCCCCGTAACCCGACTTGAGCAGACCTCGCGCCCGAGCGGCGAGCTGATCGTCGTCGATGAAGCCCAGCCGCCACGCCACCTCTTCGGGAGCGCTGATCTTCAAGCCTTGGCGCTGTTCGATGGTCCGCACGAAATCGCTTGCGTCCAAGAGGGAATCGAAGGTCCCGGTGTCCAGCCACGCGGTGCCGCGCGCCAGCGTCTCCACCGACAACCTGCCCTGCTGCAGGTAGATCTGATTGATTTCGGTGATCTCGTACTCACCGCGCGCCGACTTCTCCAACGACCGGGCGATCTCCACCACATCGTTGTCGTAGAAGTACAGACCGGGCACCGCGTAATGCGATTTCGGCTCGGCGGGCTTCTCCTGCAGCGACAACGCCGTGCCGTCGGCATCGAACTCGACCACACCGTAGGCGGACGGGTTGGCCACCCAGTACGCGAAAATGGCTCCGCCGCTGACATTCTGGAAACGCCGCAGACCGGTACCCAGGCCGGGCCCGTAGAAGATGTTGTCGCCCAACACCAATGCCACCGTATCGTTGCCGATGTGCTCGGCCCCGATGACGAAAGCCTGCGCCAGGCCGTCGGGTTGGTCCTGCACGGCGTAGGTGAGGTTGATACCCAGGGCCGAACCGTCGCCGAGCAGCCGGTGGAATGCGGGCGCATCGTGGCCGGTCGTGATGATCTGGATATCGCGGATGCCCGCCATCATCAGTGTGCTCAGCGGGTAGTAGATCAGCGGCTTGTCATACACCGGCAGGAGTTGCTTGCTGATCCCCAGGGTGATCGGGTGGAGCCGGGTGCCCGACCCGCCGGCCAGGATGATGCCGCGCATCTAGGTGTCGAGGTCCCGTTCGGACAGGCCGGTCGCGGCCAGCGCAGCCTCCAGGGTCTCGTGCCGGAACACGGAGGTGACGTGGTCGTGCACCACCCGGAACGCCGAGGCATCGGGGCGTCCGTCGGCACCGGTGGCGGTCTGTTCGGCGACGACGACGCCGTCGTGCACATAGAGCCTGCCGACCTCCACCACGCCGCGGCCCGAGTTCTGCACCCAGTCGAGCAGCGCCTGGTGTCCCTGCAGCGCGCCCTCGGAATCGCCGACCTCGATGTCTTCGCTGCACAGGGCGAGCAGGGTGTCGTAATCGGCGGCGTTCAGTGCGTCGTGCCAGGCGAGGACGGTGGCGATCTCCGAGGTGCTCATAGGTACGACTCTAGGGTCCGGCGGTCCGGCGCGGAGCGACCCGGGATCAAAAGGGCGTACCGGCCAGCCAGCCGTCCCATACCGCGGCGTCGCCGAGGATCTCCAGACCGGCTTCCGCAGCGGTGCGGCGGCGGGTGATGGCCAGCAACAGGTCGACCGCCCGGCCACGCACGGCCGCGTCTCCCTTGCCGTGGGCGTGCGACCAGGACACCCCGTCCTCGTCGTGCACGATGGTCCACTCGCCGGTCGGACCCAGCCCCTCGTCGGTGGCGTGCAGGTGCAGCGTCTGCCCGCGTGCGATGGGTGCGTACCGGGCGGTGGCCAGATCGATCCACTCGCTGACACCGTCGGCGGCCAGGTCTGCGGGCAGGGTGAATTCCGCGCCCAAGGCCGTGGCGGCGTCCGCGCGGTGCACCGTCTGCTCGTGCACCCGGCGCCGGATCCACCAGCCCGGAATGTGCGGGCCCACGAAGGTCCACACCTTGCTGTGCGGGCCGATGCGCTCCACCGTGTCGATGAGGGCCTGCGCGCCGTCGTTGAGCCAGTCGATCGCGGCGTCGAGATCCTCGGGTGGTTTACCCTCGCGAACCTCGCGCGGATCCAGCGGCTCGGTACGGCGTTCGGCGATGATCTGTGTGCACCAACGGTTTCCGCGCCCGACATGGCGGAACAGCTGTTTGAGCGTCCAGTCGGGGCAGGTCGGGACCGGGGTCGAGGGATCGGCGTCGCGAATCAGCTCGCCGAAGCTTCTGGTCTGCTCGAGCAGGGCGGCTCGGAAATCCACGCCTACGACCGTAGCGCGGTGCGGGAGTCGCCGAGGGCGATTGGCAGGCTGGACCATCCGCGCAGCACCCGGGTTTCGCGGCGGGTGCCGTCCCCGGCCAGCCGGGCTTCGGGGAAACGCTCGAAGAACGTTCGCAGCCCGACCTCACCTTCGGCCCGGGCCAGCGCCGCTCCTAGGCAGAAGTGCCGCCCGCTGGAGAACGACAGGTGCCTGCCGGCGTTCTCGCGTTCGATGTCGAAGCGGTGCGGGTCGGCGAACACGTTCGGGTCCCGGTTGGCTCCGGCGATGTAGACGAGCACCCCGGAGCCGCCGGGTATGTGCCGTCCACCGAGTTCGAGGTCTTTGACCGCGATGCGGGCGCTGAGCTGTACGGGGGATTCCAGCCGCAGAATCTCCTCGACGGCGGTCGGCCACAGCTCGGGGCGGTCGGCGAGGGTCCGCAGGTGCTCCGGGTGCTCCAGCAGCAGCCGAATCCCGCTGCCCAGCAGGTTGACGGTGGTCTCGAAGCCGGCGGCCAGCACCAGCCCGGCGGTGGCCACCAGCTCCCGGTGGGTCAGCGGCCCCTCCTCGGAGGCCTCCGAGGCGCGGATGATCTGGCTCATCAGGTCGTCACCGGGGTTGCGGCGCAGCTCCTCCAGGTGCGCCGAGAGCCAGTCGTTGAAGCCCTGGACGGCCTCGCTGACCACCTTGTACTGCGCCCAGGTCAGGCCGATGTCCAGGCTCGCGGCTCCGTGCTCACCGAATTGGAGCACCTGCCCCCGATCCTGCGCCGGCACGCCCAGGATGTCGCCGATGACGGTGACCGGCAGCTGGCCGCAGTAGCGCTCGACGATATCGACGGTGCCGTGTTCGTCGATGAGGTCATCGAGGAGTCGGTTGGCGGTGTCCTGCACCCTGTCCCGCAGCGCGGCGACGGCGCGGGTGGTGAACACCGAGGACACCAGCTTGCGGTAGCGCGTGTGCTCCGGCGCCTCCACCGACAACATCGACGGTGGCTGCAAGGGGTGCAGCACATCGGGTTTGGTGCGGTCGATCACCCATTGCAGCGGTGCGGGCAGGTTCGATCCCAGCGCGAGGACGCGGAAGTCCTCGGAGCGCAGCACATCGCTGCAGATCTTGTGGTCGACGCTCATGTACACGACGCGCGCCTTGACGATGGGGCCTTGGGCCCGCAGTTCCTCGGTGAACGGCACGGGGTTGGCCCGCACCGAGAGGTCGGCGATCAACCGGCCCTGCGGATCTCCGCGGCGGGCGAACCGTTTGGAGACGCCACGGATGACGCCGTGCATGGCCAGCCAGTGGATGCGCTGCTTGATCGGGCCTTGCGTCATGACACGCTCCTAACCGAATGACCGTTCGGTACCGTGCCCGAAGCTTACCGAATTACAATTCGGTGTGGCAAGGACCAGGATCCCGGCGGCGCAGCGGCGCGCACGCATTCTCGACGCGGCCGTCGAAGCCTTCGCCGAGCACGGATTCGCCGAGGCGAAGATGCAGGACATCGCCAAGCTCGCGGGCGTGGTGCCCTCGGTGCTCTATGACCACTTCGGGTCCAAACGCGAGTTGCACATCGCCGTTCTGGAGCTGCACGCCGAGCAGTTGCGGGAACGTTCCCTGCGCCGGGTCGAGGGCGCCACCGCCGAGGAACTGGTGCGCGCCAGCATCGCGAACTACTTCGAGTTCGTCGAGGCCGACCCCTTCATGTGGCGGTTCCTGCACCGCGATCCCCCGGCCGACCCGCAGACCGCCGCGGTGGTCCAGGAGATCGCCGACCGCGGCACCGCGGCGATCGCCGATCTGATCCGGTTCGGCGCCGGGGACACCAAATCGGTGCGGGGTATCACCCTCGACGATTCGGCGTGGATCCTGGCGCGCGCCACCCAGTCAGCCTGCCACGGGGTGGCGACGTGGTGGTACGAAAACCGCTCGGTGCCCCGCGAACGGGTGGTGGAACTGGTGTCGATGCTGCTGTGGCAGGGCTTCGACGGAATGCTCAAACAGGCATCGCGTTAGGTGTTGCTTCAGTTGCAGAAGATCAGGAAGCAGTTGCCGCCCTGGCCGCCACCCTGACCCCCGTGGCCGCTCCCGGAGTCACCGCGGCCGTAATCACCACGGCCGTAGTCGCCGCGCGAGCCGGAGTCACCACGAGATCCCTCGGAATTGCCTGAGCCCGAACCGTTTCCACCGTTTCCACCATTACCACCGGTCGGCCACGGCCACTGCGGTTGTTGCGGCTGCTGCGGTTGGGGTTGCTGCGGCTGCGGCTGTTGGGGTTGTTGCGGCGGGTAACCCGGGTAGTCGTCATCGTCATAGTCCGGGTACTGGGGCTGCTGGGTCTGGCGCGGCTTCTGCTCCCACGGCGGGCGCCAGACCGGCCACTGCGGGCGCGGCAGCACGATCACCGGGGGTGGCAGCACCACCGGCGGGGTCCACACCGGTGGCACGACCGGCGGTGCGACCGGAGCTGGGGCCGGCGGCGGAGCCACCGGGGCCGGAGCGGGGGCGGGTGCCTGCGGCGCGGGAGCGCGCTCGACATACACCTGGCGTGGCGCCTGTTGTGGCGCCTGCTGCACCACCGGGATCGGCGCCTTGATGGTCTCGGCCGCCGCGGGAGGCGGCGGTGGGGCCGGCTGCACGGGCAGCGCTTCGGGCACCGGGGCCGGGGCGGGTGCCTGCGCGCTCGGTGCGACGGCGGCGCGCGCCGGCGCGGGGCGCTCGTCGGCGGTCGGCCGGATGCTGACGGCCAGCGAGATCGCCAGGGCGACGACACCGATCACGAAGATCGAGGCCATGCTTCCCACCAGCAAAAATGGCTTGGGCCCCTGCTCGATGGGCGGTTCGACGTCCAGGCCGGCGAGATCGTCGGGGACCTCGGCGTAGTTCGGGACCGATGAGGCCGCCAACTGGGTATCGGCGGCCGCGGCGAGCACCGAACCCGCTGTGGGGCCGTCGGGGTCCAGCGAGTAGGCCAGCCCGACGGTGGACGCTTCGAACGCCGGGGCGCTGGCCGAGGCCAGTGCCGCTCCCCGCGCCAGCGCGAGTCCGGATTCCTCCGGGGCGCTGACCGGGATGTCCACGAGCGCGGCCAGGTGCTCCTTGACCGACGCCACGTCGACGCCGGAGCCGACGACGAACATGCCCTCCGGGGCGGTGTCCTGGCCGGCGACCGCGGCGGCCATCTCGCCGAGGACGGCCATCGCGTCGGTGCTGTGCAGGCTGCGGCTGAGCACCTTGACCACCGAGCCGTCTTCGGCACGCACCACCGAGAGGGTGGCGGTATCCCGATTGAGGAACAGCAGGGCGGTGGAGTTGTAGCCGACCGCGCGCCCGGCCGCCTGGGCCAGCGCGCCGGCGGCGTGCAGTTCGGACACCAGCATCACGTCGTTGATGCCGTGCGCGGCGAGCGCCTCACGCAGTGCGGACGCGTCGGTGTGGTCGGTCCAGGTGACACCGATGGCTTTGAGGTGGTGACCGCCGGCCTGCGCACTCTCCTGAGTTCCGAGTACCGCCTGGACGACCTGATCGGCCACGCTCAGCGTTGCTGAATCGTCCGATCCCGCGACCTCGAAGACGTCGTGGTCGACGGTGGCGCCATCGCCCTTCTCGCCCTCTACCAGCACCATACGTACTGCGGTAGGGGTCATCGACACACCCAGTACGATGTCCACTTGCCCCTCCAAAGTGTTTGCTACGTAGCTCGTTTCATCGGTGTCGGACCCTCGACACAAACCGGCAACTAGATAGTTCATCGCCGTGAGCGGCACCGCCGTTACAGCCGGCGGCGTTAGCTAAAGCACGTAACAGACCCTACGCGGGTTCACGGTTTGACGAAGTTCAGATACGACTTCGACGGGGTCGGTCCGCGTTGCCCCTGGTACTTGGAACCGGCTGCCGAGGAGCCGTACGGATGCTCGGCCGGGCTGGTGAGCCGCAGCAGACACAGCTGCCCGATTTTCATGCCCGGCCACAGCGTGATGGGCAAGTTGGCCACGTTGGACAGCTCCAGGGTGATGTGCCCGGAGAAGCCCGGGTCGATGAACCCGGCCGTCGAGTGCGTCAGCAGCCCGAGCCGCCCCAGCGAGGACTTTCCCTCCAGTCGGCCGGCCAGATCGTCGGGCAACGCGCAGCGTTCCAGGGTGGAGCCGAGGACAAACTCGCCGGGGTGCAGCACAAACGGCTCCCCCTCCTTGGGCTCGACCAGGGTGGTCAGATCGTCCTGGCGCAGCGCCGGGTCGATGTGGGTGTAGCGGGTGTTGTTGAAGACCCGGAACAGGCTGTCCAGACGCACGTCGATGCTCGACGGTTGGATGAGGGAGTCATCGTGCGGGTCCAGCGCCAGCCGGCCCGCGGCGATCTCGGCGCGGATATCGCGATCGGAGAGCAGCACGCGACGAGCGTAACCGGCTCAGGTCATGGACATGCCGGTGGCGCGTCGGCACGCACCGGGGCATCGGCGGGCAATGTGTAGGTGACCACGGCGTTGGCGTCATGCGGGCTGTCGTTGCGCACGACATGGGGCACCCCGGCCGGAATGACGATGGCCTGCCCGGCCAGATAGGGCGTCGGCGCGCACTGATCGGCGGTCTGCAGCGTCACGGTGCCGCCGGTGATGACGGTGTGCTCGACGCCCGGGTGGGTGTGCCAACCGCTGCTCGACGGCGGGTGCAGCAGCAGCTCCTGGACGTAGAGGGTGGTCGGGCCGGCCGTCTCGATCAGTACCGGCTCCGCCGAGGTGCCGGTGGCCAGCTCGGTACGTTCGACGTCGCCCTCGGCGGGCGTGGCGTGCGCGGTCGGGGCGCTGAGGACCGCCAGGGTGACCGCGGTGGTGGCTGCGAGGCGCTTCATCAATCCCCCAACTCGTGAACTGGTGCGGGCTGGATGCTAGCCTTCCTGATCGAACATGCCGATGTAGTTCAATGGCAGAACATCAGCTTCCCAAGCTGAATACGCGGGTTCGATTCCCGTCATCGGCTCCACGAAAGCCCTGAGCGCTGTGGCGAGCGCTATTCAGGATCACCCATCAGCGTCGCCACGTGGTCATCGACGTAGGTCGACAGCTCCCGCGGGGGACGCTGGTAGCCCTCACTCAGGACCGCGCGCTTGGGAAGTCTGACCTTGGGCTTCTTGACGTCGTGGTAGTCGATGGTCGAGAGCAGGTGGCTCATCATGTTCAGTCGCGCATGCTTCTTGATATCGGACTCCACCACGTACCACGGGCTCAGCTGCGTGTCGGTGTGCGCCATCATCTGGTCCTTGGCGCGCGAGTAGTCCTCCCAGCGGTACACCGATTCCAGATCCATCGGCGATAACTTCCATTGCCGCACAGGGTCATTCCTACGGGATTTGAAACGGCGCAGCTGCTCGTCATCGGACACCGAGAACCAGTATTTGCGCAGCAGAATCCCGTCCTCAATCAACATCTGTTCGAAAACCGGTGTCTGATGCAGAAAAAGTTCATGTTCGGTGGGCGTGCAGAAGCCCATCACCGTCTCCACCCCAGCGCGGTTGTACCAGGACCTGTCGAACAGCACGATCTCTCCCCTGGCGGGCAGCTGGGAGATGTAGCGCTGGTAGTACCACTGGCCACGCTCACGGTCACTGGGTGCGGGCAGTGCCTCGATCCTGGCGATCCGCGGGCTCAGATATTCGGTGATCCGTTTGATCGTGCCGCCCTTACCCGCAGCGTCGCGCCCTTCGAAGACCACGACGACGCGCGCGCCGGTGTGTTTCACCCACTCCTGCAGCTTGACGAATTCGGTCTGGAGGCGAAACAACTCGGCCTCGTAGACCTCGTTGGAGATCTTGGGCGACCGGCGCTTCTTCAGCGCCTTCGCCGCTTTACCTTTTGCCGTTTCCTTCGCCATCAAAGAAGGGTAGTGCGGTCAGATGTTTCCGGCCCCGTGAGTGGCCGCCTCCACATTGCGCGGATGATGGCACGCCGCCAGATGCGCCCGCTCCCGTTCGATCATGTCCGGCTCCTCGGCCGAACAGATCTCGGTGGCCCACCGGCACCGGGTGTGGAACCGGCACCCCGACGGCGGATCGATCGGGCTGGGCACATCACCTTCCAGGATCAGCCGCTCCCGGGCCGCGTTGCGCCGCGGGTCGGGGATAGGGACCGCCGATAGCAGCGCAGTCGAGTACGGATGGAAGGGCTTGTCGTACAACTCGGTGGCCGAGGCGGTCTCGACGATCTTGCCCAGGTACATCACCGCCACCCGGTCCGAGACATGGCGCACCACACCGAGATCGTGCGCGACGAACAGATACGACAGCCCGAACTCGTCCTGCAGATCCTCGAGCAGGTTGATGATCTGCGCCTGCACCGAGACGTCCAGCGCCGATACCGGCTCGTCGGCGATGATCAGCTTGGGCCGCAACGCGAGCGCCCGGGCGATCCCGATGCGCTGGCGTTGCCCGCCGGAGAACTCGTGTGGGAAGCGGTTGTAGTGCTCGGCCTGCAGACCCACCCGGTCCAGCAGATCCTGCACCTGACGCTTCACCTCGGCGCCGCTGGCCAACCCGTGCAACTCGATCGGGTCGCCGATGATCTGCCCGATCCGCTTGCGCGGGTTGAGCGACGCATACGGATCCTGGAACACCATCTGGATGTGGCGGCGGATCGGCCGCAGGTCCCGGCGGGACCGGCCCACCAACTCTTCGCCCTGGAAGCGCACCGACCCCGAGGTCGGTGCCATCAGCTGCAAGATCAGCCGGCACAGCGTCGATTTCCCGCACCCGGACTCGCCGACCAGCCCCAGTGTCTCGCCCTCGCGCAAGGTCAGGCTGACACCGTCCACCGCGCGTACCCGCCCGACCTCGCGCTCGATGATCGCGCCCGCCTTGATCGGGAAGTGCTTGACCAGGTCGGTGACTTCGAGCAGGGGCTCGCCGGTGCTCACAGGCTCACCACCTGGCGCAGCCCGATCCGGCCGTCCACCTCACGCAGCGTCGACTTCTGCGCCGGCTCCAGCCAACACCTGTCCAGATGGCCGGTCGCCGCCCGAGTCTCCAATGATGGTGCCTGCGAGCACTTCTCGAACGCATGCGGGCAGCGCGGCGCAAAACGGCACCCGGGCGGCAAGGACAGCAGCGACGGCGGCGCTCCCCCGATCTGCGGCAGCCGCGAGTGCTGCGGCGCGTCGAGCGGGGTCAGCGATCCGAACAGCCCCCAGGTGTAGGGATGTTGGGGGTCGTAGAAGATGTCGTCGACGCTGGCGTCCTCGACCACCTGCCCGGCGTACATGACCAGCACCCGGTCGGCCACCTCGGCGACCACGCCGAGGTCATGGGTGATCAGCACCACCGCCAGTCCACGCTCGGCGTTCAAATCGGCCAGCAGCCGCAGGATCTGCGCCTGGATGGTCACATCGAGCGCCGTGGTGGGTTCGTCGGCGATCAGCACCTCGGGTTCCAGCGACAGCGCCATCGCGATCATCACCCGCTGCCGCATACCGCCGGAGAACTCGTGCGGGTAATCGCGCACCCGACGCTCGGGATTGGGAATGCCGACGGTGCGCAGCAATTCGATGGCACGGTCACGCGCTTCGGCGCGGGAGACATCGCGGTGTGCCCGGATCATCTCGGTGATCTGGTCCCCCACCCGGTAGACCGGATTCAGCGATGTCATCGGATCCTGGAACACCATCGCGATGTGCTCGCCCCGGATGGACTGCAGTTCGCGGTCGTCGAGCGCGGTGAGATCCTTGCCGCCGAACCGTACGGCACCCTCGATGGTCGCGTTCGGTGCGCGGGTCAGGCCGAGCACGGTCTGGGCGGTGACGCTCTTACCCGACCCGGACTCGCCGACGATCGCGAGCACCTCACCGGCGGCCAGGTCGAACGAGACGCCGTCGACGGCGCTCACCACGCCGTCCTGGGTGGTGAAACGGACTCGCAGATCATCGACTTCGAGTATGGGACTCATACCGGTGCTGCCTCTCCGATCCGGATGCGCGGGTCCAGGAATGCGTACGCCACGTCGACCAAGGTGTTGAACAGCACGATGAAGAATGCGCCGAACATCGTCACCCCGATCAGCGGCGGCAGATCCAGCGTTCCGATCGCCTGCCCCGCATACAGGCCGACACCGTT
>Ga0075163_10006955_pt1 | contig 14993 bp, 31 predicted proteins | sample JI1023141ADNA_FD_71478 | JGI IMG/M metagenome (GOLD analysis project Ga0075163, IMG submission 71478) | Wastewater effluent complex algal communities from Wisconsin, to seasonally profile nutrient transformation and Carbon sequestration -... | ecosystem: Engineered > WWTP > Effluent > Algae...
TCTTGGTGGCTGTGGTATGGACTTAAGCCCTAAATATGACGCTTATTATTTCTTACAAACAGGTAAAATGGATCTTGCAAGTATGTATTTCAGACAGAAAGATTACTTTAAATCTTTGGTATCAAGTGAGATATTTAATGCGATTGAAGATAAATTCGGAGGAGTAAGAGTATGAACAGTTTTAAAAAATACACGCTTATATTCAGCGTTTGCATATTACCTTTGACTTGTTATGGTAATGATATTGTCAAAGAAAATGATCCTTGTCGTGAAAAGATAAGGGGCGAAATACGTAACAAAGTTGCAATTATAGTTGAAAATGGTGGTAAAAAGTCGGATGTAATGGATGAGATAATAATAGACATCGCAATAAGTTTGAGACAGTTGATTAATATACAAAATGAATTAGCAATAGAGGAGTAACAGTATGAGCAAAATCAATAAACACTATATTCAAAATAAAGATTTATATGACAAATCATTGTTCCACGGAATAATGGAAAATAGTATCGGTACAGTTAAATATTATTTAGATACTGGCGCACCTGTAAATTTAATATTTACTACTAAAAACAACAACTATAACGGACACACGCTTTTAACGTTAGCTGTTAGTGAAGGATGTCTCGCTATAGTTAGAGAATTACTTAAACGAGGAGCTGATGTAAATTTAATAAATGGTCATGGAAACATAGCATTAGATTATATACCTAAAAAATATGCGGGTAAAATTAATACACTATTACAAGAACGCACTGCTTTTAAAGACTTTTTACATGGAGGAGTAACAGTATGAGATTTGAAATTAAAATAACATTTAAGGATCATGTTGAAGAATTACTAGTTAATAACTTTAGTGAATTTGAGAAAATTTTTGATAAATTGTTAGAAAAGAAAAAATTATATTATGATTTCTCTATTAAAGAAAAACGCAAGAACAATTATAACTTGCATACATATTCAGGACGTGATGAGTTAAGGGGTGAATGGTTACCCACAAAACTTTATTTAAGAATTAAACATCAACTATCGTCATATTTAGGAAAGGTAATGTTATGAACAGTTTTGAAAAACAACTATATGAATTTTTACAAATCACTAACCCTGTTATATTACAAGAAGAATTAAACAAAGTTCGTGATGGGAGCACAGAGTTCCACAAAAAAGTTCGCACGTTATTGCAGAAAAGTAATTGGACATCTTTAAAAAGGGAATTAACAACATTAGCAGCAAGGGGGTAATATAATGTATATAAAAAATATGAGGTCAGAGACAGAACGTAATTTATTAACATTAATACGTGATATCGAGAGTCACACTTATAACGCACTGTTGCGGTTAGATAATGGTAACAATATAAACATTAATAGTTTCACGGGTGAAGTTGAACATTTACTGGATGCAATAAGAGATTATAGCGATCAGTATCAAGTAATAATGAATACAAGAGAACTTATAGAGGGGAAATAAGATGACACACAAAAAATTAAATGACGTACAGTATATAAATAATATATTAACAAAAATAGAATACCACATAGACAATGCAAAATTACGCTTTGCTAATGATGATTACGTTGACATTAAAGTTCTTAGCGAAACTATTGTAGGGCAGTTAGAAATAATGATGCAATACTACCCTTCCTATCAAAAGAAAATGGCTACAAGAAAACTTATAAATGGAGTGTACGAATATGAATAATCAAATACACAGCTGGAAAAGCGTAATAGTTACAGATACAAAAGAGCAAAACAGATTACATAGTAATATGCATTGTTATAAGTACGAATTACAATTTAATAGTTTTGATCCAATAAGTGAAGATAAGCTTGATCTATTTCAATGCCAATTAAATACTGCATTTGAAAAAGCTATAGGGGGTAAATAAAATGATAATGTTTCTAATATGCTTTAGCTATATTGTGATAGTAGGTGGAATAATAGGATATATAGCGGAAGATTTTATATCAGACAGATTAGGAGAGACTGCTGCAATGATATTTGTAATAGCATCAATAATTCCTATGTCATTGGGGCTAGTGTACATGTTCGGCTAATTATTTTTAAATAACCTCTTGACATATATAATAACCTGATGTATTATATAAGAATAAATTAAAACTAAAAATTATGAAAACAAAATTTAGCGTTGAACTAGAAGAAACTATTTACAACAAATTAAAAGAGTTAGCTTATTCAGAATTCAGAAGCCCAAAAGCTACTGCTGAGATGATCTTAACTAAATACCTTAATGAGGTGGTAACAAGTAATTAAAATAGAGGTGTAACAGTATGAGAATAAATTGTCAAAAAGTATTTACGATAGCGTATATGAGTGTGATGGTTGTAGGGCAAATATTAGCTCTAATAGGTATTTGCAAAGACGATAAAGACTTAATAGTCGGCGGAGCGTCAATAATGTTAGTTGATAATATATTTTATATAGGAAAGCTAGTTGCGGACGGAGTCTATGATCAACAAAACGGCGAGTTAAGAGAAGTGTTGATCGCAGGAGATCATAATATAGAGATGGTGGACTTGGTATAACAATAAGAACAAAAATGGATAACTAATATGCAAAAAATAAGATTCTTTAATAGTGGTTTATATAATGAACCATCCTTTTACAAACAATATGAAGTAGAACATGTTTTCGATAACATAGACGATGATTGGTCATACCGAGAATTTGTAAGTTATAATTACAATTTGATGAAGAATAGGTATAGCGAAGCGGAACTAAAAAACTTAGAAGAGGATGAGATTGACGATCTTATTGATAATGACTTCTTTGAAGATATTAACGACCATCATACTTTGTTTGAGCCGCTAGTATTCAATGAAGCAATAGCACTAGATTGTGGGTTAATACCTTTTAATTATAATTTTGAATTATAATTTTGAATTGTTTGGTAATGCTAATTTCTTAGCTTTAGGTAATTCTGGCTTTGATCCATCAATTAAAACTAACTTGCTGTTTAAACTAGATGCTTATCAAGTGCTAACTGATAACAGTATAGACAAGGATAGTCCTTTCTTTGGTACATATAGCAAAGACATCGCTAAAAGAGTTTTAGGCGATGAGGTTTATAATAGAGTAATTGAAGCAATTAACGGTGAGGTGATTTGGTGAGTAGGAAATTAGAACAAATTCTAATAACCTGTTTAACGGTAGTTTTAATATCGATTGTTGTTTGTTATTCTATATTATTTGTAAAGTTATATAGGGGTGAATTAGATAGTTGTGTAATAACGGGCTATATGTCAGCTGGAAAAACAAATTTACCAATTCTTAATTGCAAATAATTATAGGTTGCAAAATGAATTACGATGAGCTTAGAGAAGCGTTTACTAAAGGTTATAAGGAAAAGATATCACGTTTAAAAGAGGAAATTAAAATGTTAGATAAATATGCTAAGTATTACGATTTTGAAGAAATGTTGAGTTACGTAAAAATAAATGATTCTGCTAAATTTTATAGAATAGATTCAGATTGCTCTAAAGTTACATTCAATAAAACTAATCCTGAACCATTTGACTATTATATAGAAGACTTTTTTGCAAACGATTGGAGGCTTGAATTATAATGAAAAACATAAAATACGCATTTCAAATGTTGAAAAACTTTGAAAAATTTAAAGAAGCTATCGCTATGAATACTGAATTTAATAAAAATATGGAGTTCACTAAGGAACAAGAAAATTTTAAAAAGTCCCTAGTTAACATTGAGCTTCATGAGTACCCCGAAGAGTACGAACATTATTTGTATAATAAAGCTAAGGCAGAATTGTATAATATAGATTGGGACTATGAAGTTTATGACCCTATAGGGCTTGCACAAGCAATAGATCAATATGAGTGGTTAGAGAGAAGAGATAAATATAATAATGATTGGGATTATTACAGCAGATTAGGGGTAAGATAATGAATATTATAGAAGCGATTGAATTAGCTGGTAAAGAAAGAAAAATAAGAATAGCTGCTTGGCCTATTGACGAATATGTTAAATTTACTTGTGGCGACTACGGACGAGCGGCAGATGAAAATAATGACGATTTCTTGTTTAGAGAATGTCATTTAATAAGTGATAATTGGGAAGTGTTCGAAATAAAACCTAAACTACATACATTTGAGGAAGCAATAGCAGCTTTTAAGCGTGGTAAAACTATAAAAAGAAAGTTGTGGACAACAAAGGTAATCGAACGAGATTTTTGTGATGATTATTCGATAGAGTTTACTATTGATGATTTTGAAGCAAACGACTGGGTAATTGTAGAGGGGTAAGATAATGAAAGATCAAATAATACAAGGTGTAAACTTAAATTCTATGAAAGGAAATACAATTGTGAGTGTTACATATTGTAACAACACATTTACAATTACATTATCCAATGATAGTAAATATGAATTTAGTGTAAATAACATAGATGGTGAAGCAACAATTTTTAAAGTATAAAGAGGTAAAAATATGAATTTTATAGAAGCAGTAAAACTATTAAAATTGGATAAAAACATTAAAATAATGAGAAGGAATAAAGATTATGAAATCACTTTAACTGATAAGGGTTATTTAGATGCGGGAGCTAAGTATAGTTATTTTGTCCCTGTAATTGACGACATACTAGCTGAAGATTGGTATGTAGTAAAAGATGAGAAACTACATACGTTTGAAGAAGCTTTTAAAGCTTTAAAAGAAGGTGCAACTATTCGTAGATCTAATGAAAGATTCAGTTATAGCTTAGATTCTGAACATAGTTTTGCATTATTAGTAAAAGGTGACATTATGGCTAATGATTGGATAATTATTGGATAATTATTGATAAAGGGGGGAACAAAATGAATAATCAAAATAAATTTGAAGACTACATGAATAACGTATTTGCACCATGGGCATTGAACATAGTGATAGCAGCTCATATTTTTGTGATACATGCTGTGGCATTAAGTTTTTGGAAATGAGTAAAAATATAAAAGAATGGTTGCTACTTACTTTACTCGGATTTGTAACAGGAATTTCCTTAGGATATGTATTAGCAGTTTTTATAAAATAGAGGTATTAAGATGAAAGAAAATACTAAACAAAAATTATTCGCAGCAATAGTTCTTGTTGCATTAGTAGGTGGAAGTTGGTTGCTAGTTAAATATGGAAAATATAAAGTTGACGAAACGATGTATATACATTATCACCACTAAAAACAAACAATTAAACTAATATGCAAACTCCGAAATACAAAATAAGCTTCTTTGAAAACTGTTATTCAAATACAGCTAATGAGAAAGAATTAAGTTTTGATGAGATACTAGATTATTTTAGAAAAGCAGCTCGTAGGGAATTTGTAGCTAAGGAGCAGTTAGAAGCGATGATCTGTGGTACGCTAACAGAGGGAAAACGTACCACCGAATCACTAACATGCAGATCTATTATAACATATGACATAGATTACTACAAACATAATCTAGATATGCTACTTGACTATGTCAAAGAGTGTTTAAAAGACAACACTTATATATGTTATACGACAGCTAGTAGTACTTTTGATAAACCAAGAGTTAGGGTATTAGTATTCGTAAACAAAACTATGAGCGCAGAAGAATATCGAGTGGTTAGTTTAAATGTAGCTAAGACTTTGTTTAAAGAATTTTTTAATAGTGATACTGGTAAAATTGACGAGGCTTCTTATTCACCATGTGTATTAATGTACTTACCTGTGATTAGAGAAGGTTTTAAAACGCTTAAGAACAACGGTGAGCTTTTAGATATTAGCGAGTATTTGAGTCTGGATATTAAAGAAGAAACTACAGAGATTCAAGAGTTCGTAAAGACTGCTAAGAATACACCATTATCAATAACTGATGATAGGGTTAGAGAAGTTTTAGCAGAGTATAATGTTGAAGATACTGATCGGGATAGTTGGTTAAAAGTGTGCCAAGGATTACATCACCAATATAAAGGGTCAGATGAAGGTTACAAGCTGTTTTTAGAGTGGAGTTTGACAGATACTAGGTTCAGTGAAGATAAGATAAGGGCAGATACTAAAACGGCTTATTATAGTTTAAAATCAAATAGGAGTAACCCCATAACTTTTGCATCAACTATAAGTGTTGTGAACGATAAAAAAAAACTTCCTGTTAAGGTGAGTGTTGAGAATAAAGAACCACCAAACCAAATAGGTTATAATTACTTTGTGCATACAAAAGAAAATAAAAAAGGTGAGATTACTGGTGTAAAAAGTACTTATGAAAATTTCAAAATAATGTGTGAACATTATGGTGTAAAAATTCAATATGACATAATAACTAAACGTAACCTTAATAGTTTTGGCAATAATGACGATAATTTAGTATCTGGTAGAATGAGTTCTTTAATGGAACTTAACGATATGAAAGTTGGGTTTGTTGACAAATATGTCAATATGCTTGCGCATGATAATAGTACTAATAGTTTTAAAGTTTTAATGGATGGTATTTCTTGGGATGGTAAAAGTAGATTTAAAGAATTTTGCGAAACTATAGAAGTTGAGGAAGAATTTAAAGAAGCTAGAGATTTATATTTATTAAAATGGATACAACAAATGTTGTACTTAGGTACATATAGCGGATATAGAAAAATAGCTAGGCAAATATTAGTTTTTCAAAGTGGTCAAAAATGTGGTAAGTCAACATGGATGAAGGCGTTATTTCCTGAAAATTTAACAGGCTATGTGGGGGTAGGGTTAACTCTAAACACTAATGATCCAATGAGCATTATGACCTCTATAAAACATCTTGTTGTTGAGTTAGCAGAAGTAGACATGTCGCTTACAAAGAGTGGTGTTGATGGTTTTAAAGCTTGTTTTGGTAGATGTGAGGATATACTTAATGTTAAATATTTACCATATCCAGTAACATATATGCGAACTACTAGTTTTATCGGTACTGTAAACAATGGTGTTTTTTTAAGAGACAAAACTGGGAGTACAAGGTTTTTAGTTTTACCTATAAAAAAAGTAAATGGGTTTCATAATATAGATATGCTTCAATTATATAGGGAAATATTAGACACAACTGATTATATTAATTTTGAGCTTAACGATGAACAAAGTGAGAAGCAACGCTTGATAAATGAACATTTTGAACGACCTGATTTAATTGATGAACAGTTTACAAATATGTTTGAAATTGAATTTGAGAGTAAAGTTGAAGATGAATTAGCTGGGAGTAAATACATGAATTGCACTGATATATTAGAGCAAATAGGGTATTCAAAACGAGATATAAATTATAATAGAAGACTTGATCTAGAAGCTGTGCTTGATAAGTATAAGTTTAAGTATCGAAAAGACTTAAAGAAGTGGTTGGTAAAAATTAAACAAGAAGGTAATTAAAATGACGATAATTAAAGATTATGCTAAAGCGAGAGAAAATGAACATAACAGGCTAAGAATTATGAAAGAAATGCAAGCAGCGGGAGACGGGAGCGCACGTAGAATTCAACAAGGTGAGACTGAGTACAAGCCATTTGAAAAGAAAAACAATGGTGAACCCATAATCGAACATAATTATTTAGGTCTGATATTAGATGCTCAATCTAATATTAGAGTTGTGATTGAGGGATTAAAACGACGACAGATGGCAGGATCATTAAATTTATGTGGAGAACTTATTTTACTTGATCTTGATATAGAACTTATTTTACTTGATCTTGATATAGAATTAAGCTTACTAAAGCTTAAAAATATTGTGGTAGGAAGGAAAGATATAATTGAATAAAAATAGATAACTAACATGCAAATAACTTACAGTAAACGACATACAAAAAATCTAGGTAACTATGAAAATTTGACTGTTGAAATAGGTGTACAAGATAAAATTAATTATGAGGATGGCGAAACATTTGATGAGGGTTTTGTTCGTATTCGTGAGTTAGTCAATTCTAAATTGAGGAAAGAATTTGAAAAAGTAGGGGGTATGTAAAATGAACAGGTTACGTATATTTCCTTTTATAAAACATAAAAAAATTAACTTAAATAGAAAACGAGAAGAGTTTAATAATGAAGGCGACTGGTTATTTTATAAACAAAAAAGAAGAGAAGCTTTTGCTAGGATCGAGGGAGCTAAACATCGTAAAAAGATGAAAGAAGACCCGATATATAGGCAAAAAGAATCAGATTGGTGGGCTGAAGTTGACAGAAAAAGAGAAGAAAGCTATGTGCGTTGGGATCAGCTTGTTAAAGTAAATGACAAACTTGATCGTGAAATGAAACTTTCTTTAAAAGAACTTAATAAAGTATTGAATGAACTAGGGGGTATGTAAATGAAAAATGATTTAATCCGGGAAATCAATATGTTAGAGCAATACTTAAAGATAGAAGGTAGTTTATGAAAAATGATTTAAAATGGGTATTAATTTACATAGCAATAGTCACATACAGTGTGTTTATGGTGTTTGTTTGCTTTGAAATTTATTATACGAAAGAAGAAATAGCAATTATGCGTCAACATAATGAGTTGGCACTTGAGCTTAGGGTTAAACGAATAGAGGAGATATTAGAATGACTATTAAAAATGAAGACCAATTTGAAAATGAAGAACAAGGAACTAATAATTTTGATTATAAAAAATTAGGGTTGAGGATAAAAGCATTGGAATTAGCAGTAGAGTTACTAAAAAAGACACCTAAATATTCAAATAAAGATGTTATTATCCATGCCACGTATTTTTATAAATTTTTAGTTCATGATATAGAAACTTCAATTAAAAATTTTGGGATAGAACTATGAAAACTCAACACTCACTAATAAGCCCATCTAATTTCGAAAGAAGGATGCTTTGTCCAGGTAGTTTGAATGCTGAAAAAGATTTACCTGAAACAACGTCTATTTATGCCGAAGAAGGTACAATGCTTCACGATAGAGTTAACCAAGTAATAACAGGTAAATTAGGATGGGCGACTAATTTGCGTGAAGATCAAAAAGATGTTGTTTATAGTGCTGCCGAATATTATTTTGATTTACTAAAAGATGTTGAAGATACAGTTGTGCTATACCAAGCTCATGAGAAAAAATATTCTTTAAGTTTTATTTACCCTGACATGAAGGGAACAGTAGATAGTGTTTTGCTACTAAGAAACATTAAAACTAAAGAACTATTTTTGCATGTTATAGACTATAAGTTTGGCAAAGGTGTTGTTGTAGATGCGTTTGAGAATTACCAGCTATTAATGTACACTATGGGCGCATTAGAAGATGTTGAAATTAATTCTGAAATTACAGGTAAATTACATATTAATTTACACATAGTTCAGCCGTATATAAGGAACAGTAATTGGGAATTAACTGATATTGAACAACTAAAGTTTTTAGGATACAAGGCAAGAGAAAAATATATTGAAATAACTAATGATTGTTACAAGCCTGATGCGCCAAGAATAGCTAGTAAAAAGGCATGTCAGTTCTGTAGAGCTAAGTCAACTTGTCCTACTCTAGCAAAGTTTGTGCCAGATACAAAAACTAAATTAGGTGAGCTTAGTGATGAACAAATAGCAACTATTTATGACAACAAAGATTTAATTACTATGTATTTGAAATCTGTTGAAGAACATATAAAGAGCAAATTAGAGCAAGGTAGTTTTATGAACTACACGCTTAAACCAAAATTAAGTAATCGTAAGTGGAATGATGATGCGTACGATTATTTAGTAGAAAACCTTAGTGAAGAAGCTTTTGAAGTTAGCAACAAGCTAATAGGTATAACAAAGGCAGAGAAGTTACTAGGGAGAGAAATTGTCAATAAATTAACAGTTAGAGAAGAGGGGGCTAATGAGATAGTAAAAATATTAAATAAATTTGAAAACTTAAATAACGATTAAAATAATTATAAAGGTAAATTGAATGACTAATGTAGAGCTTAAAAGCAAAGAAATAATTTTAGATAAAGTGAGAATAGTTTTTCCAAGTCTATTTGAAAAAGAAGATAATAAGAAATTTCCTAAACCAGAAGCAGAGAGAAAATATGCGGCTAGGTTTTTATTGTCAAAAACTGATCCTATTCATGCAAAAATAATAGAAGAAATAAAAAATACGATAAAAGTGTTTTTGAAAGCTAAGAAGATTCCAGATAGCCCAGAGGCTTATAAATTTTTTGTTGATGGTGATAAATTAACAGAATATGACGAGGATGGTAATTTAGAATACTTAAAAGGTCATTATAGAGTGATGGCATCAAATAAAATGCGACCTAATGTTACCTATTTAGATAAAAGTATCATTACAATAGAGAATAAAGGGATTATTTACCCAGGTTGTTATGTGCATGCTCTTATTAAGTTATACCCGTATGCTTTAGGTGTCGGTAGTTCTTTAGAGCATGTTCAGTTTTCTAAAAAAGGTGATCCTATAGGTGGATTTACCCCAAAGATAGCTGGTGATAGGTTTAATACTGATGATGACGATAAACTTGAGGAAGGCGACAACGCTGATTTTGGAACTTTTAAACAAGATACTATTTCAGAAAAAGATATATTTTAGATAATTAAATCAAAAAGGAGTAACTAACATGCAAAAAAATCAATTATTCTTTGATACTGAGTGTTATCCTAATTATTTCCTTATAGTTTTTAAGGATCTAAATGGAAATGAAGAATGTTTTGTTAAAGATGAAAATAATGTTTTACCTGTTGCTAGAATTAGAAAATTACTAGAAACAAGACAAACAATAGGTTTCAATTCTAGAATGTATGATATTCCAATGATTACTTACGCCTTAAGTGGCGTAAGTAACTCATTATTGAAGGAAATGTCAGACAGAATAATTAATGAATCAGTTTACAATACATTATGTGAATATCAATTATGGTGTCCGAAAGAGTACGATCATATTGATATAATAAATGTAGCTATTGGTAAGAATGGACTAAAAATGTACGGGGCAAGAATTAATACGCCTTATTTACAAGATTTACCTTACGATCCAAGTAGCTCGCTAACTAAAGAAGACAAAGCAATAATAAAAAAATATTGCTCTAATGACGTTGATATAACTAAAAATCTATACTTACATTTAAAGAATGAAATAGATATTAGAACGGCTATTAACGATGAATATAAGGTTGATGTTAGAAGTAAGTCAGATGCTCAAATAGCCGAAGTCTTGATAAATAAACAGTTAGTATCATCAAAAAAGGAAATAACTAGTTTTGACTTTAAATATACACCACCAGACTATATAAAGTTTAATTCTGATACGTTAAATAACTTATTAGTTAAGTTTACTGAGATTGAGTTTAAAGGCGTAGCTGGTGATAAATTGCTTGAGAAAGGCATTGTTACTGATGTGATAATAAATGATGTTCCTTATTCTTGTGGTATCGGTGGCTTACATTCCAAAGAAGAAGCAAGAACTGTCATAGCTAGTGATAATGAATATATTATTGATATAGATGTTGTTAGTTATTATCCAACTATTATTTTGAATAATAAATATTGCCCTGATAACTATAATGTAGAAGAATTTTTAGAGTTTTATCGTAAAATATATGATGATAGGATCATAGCTAAAAAAGAAAATAATGTTAGTAAGGCTAACGTATATAAGATTATTCTTAATGGGAGCTTTGGTAAGTTTGGGGATCAATATAGTAGTTTATATTCACCAAAATTACTAATCCATACCACTATAACAGGACAACTTAGTATATTAATGTTGATAGAGAAGTTAGAGGAATATGGTTATAATGTGCTAAGCACTAACACTGATGGTATAACAGTAAAAGTTAAAAAAGATAAGTATGAGTTCTTTAGACAAATAGTAAAAAGTTGGGAAGATAAAGTAAATTTCAAAACAGAAGAAGTTAAATATAAATCATTACATAATCAAAGCGTAAATTCTTACATTGCCATTAAAGAAGATGGTACTTTGAAGTGTAAAGGGTTATTTGGCAGTGATGATATATCAAGAAATCCTGCAATTAAGATATGTAAGGAAGCTATTTTTTCTTATCTGTTAGACAAAAGAAAAGTTGAAGATACCATCATGAATGCCAAACAAGATCCTTCTAACTTTATTATGGTGCGTAAATGTACCAAAGGAGGCTACTGGAAAGGTGAATATTTAGGTAAAGTAGTAAGGTGGTATTGGTCTAAGCAAGGTGAGCCTATAACTAATCCAAAAGGGGATAAAGTGGCCAACACTGATGATGCTTTCCCAATAATGAATATGGAAGATAAAATAGCAGATATTCATTATGAAAAATATATAGCTAAGACATATGAATTATTAGAAACAATAGGTATAAGAAGTCCATGGCACGAATAAATATGCACGATGAACAAATAAAAGATAAGTTAGAAGAACGTTGGAAAGAATCTAAAGAAGATAGAGCGTATGCAGCTAGAATAGCTAAAAGAGATGAAGCTATTGCGTTTGCCAAATATCGTAAACTTAGAGAAGAAAGAGGGTCAGATAAGAATTAATGATGAAACTTGAAGAAATGATGTTTCAAAAGATTTCTTCAAGTTAAATTCAATTAAAAAGTGAAGTAACCCGCTGGTTTGAGGATACATTTTACTGCATAGCCTTAGCGGGTTTATAACCCTTATGTCAAAAAGATTAAACAATAAAAATGAGGCAAATATTGTATGAACATTATTATAGCAAAATTATGAAAGAAAAGCAAATAGAAAGTAAAGTTGTAAAAAAAGCTAAGGAATTAGGGTTTTTAACTTATAAGTTCAGCTCACCATCAAATAGAGGTGTACCAGATAGAATATTCATAAACCCCCATGGTGAGGTATTTTTTATCGAGTTCAAATCTGAGAAAGGTAAATTAAGTCAATTACAAAAAAAAGTCATAAAAGATATTGAACACTATAACGTTGAGGTGTACGTGATTGATAACGTTGAAGATGGCTTAAATTTATTAGCTTTATTGAAAACTCCTTTTGTTATGTGTTGAAAAACACTCAGGGCTAGAAACAGTCAAAATCAACATTTTTTGAAACAAAAACCCATTACCTATACTGGGTGTAAGGTAGGGCGCGGCAATTTAATTGTTTTTGATATATTAGTATAAGATAACTACTATAATATCTTGTACTAATATAAAATATAAGTTATTTATTATCAGTTTATTCTGCGTTTTTATATTATTATCACCAATTATATGAATTTAACTATATTCTTTCGTGTTAAAATATACGTTTTAACATTTTTATTATAAAAATAACTTGTAATATCATTATAATTACGTTATTTTGATATTTCAACTTAAATAGGTGTGGTTAAAATGAATATAAAAAGTAATAAATCTAAAAGTGGTAAGGCTAGGGCTTTATCCTTAACAAAAGAACGTAGAACAGAAATAGCAATTAAAGCATCTAAAAGTAGATGTGGAAAATTAGCTCCAAAGGCAATTTATAGCGCAGAAGAAAATCCACTAATAATCGGAAATATAAGAATACCTTGTTATGTATTAGATAATGGGAAAAGAGTTTTAATTCAAACTAGTATGGCTGGGGCGTTAGGAAGAAGTGATAAAGGTGGAAATCGAATTACTGATTTAATTAATGTAAAATTTTTAAATGAATTTATAAGTCCTGAATTAAGATTTACATTAGAAAATCCAATTATTTTCAAAAATAACTTAGGTAAAAAGACCTCTGGTTATGAAGCTACTGTATTAGTTGATCTTTGTGATGCTGTAATTACAGCTAGAAATAATGTTAATAGTACTTTAACACCTAAACAAAAAGAATTGGCCAACCAATGTGAAATAATAATAAGAGCAGTTGCTAAAGTAGGTATAATTGCATTAGTTGATGAAGCTACTGGTTACCAAGAAGATAGGGAGCGTAACGCATTAGCAATTATTCTTGAACAATTTATTTCAGATGAACTACGTCCATGGTTAAAAACATTTCCTTATGAATATTACAAACAATTGTTTAGGTTAAAAAACTTAGAATTTCCAAGTGCAAATATACCTTCATATTTTGGCCATATCACAAATAACATTGTGTATAAAAGATTAGCTCCTAAAATATTAATTAATTTAAAAGAAAAAACACCAATTAGTAAAAATGGTCATAAAACAGCTAGATTGCACCAAAGCTTAACTGCTGATATTGGTTATTCAAAACTAAAGGAACATTTAGTGTCAATTGTTACTTTAATGAAAATAAGTAGTGATTATGATGGATTTATTGAAAAATTAGACATAGTTCACCCATTATTCGAAGATGTTTAACGAATCAAACTTACGTGATTATCAATTACGAGCAATAAACTACATACTTGATAAAAAAAGATGTGGGCTTAATCTTGATATGGGTCTTGGTAAAACTATAACTTCACTTACAGCTTTTACCAAGATACATAATATATATGTTAAAAAGCTACTTATTATTGCCCCATTGAACGTTGCTAAGAATGTGTGGCATAATGAGTTATTAAACTGGGAACATACTAAACATCTTACTTACTCAATATGCTGTGGTAACGCTAAAGAACGCAAGGAAGCATTAAATCGGGATGTTGATGTTTACATCATTAACCAAGAGAACATACCATGGATGCTTGCCAATGGTTATTCTAAGTATGGAATGATTATTGTAGATGAGAGTTCAGGTTTTAAAAGCCATGCTTCACAACGATTTAAAGCTTTAAAGAAATTTATTTGCAGATATATAGTGCTATTAACTGGTACACCAATACCCAACGGCCATATTGATATATGGCCTCAGCAATATTTAATTGACCATGGTGAGTTACTTGGTAAAAACATAACGACTTATAGAAATATGTATTTTAGTACCGATTTTAATGGTTACAAATATATTTGCAAATACCCAGAGTACATAAGTGATCTATTAGCTAAAAACTGGCTTAGTATGAAGTCAGAGGATTATCTTAATTTACCAGATAAAATAATGAACACAATCAGTGTAACAATAGATAATTATGATTTATACAAACAATATGAAAAAGAATTTTACTTGCAAATAAATAGTGAAGAACTA
>Ga0075163_10006956_pt1 | contig 14993 bp, 14 predicted proteins | sample JI1023141ADNA_FD_71478 | JGI IMG/M metagenome (GOLD analysis project Ga0075163, IMG submission 71478) | Wastewater effluent complex algal communities from Wisconsin, to seasonally profile nutrient transformation and Carbon sequestration -... | ecosystem: Engineered > WWTP > Effluent > Algae...
CGGCTCGATGGGGCTGTAGTCGTTGACGACGTCGTTGGCCGACGTTGCGCGTTGGGACCCCGAGCAGATCGATGAGGTCTCCGAGGCGGCAGCCCAGCGTGCTCGCAACAGTGGCGAAGCCGCCGAGTCCCTGCGCAACTTATCGGTATTCAAGACGTGGCAGGGCGAATCAGGCGAGGCCGCGCAAAGGGCACTCGAGCAATCGGCCGCCAAGCTGACCATCTCTCAGCAGGAAGCCATGTTGGTCTCGCTCGGCGCGCAGAAATCCGCCCAGGACGTTCGCACCGTGAAGAACGAGCTGCAAAGTCTCCTGGACTTCGCGGCTGCGGCACCACATGTCCAGATCGATCTGGCCACCAATTCGGTAGTCCCGCCGGATACCACTGGGTGGTCCCAGGAAGACATCGACGCGCTGGTCGCGAAGACCGCCGAGGTCGAGAACAAGATGACGGCAGTGTTGGCCGCCGCCGAGGAAGCCGACGCCGACCTGGCCCGAGTCCTGACCGCAGCGACCGGCGGTGACCCCGGGATCCCCGGCGAGCAAGGCACCAACGACGGACAGTCCCTTCAGGACGGGCAGCTCACCCCCGAGGAGATGGCGCGGCTGGAGGAGAACACCACCCTCACGCCCGAACAGCAGGAAGCGTTGATACGGGGTGAGCTGGTGTTGCCGACCAGTCAGATGGAATACCTGAACAATTTGTCGCGCTCGCTGGATGGCAAGAGCCCCGCCGAGATCAGCTCGATGATCGACCAGATGAACGCCAACGGCCAGAACGGGGGCGCCGTCACAGACGCGCTGCAACTGCTGGGCAACGAGAACATCACCACCGCAGGCGACCCCGCGGAAGGCGTCCCGACACAAGGCGGCATGCAGCACTTGCCGTCAGGTATCCGAGAAACATTCGAACGCCCGACGCGCGGGCCCGCCGTACCGACCCAAGGCACCAACGGGCAGGGCAACCCGACAATTGATATGCCCGACATGGCAAAACCGTTCCCCGAGATCAACAACTACCGCGACGTGGCGGCGATCGTGTCGGCAGGAGATCCCGCGCTGCAGCAGGGCACCGCGATGGACGCGGCACTGCTCGACAAGTCAGAGGAGATCCTGCACGGTTTGCACAGTCCTCCCCACATTCCGTGGGAGGGCAACGCCGATATGTCTCAGAGGCTCGTCGACCCGGCGCTGCAAGACATGCTGTCCGCGGCGGGGCGCGACCAAATGGCCGTGCATGGTGCGCTGAGAGGATCTGAGAATGGCGAGTTCATCGGCGACCTGTTCACACATCAGTGGGCGGACGACGGTGCCGCGGCTGGAACCCTGCTCAACGGCACCGGCGCCATACCGACCGACCTGGCCGACCCTACCCAGGTGGAGCAGGCGACCCGCGCCGGGCAAACCATGCATGCGGTCGATGATTGGATTGGTAACAATGCAAATGATCTGCTCAACATTCCGGGGACTGAGAACCAATCGCTCGGCCAGGTCAACCCCGAGCTCACCCGAGCCCTCGCAGAAGCCAACAAGCTCTACATAGACGACATGCTCGACAATCCGCTTGACAACACCACAGGTTTCGGCCCGCTGGACGACTTGACGAACCCAGAGATGCCTCATATGCGAGATTTGTTCGCCGTGATCGACACCGATCCGGAAGCCGCGACCATCCTGAACAGCCAGGCCTATCTCAACGGCCTGCAGTACCAAGCCAACTTTGAGCAGTCCATCATCGACGGCGGCACGGTCACCACCGGCGATCTGCAATCCGCGGGCACGCTGCGCGGCGTGATCGATTCGGCGGCCAACATTGCCGACAACGACGCCATCGCGTACGGCAACCTGCAGGACGTGAAGGCCTACGAGAGCCGCGGCATGTGGTTCGACGTCGCCAAAACGATCGGCGGGGAGGTCCCCGGTGTTTCGACGATTCTGGGCTGGAACGACAAGATTCCCGGAGATCCGCTGCACCAGATCTTCGTCGGCGATGCACCCGTAGGCTCCGACCCAACCTACATCGCCCAGCAGAGTTCGGAAATGATGCAGTACGCCGTGGCGCAACGATTGATCGACGCCAACCTAGGCGACCCGGCCGTCTTCCAGGAGTTCGGCCTGATCGACCCCGCGACCAACCAACTCAAGCCGATCACACAGAACGACTTCGGCGACTTTCGCTCCGCCTTCACGGATTACTTCATGGGTATCGACCCGACGGTGAAGGTTGGTATCGAAGACTACGAGGACGCCTACCGGGACGCGCTCCCCACTCCGCCGGCGCACACGGGAGGATAGCGAGTGTGAAACCAGCCATTCGAGGCTGCGCGGTGTTACTGCTAGTTCTGGCCGGGCTGACGGGATGCCGCGCCGAACAACCGCCCGCGCCTACCTTCCCGAACTGGCCGCAAAGCCTTGCCGACTTCAGATTCCGCTGGGCCGCCGAACCGGGCATCGATCTAGTCGCAGGTCCCGCAGTGCCGTTGAGGGCCTATCTGGAGTCGTACCGGATCTGGAACTTCACCCAAGACCCTCGCAGCGTCTACCCGGGTTTCGATCGTGCCGTTCCGGAGGCACTGCCACCGAAATCGAATTCGAGCACCCGGAACGAACTAGTAGACATCCGGCCACTGCCGGGAGCTGAGCTGTTCGGCCCCCCGGGGCCAATATTCGGCAACGAAGACTTCCACATCCTCGAGCTCACCCCGATCGAGGGTGGCTACCGCGCTTACGTGTGCGACGGTATGTACAGCATCTTTCGTGAAGCCAGCAAGCAGGGTGACAAGCGGGGTAAGTACGTGTCGGTCATCGACTACGACGCCCGCACACTTCTCGGCGACATCGGTGGCCTCAAGGTGTGGCGGGTGGAGCTCACCGACAGTCCGCCAGTCGCCGGAGCGCCTGCGATGGCAACCGCAGCACAGCGCGGACCAGGACCCGCGCCCGTCGACGACGTGTTCGGACCATGGCGGATCTCCGGCGCCAGCGACGACTCCTGGGGCACCCTGATCACTCTTGAGTCCGTGCCCTTTGGCAGACCAGGCGGGGTTGATCGCATCTCCGAATGCTCCGATCGAATGCCGCAGTGGCGCACCGAGCGCGATGCGATCATCAAGCGCGTACTCGACACACCACCGACCGCCGAGCCTGCATCGCCCGGCTGGCCCAGCAGCACGGGGTAGCGCCCAGCAATTCAATACCAGCCACAAACATCGCCGGCCGCACACGGGAGGATAGCGAGTGTGAACCCGATCGTGCGAAGCTGCGCGGTGCTGTTGCTGACGGTGGCGGGACTGACAGCATGCGGCGCCGAAAACCCGCCCGCGCCGACCTTCCCAAACTGGCCGCAGTCGCTGGCCGACTTCCGATTCCGGTGGGCCGCCGAACCGGGCATCGACCTCGTATCGGGCCCGGCAGTGCCGCTGCGCGCGTATTTGGAGTCCTACCGCATCGCTCAACTCACTCAGGACATCGGCGATGCTTACCCCGGTTTCGATCGCGCCGTCCCGCCACTGCCGAGCGACTCGCATGCCCCCGCGCAGTTACTCGGCATGCGCCCGTCGCCCGACGCGGAGCAGTTCGGTCCCCCGGGACCGTTCTACGGCAACGAGTACTTCCACATTCTTGAGATCACACCGATTGAGAGCGGCTACCGCGCCTACGTATGCGACGGCCTGTACAAGATCTTCCGCGACGGCAAAGAAGAGGACGCGGGCAAATACGTGTCAGTCGTCGGCTACGGCGCCCGCACAGGCCTCCTTGACGTCAACGGCATGAAGGTGTGGCGCGTCGAGTTCACCGACACCCCGCCGGCCGCCAGTGCACCAGCGATGGTGACCGACCAACGCGGACCCAACCCCGCACCCGGCGGAGACGTGTTCGGGCCCTGGCACATCACCGGCGCTAACGACGTCCGCTGGGGAACCCTGACCAATCGTGAGTCCACCGCCGACGAGTGGATCGACGGCGCACAGCGGCTCTCGCAATGCTCCGATCTGCTGCCGCACTGGCGCACTGAGCGCGACGCGAACATCGAAGCATCCCTCGACACACCACCGTCCGCGGAGCCCGCGTCACCCGGCTGGCCCGGCAGCACGGGGTAGCTCGACCGGAATCAGGCCAACACGGTCAGCACGATCCAGGTGGCCACCGCAGACGGCAGCACCGAATCGAGGCGGTCCATCAGACCGCCGTGCCCGGGCAGCAGCGTGCCCATGTCCTTGATGCCCAGATCGCGCTTGACCTGGGACTCGACCAGATCTCCGAGGGTGCCGGTGATGACCAGCATGATGCCCAGCGGGATGCCGACCCAGGCGGGCTTGTCGAGCAGGTACTGCACCGCCAGCACTGAGACCGCGACGCCCAGCAGCAGCGAGCCGGCCAGCCCCTCCCAGGATTTCTTGGGGCTGATCGCCGGGGCCATCGCGTGCTTGCCGAACAACACACCGGCGGCGTAGCCACCCACATCGGAGGCCACCACACCGAGCATCAGACAGAACACCCGGCCGGCGCCGTCCTCGGGGTAGATCAGCAGCGCGCCGAACGCCCCGAACAGCGGGATCCAGGTGGCCAGGAAGATCGTCACCGCGACATCGCGCAGGTAGTTGCTGGGTGCGGCGCCCAAGCCGCCGCTCAGCAGCCGCCAGATCAGGCAGAGCACCACGGTCGCGCCGAACGCGCCCAGCGCGCCGGTGGCCCCGAACGGCCACGTCAGCCACACGATGGCCTGCCCGCCGAGCAGCAGCGGGATCACCGGGATGGAGTACCCGCCGTCCCGCAGGCGTCGCACCACTTCGTGGGTGGCGACGGCCATCGCCGCGGCGACGACACCCACCCAGACCAGCGGGGCGAACAGCAAGATGGCGATCAGGGACCCGCCGAGCAGTACCCCGACGGCAATGGCGGCCGGCAGGTCACGACCCGCGCGCGAGGTTTTCTTCGGTGGTTCGGCGTCTACCACTGGACTTCCCTGCTGAAAGGTCATCAGACCTCCAACAGCTCGCCTTCTTTGTGTTTGACCAGCTCATCGATCTGCGTCACGTACTGCCCGGTGGTCTTGTCGAGGTCCTTCTCGGCCCGTCCCACCTCGTCCTCGCCGGCCTCGCCGTCCTTCTTGATCCGGGCCAGCTCGTCCATGGCCTTGCGGCGGATGTTGCGTACCGAGACCTTGGCGTCCTCCCCCTTGGCCTTGGCCTGCTTGACCAGTTCGCGCCGGCGCTCCTCGGTGAGCTGCGGGATGGAGATCCGGATGACGTTGCCGTCGTTGGACGGGTTGACGCCCAGGTCGGAGTTGCGGATGGCGTCCTCGATCGGCTTCAGCTGGTTGGCCTCATAGGGCTTGATGACGACCAGGCGCGCCTCGGGGACGTTGATGCTCGACAGCTGGGTGATCGGCGTCGGGGAACCGTAGTACTCGATGTTCAGCCGGGAGAACATGCCGGGGTTGGCCCGACCGGTGCGGATCGACGACAGGTCGTCGCGCGCCACCGACACCGCCTTTTCCATCTTCTCTTCAGCGTCGAAGAGGGTCTCGTCGATCACGGTGTCTCCTTGTCCGAGGTGACCAGTGTTCCGATCTTCTCACCTGCAACCGCTCGCGCGATATTTCCGTCGGTGAGGAGATTGAACACCAGGATCGGCATGCCGTTGTCCATACACAGGCTGAATGCGGTGGAGTCGGCGACCTGCAGGCCCCGATCGATGACCTCACGGTGGGTGATCGCGGTCAGCAACTCGGCATCGGGATTCTTGCGGGGATCGTCGGTGAACACCCCGTCGACCGCCTTGGCCATCAGCACCACCTCGGCGCCGATCTCCAGGGCGCGTTGCGCGGCGGTGGTGTCGGTGGAGAAGTACGGCAGGCCCATACCGGCGCCGAAGATCACCACCCGGCCCTTCTCCAGGTGCCGTCGGGCGCGCAGCGGGATATAGGGCTCGGCGACCTGCCCCATGGTGATCGCGGTCTGCACCCGGGTGTCGATCCCTTCCTTCTGCAGGAAGTCTTGCAGCGCAAGGCTGTTCATGACGGTGCCGAGCATGCCCATGTAGTCACTGCGGGTGCGTTCCATCCCACGCTGCTGCAGCTGAGCGCCGCGGAAGAAGTTGCCTCCACCGATGACGACGGCGACCTGGGCGCCGGCCCGGACGACGTCGGCGATCTGCCGGGCCACCAGTGCCACCACATCGGGGTCAAGACCGACCTGGCCGCCACCGAACATCTCGCCACCGAGCTTCAGCAGCACACGTGAGTACGCGGGCCGGATGACTCCCGGGCCGCCGTTGTCTGGCTCCGCCATCAGACTCCTTGCTGTCCCGATACAGAATCGCCACCCAGGCGAATCCGCGCGGACGGCGTCACCAATCCTGCCTCATGAAGGCTCTCTGGCCCCGTCGGGGTGGCCGCAGCCTGTCCGGCAGCGCTCAGCCCAGGTGCGCGGTCAGCAGCCAGGCCCCCACCGACCTGCGGCCACCGGGTTCGTCGCGGATGTCGTTTCCGGCGAAGATTCCCGCGCGGAGCACCTCGTCGGGCAGGTTGGCGTGGATGCGGGCCGGCCGGATCTCGTCGATATGCCAGTACTTACCGACCACATCGCGCAGTTCCTCGGCGGTCACCGCGTTGATCGGGCCACCGGCAGGCACCGCCGCGGCGTCGAAGACCAGCACGAAGTACGACGCCCCCGGTGCGGACGCGCGGACGATCGACTGCTGGTAGCCCTCGCGCAGCTCCACCGGCATGGAGTGGAACAGCGTGCTGTCGATGACGGTGCCGAACCTGCCGTCGTAACCGTCGAAGGAACTGATGTCGGCCACCTCGAAGGTGACGTTGCCCAGATCGCGACGGGCCGCCTCGGCGCGTGCCATCTCGATCGCCGTCGGCGACTGATCCAAGCCCACCGCGGTGAAACCGCGTTCGGCCAGCGCCAGCGCCGTGGCCGCCTCCCCGCAGCCGGCATCGAGAACCTCGCCGTGCACCTTGCCGGCCTCGATCACAGCGGCAATCTCGGGTTGCGGCGCCCCGATGCTCCACGGTGGGCGAACACCCTCGAATTCCGGCGAGTCACCTCGGTATGCGGACTCGAACATGTCGTCGGTAGCCATGATTCCGGTATATCAATGTGATTGATATGTGTCAATATGATTGACATGGTCGAGCCCGCGGAGGAGCAGCCGCTCGGATATCTGTTGCACCGGGTCGCGTCGACGTTGCGCAACGAGGTCACCGCCACCGTGCTCGACCCGTTGGAACTGGCCTTCCCGCAATACCTGTGCATGCGGATCCTGTCCAAGGCGCCGGGCCGTTCCAACGCCGAGCTGGCGCGCGAGCTGTCGGTGTCGCCGCAGGCGATGAACATCGTGCTGCGCGGACTGCAGGGCCGCGGCCTGGTGGCCCGGCCCACCAGCGTCGCCTCCGGGCGGGCACTGCCCGCGGAGCTCACCCGCGACGGCCTGGCGCTGTTGAAGCGCACCGACGCCGGGGTGCGGGCCGCCGAGCGACGGGTGCTGGGCCGGCTGAGCGACGACGACCGGGATGCGCTCAAGCGCATCCTGGCCGCCGTCGGCGTCGACTAGAGCCGGAAGGTCGCGCCGCGGTCCTCGCCGCGCTCCCCGGTGAGCACAGCGCCGGGGTCGACCTCCGCCTTGGTCAGCGACCGGAACAGCACGCCGATGGTGTCACCCACGCTCGCCTCGTCGCGCCGCTTGCGGAACGACTCGATACCGTCGACGACGGTGGCGCGGTCACCGATCCACACCTGATCGCCGACCCGCAACGATCCCTCGGCAATCGTGCCGGTCGCCACCACACCGCGGCCCTTGATGTAGAACACGTCGTCGATCGGCATGCTGAACATGGGCAGTGACGCTACCCGTACGGCTAATGCCCGTGACAGGCCTTCGGCGGCGACGGGGGCAGGTCCAGGGCGGGGTTGCCGTCGAAGAACCCGACCGGCTTGAGCTTGAATCCGGTGTAATGACAGGGCATCACCGGCCAGTCCTCGGGACACACCACGTGGTGAGCACCGACGGTGTACCAGAGCACGACATCGGTGTTCTCCAACGGAGCGTCGTCGGCCACGTACTCCGGCAGCCCCTGGGCGTCGGCGCACTGGTACATATAGTCCCCCGCCGCGTACAGCTCCTTGGCATCGAACTTGGTCACCCACAGGTTGTGCTGGACAAAGCGCGCCCTGTCATAGATGACCGAACCCTGCTGCACCATCACCGGAACGATGTCCTTGGGCATCAGCTTGTAGCCGACCGGCGACCCGAACTCGTTGAGCTTGGACGGGTTGACCACCTTCCAGTACCGGCCGGTGGAGTATTCCCAGTCCCGGGCGCCCTGCGCCTCCGAAGCGACCAGCGTGTCCCTGGTGATCCACGCGTTGTGGTGCGGGTTGAGTGCCGGGTCGGGTTCCGGGATCGAATCCACCTCGTAGACACTGTTTCCCGGACCGTCGATGCACATGTCCATCCGGAAGTTGAAAAAGTGCTGATGGTTGGGACCATACATACCCGGGGCCACCATCTTGCCCCAGCGCGGCGTCTCCCCGTCGGCGATCGACCCAGTGGTCAGCACGCCGGTCAGCTTGACCTCCATCTCGATCGACGCATCGTTGTACAGGTACCAGAAGAACCCGTACTCGTAATTGCCCACCGTGCAGATCATCGAGATCACCAACCGCCGGGACCGCCGCACCTCGACCTCGCCGGTGCGGAAATCGGTGTGCTTCCAGGAAATCCCGTAGTCCTCCTCGTGCATGCAGATCGCGTTGGGGATCGTGACCGCGTTACCGTTGGAGTCGTTGACCGTGCCGTCGAAGTAGAAGATCTCACCCAGACAGTCGCAGCCCAGCGTCAGCGGGTTGGCCGAAAACCCCATGCCGACCTCACCCATGTCGAAGACATTCTTGTTCCAGTGCGTCGGTGACGAATCCCCATAGGGCACCACCATTTCCGACAGGGCCGCCCGGTACATGATCGGCCGAACGGTGCCGCGGTCGCTGTAGGTGAGCTCGTGCAGCACCAGACCTTCGCGCGGGTTGAAGCCCACCCGCAGGGACCACTTCTGCCATTTCACGTTCCAGCCGTCCACGGTGAAGCTCGGACCGTCGGGCTGGGTGATCTCGATGGGCTTGACGTCGTCGCGGAATCCATCGAACGCCGGCCGGTTATCGGGTGAGAACATGAACTGCTCGGCGTAATTGCCGCTCTTCGACGGGAGCGCGACCACGCCATGGTCCTCGACGTCGAGCACCGTCATGGTGTCCAGGTCGAAGGTGACGATGAGACCCTCGACGGGCCGGGCGTATCCGTTCTCCGATGGTGCGGCCCGCATGAATGTCAGCGGCCGGCAGATCAGCGGCGAATTGTCGTAGTGATCCTGCGCCCCGTAGTAACCGGCCGGCCACGGATCGATCATGGCGAGGCTGAAATCGGTGACACCGCGTCTGCGCAGCGCCTCCTGCCAGCGCGGATCCTTCATCACCGCCTCCTCCACGCCGGTCATGTGCTCAACCAGATAGGACGGGAAGCGCCCGGGAATCGGGGTCCAGGAGTCGATGACGCGGGCGTCGATGTCCACCACCGCCTCATAGATCATCTTGGCCGCACCGTCGTACATCGTCACGAACGCGCGTCGCGGAACACCCTGGGCCCCCTCGAAGGTCAGCGTCGCGGTCTTGGCCGGTTCGGCCAGGCTGATCATCACGAACTTCAATGTCGGCGTGGCGTAGGCGGATCCGGTGATGACGGCCGCGGCCGCCTCGATCTCGGCGCCGGTCAGCGGATCGAGAGGGTACCGCGTGGCACCTTCGGTGAGTTCGGCACTCAACACGGTGCTGTCCATCGTCATTTGGCTGCGTCCTCCGCTTCTGTCTTGGTGAGGTCGAAAACGGCCAGGTGGGCCAGTGCGTCTTCTTGGGAGACCTTGTGCGCCGATCGGCGGCCGAAGATGTAGACGGTCAGTCCGAGGGCGAACATGCCCACGCTGATGCTGCCGACCCAGGTCATCCAGGTGGCCTGCGGCACGTCGATCCACGGCGTGACGAATGAGTAGTAGATGCCGGCGACGGTAGCCAGCGAGCCGACGATGACGGCGATCCACACCCCAACCATCCCGCCCGGAATCCGCCAGAACGTCTCGGCGGCATAGCGATCGGCGTAACGCTTGCGCGCCACCAGCACCGGGATGAGGAAGAAGAAGCCGGACAGCAACCACACGGTGCTCAGGCCACCCTGCAGGTACACCGTCACGTTGGCCATGCTGCTCTGCGAGTACAGCCCGACCAGGATCAGTGAGGAAATGACGCCCTGGATCAGGATGGCGGTCACCGGGTTACGGGTGCGCGGGTTCAGATGGGTGAAGATGCGCGGCAGATGGCGTTCCAGGCCGGAGACGAAGATCAACCTCGAGTAGGCGACCTGATAGGTCATCAGGGCGACGATGATGATGAAGGCCAGCACCACCGCACCGATCTCCATCAGTCCCGGGAAGCCGGCGACATCGAGCATGCCGATCACACCGGTGACGGGGTCGATCTGATCACCGGGCAGCGCCATGATGGTGCCGAGTGTGGTGAGCAGGTAGATCGCCACCAACGCCGCCGAGCCCCACAGGATCATCTTCGGGCCGCTCTTGCGGACCGAGAGGAACTCCGCGCCCATGTTGTACGGGGTCTCCACCCCCAGCAGGTAGAGCAGCACCGTCCCGTAGAGGAAGCCGGCTACCGCGAAGTTCGGAATGGTTGCCTCGGCCCAACTGAACGGGGTCGCCGAGCCGTTGTTGACGGCAAACAGCAGTCCCGAGATGAAGATGGTCAGGGTCAGCACACCGTAGACGACGAAGACGATGTTCATGATCTTCTGGTTCGCCGCGAGTTTGGCCAGCGCCAGACCGATGACGGTCCACAGGATCACCAGTTGCAGGATGATGCTGGTGGTGAGGCCCAGTTCGGCGTGGAAGGCCAGCAGCAGCAACTGCAGAACGATCGCCGGGGACGAGGCGGCGTTGAGAATCACCGGCACCCAGGACAGGTATCCGCCGATGAAGCCCCAGGTCTCCCCCATGGTGCGGGTGGCCCAGATGTACACCCCGCCCTGGCCCGGCCACAGGTTGCCGAGTTCGACGACCGCCATGCCCGCCGGAACCAGGAAGGTCAGGATGCCGAGCACCCACATCGGGATCGCGGTCCACCCGCCGCCGGCCATCACCGAGGAGCCGGTGATCCAGCAGATGATGAACACGTAGGCGGCGGTGAGGCCGAACGTCGTCATCACCTTCGGCAAGATCTGTTCGGGGACAAGCTCGGTGGTCATGAGCTTGTCGCGGTCGGCGGTGCCGGCAGGCACCGCGTCTGTTTCTGCGGTCATAGGATTTGTCCGTCCTTCATTCGCACTACCCGGCTTGCTTCTTCGGCCACTGCTGCGTCATGGGTGCTGGCGACGACGGTGACGCCTAGCGTCGAGCACAGGTCGCGCAACATGCGCACCACCGTCTCCCCCGTACGGTGATCCAGGTTGGCCGTGGGTTCGTCGGCCAACACAAGTGTGGGATTGCTGATCAGTGACCGCGCGATGGCGGTGCGCTGCTGTTCGCCGCCGGACATCTTGGTCGGCTGGTGGTGCACCCGGTGCCCGAGGCCCACGATCTCCAGCAGTTCGGTCGCGCGCCGGCGAAGCGCCTTGCGATCGTAGGGCTCGAACATCAAAGGGAGCTCCACATTTTCGACGGCCGACAGGAACGGGATCAGGTTGTAGCTCTGGAAGATGAACCCGATGGTGTCGTGGCGTAGCGCGGCGAACTGGCTCTCGGTGAGCTTGCCGGTGTCTTGACCCGCCACCGACACCGTGCCCTTGGTCGGCCGATCCAGCCCTCCCATGATGTTCAACAGGGTGGACTTGCCGCTGCCACTGGGACCCATCAGGCAGACGAATTCACCCGGCATGACCCGCAGTTCGACGGCGATGAGGGCCTTGACCACCTCATCACCGAGTTTGTGGAGCTTCCAGACGTCGGAGATGTCGACGACGGGAGCCGGCGTGGCCGGTGCGCCCGCCTTGACGGGAGTCTCATCGATGGCGGTCATGGCTATCCTCCGCTGCTCAGTGATCGGATCGGTGGCCGCGATGCGGCATTCCAGGTGGGGATGATGCTGGTGGCCACGGCCGCAACGATGCTGACCACCACCGCGATGAATGCCCCCAGTGCCAGCCCACCGAATTCGACGCCCGCGGGTGCGAGCCCGGTGACATCGAGCAGGGCGCCGGTGACTGCGGCCAGACTCGCGCCCCCGGCGGCACCCACCACGGCAGCGACTACAGGTTCCACGAGCAGTGCGGCGACCACCGGTAGACGCGGAATACCGTTGGCACCAAGCACACCGAGCTCGCGGGTGCGGTTGGCGACGGTTCGGGTGGTGGCCACGGCCACCTCGACGACACCGACCAGCAGCACCGTCACCGCGATGAGGACCACCGCCGCGCCGATCTCGTCGGCGTTGCCGAGGGAGGCGGACTGGGCGCTGATGCCTTCGGACATCCCGAACACGATGACGACCAGAAAGGCGCCGGTCGCGGTGGTGATGGCGGGCAGCGTCATCTCGCGCAGCCGCCGCCGCGCCGACAGCCAACCGTAGGACAGGCCGTATCTCATCATCTACCGTCCCCCCAGCAGGTCGACGGGTCGCTGTTGCAGCAACCGGTGCACCGGGACGAGCGCCCCGACGATCGCCATCGCGGGGATGAACGCCGCGACCATCCCGGCGGCCTGCCCCCACGCGGTGAACGTGGCGATCTGCGGGATAACCAGCGCGACAGCGACTCCCGCGCCGAGTACACCCACCAGGTAGGCGGCGAGGAAGGTGATACCGGATTCGACGAGGAAGAAGTACAGCACCTCGTCGGCCAGACCGATGCTGCTCATGATGCCGAACTCGCGTTTGCGTTCGGCAACGGCAGCCAGGAAGGAGGACACCGCGATGACGAATCCCAGGATCAGCCCGATAGTCGAGATCACCCCGAGCGTGGAACTGGTGACCTTGCCCGAGAACAGCGCCGAGAACTTCTGTTCGAAGGTGAGCGGTCCGGAGCCGCCGACGGTGTCGTAGATGAGTCCGGAGCCGGTGGGATCGGGCTGCACCGACGGGTCCGCCGTCGCGGGCAGACCGGTGGCGGCGCCGAACAGCTGGGCGAGGTCGCGACGGTGCTCGTCACCGGTCGGCGCGGCCACCGTCCACCAACCGTTGTCGCCGACCAGCGAACCCGCCAGAGGTGCTGCGACCGTGATGGATTGACCGGTTCCGGCGATCTCGGCGGTCAGCGGCTGTCCGCCGATGTCCACGGTCGCACCGGGTGCGATGCCGAGCCGCTCGGCCACACCGGCACCCACGGCGGCCCGCCCCGGTGCGACGGCGTCCGACCCGCGCAGGGATACCGTCGCACCGTCGACGGTGGTGGTGCCCGACAGCGTGCGAGTCGCCGTCCAGTCCGGCGGGGTGGACAACGTGGGGGCGGGCCCGTCGGCGATGAGCGCCCGGACGTCGGGGTCATAGTGCACACCACCGGCCGGCACCACCCAAAGTTGATTGCTGCCAAGCACATCGGTGACCGAGTCTTCACCGGTGATGGCGAAACTCGCCGAGATGGTGCGCACGACGGTGACACAGGCGATCGCCAGGGCGATGCCGAGGACGGCTAGCACAAAGCGTTCGGGGCGCCGGCGGATGTTCGCGACCGCGAATCGGACAAGGCACCCGAAGGTGTTTCCCGATGTGCGGGCGATCTCCGGTGACCGAACGATTGTGGGTGCGGGGGACTCCACGAGGACGATGGTGAGCGCGCCGTGTTTCATCGAGCGCGATTCGCGGTATCGGCGGCGTTACGCGAATCCGCGCGCGATTACGGCGAGGTGTCCCCCTCGCTGCGGATTTCGTTGCAGATCAGTCCTGCAGGCGCGCAAATGGGCTGGCCTCTTCGAGCTGGAAGGCCAATTGGAGCAGCCGGCGCTCGTTACCGGTGGTCGCACCGAACATCATCCCGATCGGCAGACCGGATGCAGATCGGCCCAGCGGCAACGACATCGCGGGATCCCCCGTGACGTTGGCCAGTGGGGTGAAGGCCACCCAGTCGATGAGCCGGTCGATGATCTGCTGATAATCGGCCGTCGGGTCGAGGTGCCCGATCCGCGGCGTCACCTCGGCCAGCGTCGGGGTGAGCAGGACGTCGTACTGGCTGCCCAGTTGCGCGGTGATTCTGCGGGTGCGGGACAGCCGCGCAATCGCCAGCGGCATCCGGTGCAGATTCCGCGCCGCCAGCGCTTCCAGGCCGCGGGTGAGATTGTCGAGCCTGTCCCGGTCGAAGCTCGGCCCGAAGGTCCGCTTCCCGCCGCGCACCAGCGCGAACGCCAGCAGCGACCAGTACAGCAGGAAGTCGTTCTTGAACGACGACGGGATCGGGTTGGCGATCTCGGTGACCCGGTGCCCGAGCCCCTCCAGCAGCGCGGCGGTCTTGCACGTCGCCTCGCGGATCTCCGGGCTGGCTTCGCGCGCAATCGATTCCGTGGTGAAGGCGATCCGCAGCGGAGTGTCACCGGGCCCGGTGACATCGCCGATGACCGGCATCTTCGGATTGCGCCACAGCAGTTCGGCCTCGCGGTAGAAGGCCGCCGTGTCACGGACCGACCGGGTGAGCACGCCGTTGGCGACGATACGCAGCGGCATCTGGCGCATCTGCTTGTCCAGCGGAAGCCGTCCACGCGACGGTTTCAAGCCCACCAGACCGTTACAGGCCGCCGGGATCCGGATCGAACCGCCACCGTCGTTGGCGTGCGCGATGGGGACCACGCCGGCCGCGACCAGAGCGCCCGATCCCGAGGACGAGGCGCCGGCGGTGTGCTCGGTGTGCCACGGGTTGCGCACCGCGCCGAGGCGAGGATGCTCGGCGGAGGCGCTGAACCCGAACTCCGAGAGCTGCGTCTTTCCCAGTGCCACCAGTCCGGTGCCCA
>Ga0075163_10006957_pt1 | contig 14992 bp, 10 predicted proteins | sample JI1023141ADNA_FD_71478 | JGI IMG/M metagenome (GOLD analysis project Ga0075163, IMG submission 71478) | Wastewater effluent complex algal communities from Wisconsin, to seasonally profile nutrient transformation and Carbon sequestration -... | ecosystem: Engineered > WWTP > Effluent > Algae...
GGCGCGACGGCCGTGTTTGTCCGCCCCAATGCAGAGATTTCGAAGCGTCGGGCCGAGATGGCTGATCTGGCGAACGGACTGGACCCGGTGTGCGTGTCGGGCAGCGAGCTCGGCAGGATGGCGGCCTGATCAGTTTCGGCGAGCGACCTCCCCAGAGCCGCTGACCAACAGAGGCCTCCAAAGAACAGAACCTCGTCTTCCGGAAGCTGTGGCCCCAGCCCTTTGGCCCTCTATCCGGCGCCCCTGACGAGAAGCGGGCCCGCGGCGAATGAGCTGCGGGCCCGATCTGTTTCAAGCAAGCCGATGGGGAGGACTATTGCCCGCCTAGGCTTGGCTGCTGGAGAGCGGCTTGCGAGGCGGCGGTCTTGGCGGCGCGGGCGAGCTGGATGAACTCGGCGCGATAGCCGAATTCGTCCTTGCCCTTTGCGCCGTTGGCGAGGTTCACGACCGCATCCCAGCCGAAGGATTTGTCGAGGTAGGGATCGCCGCGCAGAAGTTCGCCAAAGCCCGCGACGGCCGCCGCAAAGCGGGTCGACTCCGACGCCTTGACGATATCGTTGACAGCGTCCTTGTCGGTGATCGGGCGATCAACCAGGTTCGATTTGTCCTGGCCGGGGATCTTGTAGCGCAGTTTGAGGAAGGCGTACTCGCCGCCTCTGGATTCCGAGACGGGCTTGGGCGTCTGGGCGTAACGGCTGGGATCGATCAGGCGCGCATCGGAGCCGACTGGCGTCAACTCGTAGATGGCTGTGACTGATGTTCCCGCGCCGATTTCGCCGGCGTCGACCTTGTCGTTGTTGAAATCCTCGGTGTTGAGCAGGCGGGTCTCGTAACCGATCAGACGGTATTCCGCGACCTTGGCCGGGTTGAACTCGACCTGGATTTTCACGTCGTTGGCGATGGAGAACATCGAACCGGACAGGTCGTCGGCGAAGACCTTGCGGGCTTCGTTCAGTGTGTCGATGTAAGCAGCCGTGCCGTTGCCGTTCTGCGCCAGCTTCTGCATCAGGGCATCGTTGTAGTTGTCCTGGCCGAAACCGATCACGGAGAGATAGACGCCGCTCTCGCGTTCACGCTCGACGAAGTCCTGCAGTTTGGCGGGATCGTTGATGCCGACGTTGAAGTCACCATCGGTCAGGATCATGACGCGGTTGACGCTGCTCTTGTCGAAGTTCTGCTTGGCGAGCGTGTAGGCGAGGCGAAGGCCTTCGCCGCCGGCGGTGGACCCGCCAGCCTGCAGCTTCTCCAGAGCGGCCATGATTTTCTGTTTTTCGGCGCCGCTGGTGGGCTCAAGCACTGTGCCGGCGGCGCCTGCATAGACAGCGATGGAGATGTGATCCTTCGCGTCCATCTCGTCGACGAGAAGCTTCATTGCCTTGATCGCGAGCGGCAGCTTGTTCGGATCGCTCATCGAGCCCGAGACATCGAGCAGCAGCGTGAGGTTCAGCGGCGGCCGGTCGTCGCGGACGATGTCATAGCCCTGCACGCCGATGTGCATGAGCTGGCGGCCCTTGGCCCAGGGCGAGGGCGTGATCTGCACCGTCGTCTCGAACGGCATGTCCTTCGATTTGGGCATGGCGTAATCATAGTCGAAATAGTTCACCAGCTCCTCGATCCGCACCGCGTCCTTCGGCGGCAGCGTGCCCTGGTTGAGGAAGCGGCGGACGTTTGCGTAAGCTGCAGTGTCGACGTCGATGGAGAAGGTGGAGACCGGTTCGGCGGCGACGAGCTTCACGCCGTTGATTTTGATCTCGTCATATTTCTCGCGGTTAACATCGCCGGGCATCGGCTGGTAGCCGCCTTGCGCCGCCGTCACGCCGCTCATCGCCATTTTCGGCAACGGAGCAGCGAGGCCGACGGGCGGGGGCGGCGGGGCGGGCGGCGCTATGCGCGATTCCGCTTCGCGCCGTTGCGCGGTGACGACGACGGCGTCGGCGCGGCCATCCTGCGCGAATTCGTTTGCAGGGCGGGACTCGTCGGTTGCGGTGCTGGTTGTCGTGTTGCTGGCGCAGGAGGCGAGCGCGATCGTCGAGGCTGCGGCGAGCAGAGCTGCGTGAATGCGTGTCATGGAAGTCCCCTGGATAACCTTTGTGAGGACAGTTCCGCGCGCGGATTCAGGCGGGTTTGCGACGCCTTGGCGTCGTAATGGCGTTTACTGCGGGGCGGGCGCGGCCGGTTTTCTTGAGCGGATCCATTCCTGGATATCCGTTTCCAGCACGCCCAGCGGACGGCCGCCGCCGGCCAGAATGACATCGTGGAAGGCGCGCAGATCGAAGTCGGGGCCGAGCGATTTGTCGGCGCCATCACGCAGGCGGCGGATCTTCTCGCGGCCGATCATGTAGGCGCAGGCCTGGCCCGGCCAGATTGTGTAGCGGTCGACCTCGTTCTCCATCGCTGCGCGTGAGAGGCCGGTCGTCGTCATCATGTACTGGACTGTTTGCTCGCGGCCCCAGTGCTCGGAATGCATGCCGGTGTCGGCGACGAGGCGTGCGGCGCGGAAGAGCAGCGACTGCAGATAGCCGAGGCGTCCGGCGGGGTCGGTGTCATAGACGCCAAGTTCGGCGGCAAGGTCTTCGGCATAGACAGCCCAGCCTTCGTTGAAAGCAGGATTGGAGATCATGAAATTCAGCACGGGCTGGTTCGGCCGGTCGCGCGCGAGGCCAGCCTGCAGCTGGTGACCGGGAACAGATTCGTGGAAGGTGAGCGTGGGCAAGCTCCACATCGGCCAGTCGAGCGTGGAACGCAGGTTCAGGTTGTAGGTGGGCGGGCGCGAGCCATCGAGGGCGGCTGCCTTGTAGTAGGCGCCGGGCGCCGTGTCCTGCGAGATCTGCGGTGCGCGGCGGATTTCAACCTTGCTCTTGGGCCCGACGGTGACGAGGCGCGAGAGGCGCGTCTCACCCCACTTCACCTGTTCGGCGACGGCGACGAGCAGCGCGTCCTGGCCTTCCGGCGTGTCCGGATAGAGGTAGAGCGGATCGATGCTCATCGCCTGCATGCGCTCGCCAACCGTGCCTTCAGTGCGGCCGAGTTCGATCAGGACCTTGTCCATCTGCGCCGTGAGGTCGGTAACCAGCTTTTCGCCGATGGCGTGGATCTGCTTGGGCGACATGTCTGTCGTCGTGTAGAGGCGCAGCGCGTCCTGGTAATAGCCGTCGCCATCCCTCAGGCGCCACACGCCCGGATCATCGGACGCTTTCACCAGCGCCTTGTCGAGTACCTTGATCAGGCGGGTGTAGGCGGGCGTGATGTCGTCGCCGACGATTTTCGCCGCGTCATCGATCATGCGTCGCATATCGGCTTCGGGAAGATCAGAAATCTGCGAGACTGCCTCGGCGAAGTACAATGTCAGCCTGTGTTCGCGCGCGGTCGCCGGTTGCAGCGAGTGGGCTTTCTCAAGCGTGCGCTGCAGGATGGCGCGGGGCGGCGTGTCCCCGGCTTCGATATCAATTTCAAAACGGCGGCGCTCGTCGTCGATGGCGTCATCGACCTTGGCGAGACGCGTCAGCCAGGCCTCGGCGTCGGCGCGCGATTGAATCGGGTGGTGGATGGTCAGGAACTTTATCAGGTCTGTGTAGGCGCCGTCCGACTGGTTGATCAGGTAGGGGCTGGCCCAGCCCAGGCTGACATAGCCATAGCCATAGCGGTCCAGCCGGGTCGCGGAGGCATATGCATAGAGCGCGGTGTCGAGCTGGCGGATGGCGTCGGCTGACAGGGTGGTGCGGTCGACGGTTTCGAGTGCGTGGAGGCTGTCGAGGCGCGTGATGCGGGCGCGTTCGGCGGCGGCGATCGAGCGCTCGTCGAGGTCAGCGGCGTAGGGCCTGCCAAACACATCCGGCGCGATGCCCAGCACGTCGGCCTGTTCCGGCGAATGGCTGAGCTCGGATTGGCCGAGACGCTGGATGAGTGTGGCGAGCGCGGGGTCGGTATTCTGCACGGCGGGAGCGCAACTGGCGACGGCCAGGGCCAGCGCACCCGCCAGAAGGCGAGTGAGCGCCGCAGGGGCAAGGGGTCTGAAATGCATGGATCCAGTCCCTTGAGCAGCCAAATGATTCGCGTCGGTTGAGGCCGTTTTGTTTTTCCGATAAGCACCGCCGTGCATCAAGCAGGAGCGAGTAAATGGAAAACGGCGCGCCGGGGGAAGCCGGTCTTACTGGGCAGGTCCTCTTCTATAAGCGGCCGGAACCGCTGTCGTTGGAGAAACACCGCAATCTGGGCGTCAAACAGATCGCGGCTCCCTTCTCCTTCCTCAAGGCAGCGCATGCCGTTCCGATCACGGTGAGCGAGTTTGGCGTCGTAGCCACTTGTTTTCCTATCATTTTTGTTGGTTCCGACAAGACGCCCGTCGCCGTCATGGGCGTGCGTCAGGGCGAGAACGAGTATGTGGACGCGGCCGGCCAACCCGACCCGGACACCTACATTCCCGCGTTCGTGCGGCGCTATCCGTTCGTGTTTGCGTCCGACCCCCAGAGCGACAAGCTGCTTCTTTGCGTCGATCGTGACGCCGCGATGGTCTCCGAACAGCCCGACGTGCCGTTCTTCGACGGCGACAAACCCTCGAAGTTCACCGAGGACGCGATCGAATTCTGCAAGGAATTCGAGCGCCAACGCCGTGCGACGGTCGAATTCATCGAAATGATCGACAAGGCCGGTCTGTTTGAGCAAAAATCGGTCTCGTTCACGCCGCGCGACGCTCAGGGCAATGCTGGTCCCGCACAGAAGATCGCCGACTACTTCGCGATCTCCGAAGAGGGTCTGAACGCCCTGCAGGACGGCAAATTCAACGACATCCGCAACACCGGCGCGCTCGCGGCGGTCTATGCCCACATGGTGTCGCTGATGAACTGGCAGCGCGTCATCCAGAAGACGATGCGCCGGCTGAGCACGGTCTGAACTACGCCGGCGGTTAGCTAAACGTCAATCGGCCCCGGCGTTTCGCGACGCCGGGGCCAAACTGTTTCCGGGGTACGGCGTCAGACCCGGCGTCACGAAACGGGGAGGGGTATGGACCTGCCCCCGCCCGTCACCATAGTTGAATGAAGTGAGCCGGCGGGCCCCCTGCAGCGTAACAGCGGGGACCGTAACTGACTGGCGTCATTGGCCGTATTTTCATTGAAGCTGACGCGGGCGGATCGTCGTCCGGTCCCGCGCAGGCTCTGGAGCATCAATTTGGGCAGACTTTTCACGCAGCCGGCCGGATTGCTGATCCGGACCTGTGCGGCGCTGCTCGCGGGCGGTCTGGCGCTTGCTGCTCCGGCAGCGGCACAGACGGTCAAGACCGAGCATGCGGAAGCGTCGCTGATCTCCGAGCGGGCTGCGGCGGTTCCCGGCGACAAATTCCTCGGCGCTCTCTATCTCGATGTCGAGGAGGGCGGTTGGCACGTCTACTGGAAGAATCCGGGCGATTCCGGGCTGCCGCCGAAGATCGAATGGACCGCGCCCGAGGGCGTGACAGTCGGCGAGTTCCAATGGCCCGCGCCGCACGCCATCCCGCTCACAACGCTAATGAACTACGGCTACGAGCATGAGCTGGTGCTGCCGTTCGACATCACGCTTCCCGCCACGGTGAAGCCCGGCGACACCATCGAGCTGACCGGCGCCGCGACCTGGCTGATCTGCCTTGAGACCTGCGTTCCCGAAGAGGCGAAGCTGACGCTGAAGATTCCGGTGGCCGCTGAGCTGATCGCCGACGATGCAAACGGTGCGAAAATCGGCGCGTCCCTCGCCGAAGTCCCCCGGCCGATCACGGGTGCCGCTACGGTCGAGCGCCTGCCGGATGGCTTTCGCATCAGCGCAATCGACTCCGACCTCGCAGAAGCCGCCAAGACAGCATCGGACATCCACTTCTTCCCGGATGGCCCCGAGATACTCCATCCCGCCAAGCAGGACGTGCGCCGGGGTGACGCCGGCGTCGCGATGAAATTGCTCGCTTCGGATTTTGCGGCGGCGGGCGACCAGCCGCTGTCCGGCATCATCGTCGTCGATGCGAAGGATGGCGTTCGCAGCGCCTGGGAAGTCGCGGCCACGCCGGGGGCGGCGCCGGCCGGTGTCGCCGACAAGGCGGTGAGCACGGGCGGCAAGGGCGGTGGCGGCAGCCTGACCGCGGTGGCGTTTGTCTCGCTGCTGGCGTTCTCCTTCCTTGGTGGGCTTGTTCTGAACCTGATGCCCTGCGTGTTGCCGGTGCTGTCGATCAAGGCGGCGGGGCTGGCGCAGACCGCGCACAATCCGACAGAGGCGCGCGCTCATGGCGTGGCCTACACGGCGGGCGTGCTGGTGTGCTTCGCAGCGATTGGCGCGGTGCTTGCCGGTCTGCGAATGGCGGGTGAGCAGGCGGGGCTGGGCTTCCAGCTTCAGTATGCGCCGGTGACGGCGCTGTTTACGCTCGTGATCTTCGCGATCGGTCTCAACCTGCTGGGCGTCTTCGAGATGGGGACATCGCTGATGGGCGTTGGTGGCAGGCTGGCGGATCAGGGCGGAACCAAAGGCGCGTTCTTTACGGGTTTCCTCGCGGCGTTCGTTGGCGCGCCGTGCGTCGGGCCATTCATGGCGCCGGCGGTGGGGCTGGCGGTCACGCAATCGCCGCCGATTGTTGTGCTGGTGTTCCTGGTGATCGGGCTCGGACTGGCCGCGCCGTTCCTGCTGCTGAGCTTTACACCTGCGTTGGCGAAACTGCTGCCCAAGCCGGGCAAGTGGATGCTGACTTTCCGTCAGGTGCTGGCCTTCCCGATGTTCCTCACGGCGGTTTGGTTGCTGTGGACCCTCGCAGGTCAGACGGGATCAGACGGCGTGATCCTGGTCGTCGCGGGTGCGACGTTGCTCGGCTTCGGCATCTGGCTGGCCAACACCATCGGAAGCAAGATGGTGGGCCGCGTGATCGCTGGCCTTGTGATCCTCGCAGCGTTCGTGTTGCCGGCTGTTGGATCAGCGTCGTTGAAGGCGCCTAGCCGCGGAGGCGAAGCGTCGCTCGCGGCCGAAGTTGGCGCGGAAGCGTGGTCGCCGGGACGCGTGGCGGAATTGCGTGGCGAAGGCCGCGTGATATTTGTGGACTTCACGGCGCGCTGGTGTGCGACATGTCAGGTCAACAAGAAGATCGCCATCGACAGTGACCAGGTGCGCAAAGCCTTTGCCGACGGCAATGTCGCTTTCCTGATCGCCGACTGGACCAATCGCGACGCTGTGATCGCCACGGCGCTTGCCGAGTTCGACCGGGCTGGCGTTCCCTTGTACCTTGTCTACCCGGCCTCCGGCGGCGAACCTGCGGTGCTGCCGCAGATGCTGTCGCCGGGCGTCGTCGTCAAAGCGATCAAGCAGGCGGCAGCCCAGGGCCTCTGAAACGCGCCTGAAATCTGAACGGGAGAATCCTGATGAATTTTGACCGTGACAAGATCGGCCTCATCGCTGGCGGCGCAGCTGCCGCGATCCTGACTGCTGCTGCGTTGATCGTTTCGACGACGGCCGCGGCCAGCGCCGCGACGGTAGGCGAGGCAGCGCCTGCTTTCACCGAATTGAACACGGCGGGCCAGAAAGTTTCGCTGTCCGACTTCGCCGGCAAGACAGTGGTGCTGGAATGGACAAACAATGGCTGTCCGTTCGTGAAGAAGCACTATGACAGCGGCAGCATGCAGAAGACGCAGGCGGCCGCGGTTGGCGACGGCGTCGTCTGGATTTCGGTCGTATCGTCCAGGCCGGGCGCGCAGGGCTATGTCAGCGGTGCACAGGCCGACCAGCTTACCACCAGCCGCGGCGCCAAGCCGACGGCGGTGCTGCTGGATCCCGATGGTTCGATGGGCCGGGCCTATGGCGCCAAGACGACGCCTCATGTGTTCGTCATCTCGCCGGATGGCAATCTTGCCTACAACGGGGCGGTCGACTCCATCGCGTCGACCAACCAGAAGGATATCGCCAAGGCCAAGAACTATGTGCTCGCGGCGCTGGACGCGGTCGAGGCGGGCAAGAAGCCGGACCCGGCGATGACCGTGCCCTATGGCTGCGACGTGAAATACTGATCTGGCCGGCGGGCCAGGCTCCAACAGAACGCCGCTGATCCTAAAGGGGTCGGCGGCGTTTCGTCGTTCTGGGGCATTATGGTTTCGCGAACGGCCCAATCTCACCCAACGGAAGGCAAATTGTTGCGGGCGGCAGGGCGATGGGTTAGGTGACGCCCGACCCTGACGGACACCTGAAATGGCCGATAGACCTGACGACCGCCGCCCCGAAGCGCGCAAGCCCAGAGGCTTCGCTGACAAGACGGCTGCGATCATTGCCGCCGAGCGCCGGATCGTGGACGCAATCACCACGGTCTACCAGCGCTGGGGCTTCGATCCGCTGGATACCGGGCCGTTCGAGTATGTCGACGCGCTGGGGAAATTCCTGCCGGACACGGACCGCCCGAACGCGGGTGTGTTCGCACTCCAGGACGATGACGAGCAGTGGATCGCGCTGCGCTATGACCACACGGCGCCGTTGGCGCGCTATGTCGCCGAACACTGGAACACGCTGCCCAAGCCGTTCCGCCGCTATGCTGCGGGGCCGGTGTGGCGCAACGAGAAGCCGGGGCCGTTCCGCTTCCGCGAGTTCATCCAGTGCGATGCGGACTCGGTCGGCGTGGCGGGGCCTGCTGCTGACGCCGAGATGATCGCGATTGCCGCTGAAGCGATGCGTGCCGCCGGAGCATTGAAGGGCGAGTACCAGATCCGGGTGAACACCCGTCAGCTGCTCGACGGCGTCATGGAAGCGGCAGGCGTTGCCGATCCCGCGACGCGCGGCGTCGTGTTGCGCGCGCTGGACAAGCTCGACCGTCTGGGAACCGAAGGCGTGACCGCGCTGCTCGGCAAGGGCCGCAAGGATGAGTCCGGCGACTTCACGGCGGGCGCTGGTCTGGATGCCGCTCAGATCGACCGCTTCCTGGCGTTTGCCGGATCGCGCGCCGATACGCGCATGGAGACTCTGGGCCGTCTGTCGAACGTCGCCGGGTCAACCAGGTCTGGAGCGGCTGGCGTTGAGGAGCTTGGCGCCATCGACGCGATCCTGAAGGCGATGGGCATCGACGAACACGAAGTGACGTTTGATCCTTCCATCGTGCGTGGTCTGGAGTACTACACCGGCCCTGTGTTCGAGGCGGAGTTCCTCAAGGAATTCCACGACGCGGACGGCAAGCCTGTGCGCTTTGGGTCGGTCGGCGGCGGTGGTCGCTATGACGGTCTGGTAGCGCGTTTCCGGGGCGAGCCGGTGCCCGCGACCGGCTTCTCGGTCGGCGTGAGCCGGCTGGCTGCCGCGATGGCGGCGAGCGAAGGCGCGTCCATCGACGGACCCGTTCTGGTTCTGGTGCTCGATCAGGCAGAGATCGCGGACTACTGCGCAATGACGGCCGAGCTGCGCTCGGTTGGCATCCGCGCCGAAGCCTATCTCGGCGCGTCGGGTATGCGTGCGCAGATGAAGTATGCTGATCGCCGGGGTTCGCCCGCTGTGGTGATCGTGGGCGGTGATGAACGCGCCAAGGGGACCGTGACGATCAAGGACCTGAAGGTCGGCGCAGAAGCGGCCAAGGGCATCACCGACAACGAAGCCTGGCGCGCCGAGCGCCCCGGCCAGTTCGAGTGCACGCGCGGGGAAATGATCGCGCGCATCCAGCGCATCGTGAAGGCCGGACAATGAGTACGGCGTTCGCGCGGATCGCGGCCGTCAGCGGCCAGCGCGTCGATCCGCCGACGCTGATGCCCGCCGACATCATTCTTGAACTTTCAGGCGAGGCGGTGCGCTCGCGGCTTTGCACGTTCACGGATGCGGCGGGCCATGAGCTGTGCCTGCGCCCTGATCTGACCACGCCGATTGCGCGTCAGGTGGCGTCCGGCGATCTGCCGGCGGCGCGCTATCACGCTTCGGGCCCGGTCTATCGCTTGCCGCCGCGCGGATCGAATGAACCGGTCGAGCATCTGCAGATTGGTTTCGAATGGTTCGGCGTCGCTGGATCGCCAGAAGAAGATGCTGAAGCGCTGGCGGTTGCGATGGAGGCGGCGCAGGCGGGCGGCACAGCCAATGCTTCGGTCGTCTTCGGTGATGTCGCCATCTATCACGCGGTGATCGGCGCACTGCCGTTCTCGCCGCAATGGAGGGACCGGTTGCGCCGCGCCTTCTCGCGTCGCAAGGGGCCGCGGGAGTTGCTGGCCGGTGTTGCGCGCGGCGAGACGGGTGTTCCGCCGCTGGCCGCCAGCATTGCGGCTATGCCTGTGCCTGACGCCATCCGGGTTGTTGAAACGATGCTGGCCGAGATGGACGTGCAGCCGGTTGGCGCACGCGGGCCGGACGAGATCGTGGAACGGCTGCGTGCCAAGGCAAGCGATCGCGCTCCCGATGCGGCGACGATTGCCACGTTGCTTCACTATCTCGACCTGAACCTGCCGATGTCCGGCAGCTTCGCGGCGCTGACCGGGTTTGCAAAATCTGCCGGTCTAAACATTGCGCCCGCGCTGGATCTGTTTGCGCGCCGTCTGGATCGCGTTGCGGCGTTAAAGCCGCCATTCTGGAACGATGCGGTGTTCAGTGCCGAGGCCGGGCGGCGATTTGAGTATTACGATGGCTTCGTCTTCGAACTGGCGCGGGCGGCGGCGCCGGACCGACCGTTGGCGTCAGGCGGACGGTATGACGGATTGGTCGGACGGTTGAGCGGCGGCGGACGGCAGGCCAGCGCCATTGGCGCGGCGCTGCGTGTCGACCGGCTGGCGGAGCAAGCAAACGCATGACCGCGCTCAAGCTCGCCATTCCTTCGAAGGGCCGTCTCAAAGAGCAGACCGAGGCGTTCTTTGCGGCGCTTGGGTTCTGTATCGAACCGATGGGCGGCGCGCGTGGATACTTCGCGCGCATTGCCGGGTTGCCGGAGATTGAAGTGCGGCTGCTGTCGGCGTCCGAGATCGCTTCGGGCGTTCTGGCGGGCGACCTGCATGCGGGTGTCAGCGGCGAGGATCTGCTGCGTGAACAGGCGGGCGATCTTGAACGCCTGGCGCACCTGCTGGCGCCGCTTGGCTTTGGCCGGGCTGATCTCGTTGTGGCGGTTCCGAAAAGCTGGCTCGACGTTGATACCATGGCTGACATTGATGACGTCGGCGCACGGCTGGAAGTCGGGGCAGGGCGCAAGCTGCGTGTGGCCACCAAGTATGTTCGTTCGACGCGGCGGTTTTTCACGTCCGAAGGCGTCGGCCACTACCGCATTGTCGAGAGTGCGGGCGCCACCGAGGGCGCCCCCGCTGCTGAAACCGCGGACATCATTGTCGACATCACCACCACGGGCGCGACGCTGGTCAGCAACGGGCTTAAGATCATCGGCGACGGTCTGATCCTGGCCAGCCAGGCGCAGCTGGTGGCGAGCCTGGATGCGGTCTGGACGCCGCCTGCGCTGGCAGCGCTGAAGCAGCTGACCGATGCGATTGAAACGGTGCACGGACGGACGATTGGCGCTCAGCAGACGTCAGCGCGGTTTGATCGTTTTGTCGCCGCGTTGGCTAACCGGTCAGCGTCCTGACGTCTGCCCCGACAAACGCGCCGAAACTGCCGTCCTGAACGATACGCCGCCGTGATCGCTCCGCGAGGCTGAGTCTCTGTTACCACCGGGTAAGGGCCAGACTTGCCATGCTGCGGGTGCGAACTGACGATTTCGTTCGAAAATTGGAGTAAATGCTGAGTCTTGGGGGGCGTTTCGTGCTTCGCCCGCATAACAAACCTGTAAGTCGGTGCTTGACTCTACGACGCTGTCGCGAGACTGTGACATCCGAACTGCTTCGGCGGTTTGGCGTTTCGGGGAGGAAACGCTCGTATCAGACCCTTTTGAGTGGCGGCGCGTTCATCGCGCCGCCCTTTTTTCTTGTGCCGTCGCTCGCCTGAATTGAGAATCGCCAATTTCGTGCCCGGCGTCATGCGTCTGGCCAGCGAAAAGGGCCGTTGAGCAACTGGGCGCCTGAGAGCGGGGCAACTCTGGCGGCCGTCGCCAAAAAAGAAATCGGGGCGGACCTTGGCGGACCGCCCCGACCTTAGCCGGCATACTGAAGTTCTGTTTCTATGGAGGCACGCCCGGGGTCAGGAGGGCGGCCCGGAGAACTTCTCGAATAGCAATAAACTAATATCGACTATCGTTCAATCCTGTAAGGCCAATTACAAGTCGGAATTATCAGCCATTGTGGATGGCGCCGGATTCCGCGTTGCGGTCTGTTTCGGAAAAGTCATGCCCCAGGGACGGGCGGGTTTGAAGGACCACGCCCGAAAACCGGCGTGAGGCGGCGAAACGCTTTTTGCTCGTCGCCAGTGGTTGAACCGCTTCTTTCTGACGGTTGCGTGAGATCTGCCCGCTGGCCGGCGACTCAGGGCTTCCCACAAAAGCAAAGGGCGGCTCGTGAGAGCCGCCCTCGCATTTCAGTATCCGAAAAGACGTGGACTAGAAGTCCATGCCGCCCATGTCAGGCATGCCACCGCCGCCGCCATGGCTGTGGCCGCTGTCTTTCTTCGGAGCTTCCGCAATCGCGGCTTCCGTCGTGATCAGCAGGCCGGCCACGGAAGCGGCGTTCTGCAGGGCGACGCGAACCACTTTCACCGGATCGATGATGCCCATCTCAACCAGGTCGCCGTACTCTTCCGTCTGCGCGTTGAAGCCGAACGAGATCTTCTTCTCGCCGCGCAGGCGGCCGACGACGATCGAGCCTTCGACGCCCGAGTTTTCCGCTATCTGGCGGAGCGGGGCTTCGAGAGCCTTGCGGACGATGTCGATGCCAGCTTGCTGGTCGTCGTTGTCGCCGACCGACTTGATGGCCAGGGCAGCGCGGAACAGAGCCGTGCCGCCGCCGGCGACGATGCCTTCTTCAACCGCAGCGCGGGTGGCGTTCAGGGCGTCGTCGACGCGATCCTTGCGCTCCTTCACTTCGACTTCCGTGGCGCCGCCAACCTTGATCACCGCAACGCCGCCAGCGAGTTTCGCCAGACGCTCTTGCAGTTTCTCACGGTCGTAGTCCGACGTGGTGTCGTCGATCTGCTTGCGGATCTGGCCGATGCGGGCATTGAGGTCTTTCTTGGTGCCGCCACCGTCCACGATGGTGGTGTTCTCCTTCGTGATCTGAACGCGCTTGGCTTTGCCGAGCATGTCCATCGTCACGTTCTCGAGCTTGATGCCGAGGTCTTCGGAGATCACCGTGCCGCCTGTCAGGATGGCGATGTCTTCCAGCATGGCTTTACGACGGTCGCCGAAGCCCGGGGCTTTCACGGCGGCGACTTTCAGGCCGCCGCGCAGCTTGTTCACGACCAGGGTCGCCAGGGCTTCGCCTTCCACGTCTTCCGCGATGATCACCAGCGGACGGCCGGTCTGGACGACCGACTCGAGCACGGGGAGCAGCGGCTGGAGCGAGGAGAGTTTCTTCTCGTGGAGCAGGATGAGGGCGTCGTCGAGCGAAGCCTCCATCTTGTCGGCGTTGGTGATGAAGTAGGCCGAGAGGTAGCCGCGGTCGAACTGCATGCCTTCGACGACTTCGAGTTCGGTTTCGAGCGACTTGGCTTCTTCGACGGTGATGACGCCTTCGTTGCCGACTTTCGCCATCGCGTCAGCGAGGAACTTGCCGATGTCGGCGTCGCCGTTCGCGGAGATGGTGCCGACCTGGGCGATCTCATCGTTGGACGAGACTTTCTTCGACTGTTTCTTCAGGTGCTCGACGACTTCGAGAACGGCTTTCTCGACGCCGCGCTTGAGGTCCATCGGGTTCATGCCGGCGGCAACGCGCTTCAGGCCTTCACGAACGATGGCCTGGGCGAGGACGGTGGCGGTGGTGGTGCCGTCGCCGGCCACGTCGTTGGCTTTCGATGCTACTTCGCGCAGCATTTGTGCGCCCATGTTCTCGAACTTGTCCGCCAGTTCGATTTCCTTCGCGACGGTCACGCCGTCCTTGGTCGAGCGCGGGGCGCCGAAGGATTTCTCGATGATGACGTTACGGCCTTTGGGGCCGAGCGTGACTTTCACGGCGTTGGCGAGGATGTCGACGCCGCGGAGCATCCGCTCACGGGCATCGGCGGCGAATTGTACGTGCTTGGCTGCCATTGTTCAGTTTCTTTCGAATGAATGTGGGGAAAGGCGGGAGAAGGGCGCTGCGGCCTACTTCTTCGCGGGCTTCTCGACGATGCCGAGGATGTCGCTCTCTTTCATGATGATGAGTTCCTCGCCTTCCAGCGTGACTTCCGTGCCCGACCATTTGCCGAACAGGATGCGGTCGCCGGCTTTCACGTCGAGGGGAACGCGCTTGCCCGCGTCGTCCAGAGCGCCCGGACCAACGGCAACGACTTTGCCTTCCTGGGGTTTCTCTTTGACGGTGTCGGGGATGATGATTCCGCCTTTGGTTTTCTCTTCTTCTTTCACGCGGCGAACCAGCACGCGGTCATGAAGCGGCCGAAAGCTCATGGTGAGTCCTCTGTCTGTTATGGTGCGGACCACCCAAACGGCGATCCGGGCAAGTTGGTCGTTAGCACTCAGCTCGAGCGAGTGCTAACGCGAGCGGGAGATAGGGTGCGTGGCCCCGGGCCGTCAAGCTGCGGCAGGGTCAATTGATGCGGGGAATAGGGGTTAATCCCGGGCCTGGAAGCTCTCGACCGGGCGGATGGCCTTCCAGGTGATGACCTTGGCGGCCACCTTGCCATTGGGCAAGCGCCACTCGGCTTCGACATATCCGGTTGTTTTAGAACGGTTTTTTACCCAGGCCTCGATCTCGATGACGTCGCCCGAGACGGGCCGGAAGATCTTCACCTGCAGATCCTGGGTGGTGAAGCCTTCTCCCTCCTCCAAGGCGGTCGCCATGCAGAGAGAAACGACGTTGTCCGACAGGCCGGCGATCCAGCCGCCGAACACCCGGCCGCCGCCGATGTCGCGCGAGCCGTCATTGGGCCAGCGGAACAGCACCCGGCCGACCTCGACTTCCTTCACCCACAGATCGGGGCGGATACCCATGTTGCGGTGGGCAGGCGGCAGCTCGCCCGA
>Ga0075163_10006958_pt1 | contig 14992 bp, 9 predicted proteins | sample JI1023141ADNA_FD_71478 | JGI IMG/M metagenome (GOLD analysis project Ga0075163, IMG submission 71478) | Wastewater effluent complex algal communities from Wisconsin, to seasonally profile nutrient transformation and Carbon sequestration -... | ecosystem: Engineered > WWTP > Effluent > Algae...
GGCACGATGCTCGACAACACGCTCGTCGTCTGGTTGACCGAGCTCGCCACGCCGACGCATCTCCACAACGACGCGTTCGTCGTGCTCGCGGGAGGCGGCAACCTCGGCCTGCGCACCGGTCGCTACGTGCGCTACCCGCGCGACGGCGCGAGCCCGCTCCTCAGCACCCCGCCGCTCGGTCCGGCGATGAATCGCTTGCACGTCAGCATCCTGGCCGCGCTCGGGGAGCCCGACACCAGCTTCGGCCTGACGTCGGTGCCCTCGCTAAACAGCGGCCCGATCTCGCTGACCGGCCGTCTCGACGAGCTGTTCTAGCTCACTGTCCGACGAGCGGACGGGTCTGCACGATGTAGAGCTGGTCGCCGACGTACACCCACTCGATATCGAGCTTGGGGTTCTTGAACACCTCGGTGAGGCGCTTGCTCGCCTGCGCGAGCTGCACCGCCTTGAGGTCGGTCAGCACCGGCTTGCCCTTGTTCGGGTTCGGCACCTCGTGGACGCCGCCCTTCTCGTCGAACATCAGCATGGTCGGTTCGTCGGAGCGCGACAGCACGCGGATGCCGCGGTTGTACCAGCTGACGATCAGGCTCTCGGGGATCTTGCGACCGTCGACCACCGCGATGCCGAGCCCGCTCTTCGCGTTGATCGTGTAGTTCTTCTCGTCGTCGGGATCGGTGGGGTGCACCGTGGCGACCACGCCGGCGGCGGTGGCCGGGACGCCGACCTGGACGAGCGCCGAGCCGTACACCGTGCGCTGATCGATGCCGGCGAACGCGCGCGCGTCGTAGGCGCGGAGGGTCCACGTCGACGACCACACGAACTTGATCGCGTTGCACACCGCGTCCTGGCCCTTCACGTTCGGCAGCGTGTCGTGGAGGCCCGCGCCGGAGAAGCTGGCGAGATCCTCGGCGTTGGTGGAGCTGCGCACGAACACGCCCTGCTCGATCGGACCGAGGAGCTCGAGTCCCTCGCCGACCTTGTCGCAGAGCTCCTTCGAGATCGGTGCGAGCTGGATCGCCTTGCGGAACGCCTCGAGCTTGGTCTTGCGGAGGTTCGGATCCTTCTGCACCGCCGGATCGTCGAGCAGCGCGGCGAGCTGGTTGTCGAGCGTGTGCGTCTTGAGGTGCTCGTCGTAGTACTTGAACGGGATGCCAAACCCGCGTGGCACCTTGATGTTGGGGACGTTGGCCCGGATGATCTCGCCGAGGTTCGAGGACTTCGCACCGAAGATGACCTCGTCCTTCGCCCGCATGTTCTCGAGCTGACGGAGATCGTCGGCGATCAGATCGACCTTCGGGATGATGACCTTCGGCACCGCCGCGCGCTTCGCGGCGTTCGCGGAGACCTCCTCCGGCGTCGCGACACGCAGCGTGTGCGACGTACCCTTGGCCTCGAAGAACACGGTCTTGCCGTCGAGCTCCTTCAGCTTCGCCTGCGCGTCGACGAGCCCGATGTTCGGGATCTTCCACCCCTTCGCGCGCAGCGACAGGTGCGAGAGCGGGGTCGAGAACGTCTCGGAGATGATGCCGGCGACCGGTGTGATGTCCGACAGCACCGCCTTGAGCACGACGATCTCACCGGGATCGAACGTCAGCTGCTCCTCGGGGATCTCCGCCGGCACGATGCGCAGCTTGCCGACCGAGTTGCCGGGATTGAACGCGACGTACGACTGCGCCTTGTAGAGCTCGTCGTTCAGCACGTACGGCACGGTCTTCGTCGCCTTCGCCACCTTCACCTGATGGTCGGAGTCGGGGCGGAACCGGATCTTGTCGCCGTTGTAGAACGTCTCCTTGATCTTCTTGTACGCGCGCTCGACGTGCGCGCTGGTCGCCTTGTCGCCGGCCCAGTACGCGAACGTCCATTGATCGACGCTGACGTGGTGGACGACGTAGACCATCATGAAGTCCGGCTTGACCTCGTGATAGTTGCGATCGACGAGGTGCACCGCCGCGGGCGTCTTCGGCTTCTTGTAGAGCGCGCCGAAGATGAAGTCCTTGTGGACCGGGTAGACGTTGACGTCGAAGTAGTAGATCGCGTCGGTCTTGAGATCGTAGACGAACTTCGAGAACCGCTCGCCGCCGAGCTCCTTCGAGTACGCCTCGAAGGTGGCGACGTCGGGGATCTTGTCGACGTAGATCTTGCGAACGACGGGCGGCGGGGCCGACGAGCCCGAGCCACTGCCGACCGCGACGCTCGCATCGGGCGCTGCCTTGGCCGCGGCGTCGATCGCTGCCACGACCGATGCATCCGCCGGCGTCACGGGCGGCGGTGGTGGTTCGGTCTTCGATCCACACGCCATCAGGACCAGCAGCACCGGCGGGACACGCATTGCGAGGATCGTAACGTGTCCGGGCCGGTGCTGATTCAAGAGCGCTGTCGAATCGCGCGCGATCAGCCTCCGATGGCGAGCCGCGCGCGCAACGCCACCGTCTCGGGATGCTCGGGACCGCGGGTGGCGATCAGGATCGCGAGCGCCTTCTCGCGGGCGCGTCGCGCGGCGACCGCCTGGCCGGCCGCGGACTCGACCTCCGCACTCACGATCAGCGTCCGCGCCTCGACGTACGAACCGGCCGGCGCGATCTCGCGCGCACGGGAGACGGCCGCGCGTGCGTCGGCGAGCTGGTGGTCGTGGAGATGAATGCGCACGAGCGCGAGCTCCAGGGAATGCAACGTGGAGACGAACCCTTCGGTTCGCGCGATCGGGAGCAGCTCCAGGACCAGCTTCTTCGCAGCGCCGAACTTGCCACTCTCGAGGAGCACGAGGACGCGCCAGCGCTGCGCATCGACGGTGCGCCCGTCCGCAGGACCGAGCGCCTGCGTGCTGATCGTCGCTGCCCGCGACAGCACGGTGTCCGCGGCCGCGAAGTCGTTCTGCGAGTACAGCACCACCCCGAGCGAGATCAACGTGACGGTCAGCGCCGGCGACGACGCACCCTCGGCGCGTTCGCGGTGGGCGAGTGCGCGCTCGAGCACCCGCCGCGCCTCGGCGTAGTTCCCTCTCCGCAGCTCCACCTCGCCGAGGGTTGTCCAGATCACGCCGAGGTGGCGATACGTCGGCCCGTAGTTGCGTTCGATGATCTCGGCCGCGCGCTGGAGGTGCGTGCGCGCCGCGGCATCGTCCCCGAGTGCGCTACAGATCGCCGCGAGCCGGTTCAGCTTGCGCGCGAGCTCCGAGTCCTCGCCGAAGGCCTTGACGTGGAGCGCCACGGACTCCTCGTAGCGAGTGCGCGCGAGGGGCAACCGATTTTGCTGCTGATCGACATCGGCGAACGAGCCGAGGGCCTCGGAGCGCAGCACGGCGGTGTTGCCGGCGCGCAGCAACGCCGCCTCGACGATCGGGATCAGGCGCTCGGCCTCGAGCGGCTTGTGCAGGCGCATGATCTGGAGATCGAGCGCGCTCAGCCACGCCCGCGCGAGGAGCCGATCGTCACCGGCCTCGGCGGCGAGCTTCGCTGCTCGCTCGAACATCTCCTTGGCTCCGTCCAGCTTCTGGCTGCCGATGCGCATGCTCGCGACCAGCATCTGGACCTCCGCCTCGAGCGCCTTGCGACCGGTCGCCGCCGCGCGCGGTAGCAGGGGCTCGACGAGCGCGAGCCCTTCCTCGACGTGTCCCGCGGCCCGATGGAACCGCACCGTCGCGATGGCCGTGTTGATCGACGAGATCTCCGCGCGCGCCACGGGATCGGCCGGCAACGGTGCCGCGGTGCGAAGCGCGGTGACGTCGTTGCACTCGTCGAGCCGAGGCAGGGCGTCGACGAGCTGCGAGCGATCCTTGGCCTTGGCGAGCGAGGCCAGGGTCGCCTCGGCCACGACGCGCGCGCGATCGAAGCAGAGCTCGCGCAACTCGAGCACCGCGACCGGTTGGGTCCGCTGGACGTGCGTGTCCTCGCACGCGGCCGTCCGCGACGTGCGCCACCGCGACATCCACGCATCGAGCTTGCCGATCGCGAGATCCTCGACCTGGAGCCCGGCGCGCTGCTGCTCCGCCGTCGCGAAGGTCGCGAGGGCAGAGGCGCACGGCGGTTCCTCGATCGCCGATGTCTCGCGCATCAGCACGATCCCGCCACCGACCAGCACCACGCCCGCGGCCGCGATGCCGAACGATCGCCATCGCTTCCGAGGATCGCGTGCGAGCTCGACGAGCAGCGGCTCCATCGCGGGCCAGCGATCGGCCGCCGTCGGCGAGAGGGCCCGGCGAAGCGCCGCCTCGACGTGCCGGGGCATCGGCTTCTCGGGTGCGCGCGGGAGTGACAACCACGCCGCGCGGATCTCGGCCTCGGTGTGACCGGGATACGGGCGCGAGCCGGTGAGCAGCTCCCAGAGCGCGACGGCGAACGCGAACTGATCGGCGGCGTGCCCGACCACGCCCCGGTCCCACTGCTCCGGCGCCATATACGCCGGCGTGCCCATCACCAGGTTGGTCGCGTTGCCATCGGCCTTCGCGAGGTGCAGCGCGAGCCCGAAATCGGCGACGCGCGGCTGACCGTCGGCGGTGACCAGGATGTTGTCGGGCTTGAGGTCGCGATGCACGATGCCGGCGGCGTGCGCGGCGACCAGCCCGCGGCCCGCGGCGACGAACAGCGCGATGATCTCCGCCGGCGAACGCGGCGACTTGACCCAGCTCCGCGCGGTGCCGCCGGGCACGTACTCCATCGCGACCCACGGGTGGCCCTCCCACATCCCGACCTCGTGCACCGTGACCACGTTCGGGTGCGAGAGCCGTGCGAGGGCCGTGGCCTCGCGCAGGGTCCATTGCTGTCCGCCGACCGTGATCGCGACGTGCACCTTGATCGCGACGTCGCGCTCGAGCCGGACGTCGTACGCGCGGTAGACGCGGCCCATGCCCCCACAGCCGATCTCCTCCTCGATCCGATACGCCTGATCGAGGAGCAGCCCGAGCTCCAGCACCGGGAGCGAGCGCGCCTCGACCCGCATCGCCTGGCGCAGCAGGTCGTCGAACGAGTCGTCACCCACCTCCGTGCCGGTGATCGTGGTGGCCCCCAGCTCGCTCATCGATCGAACGCTACCATCGCCGGCTCACCGCCCGACGAGTTCTGCGGTATCAGTGCACATGCTGCGTGATCACTCGGCCGAGCTGATGTCGGGCAAGGTCTCGATCGAGGACGCCCATCCGATGCAGCCGCGGTGGGTGGCCGAGCAGGTGGCCGCGCGCTCGTACTTCGCGGCCAGCTTCGCGAACGTCACCGCGTTCGACACCGACGCCGGCCTCGTGCTGGTCGACACCGGGAGCTTCGTGCTCGCCGACGCGACGCGCGAGCTGCTCAAGACCGTGGTGGCATCGCCGGCGCACACGGCGATCTGGACCCACGGGCATGTCGATCACTGCTTCGGCGTCGAGGGGTACGAGGCAGACGCTGGACGGCCGGTCCACGTGATCGCTCACGAGGCGGTGTCGCGCCGGTTCGCGCGCTACCAGCTGACGCAGGGCTACAACGACAAGATCAACGCGCGGCAGTTCCAGACCAAGGCTGGCTTCCCGGGCGAGTTCCGCGCACCCGACGAGGTCTACGCGGAGCGCAAGAGCGTCGACGTCGGCGGCCGCCGGTTCGAGCTCCACCACGCGCTCGGCGAGACCGACGACGCGACGTGGGTGTGGGTCCCGGATGCGGGCGTGCTGTGCGCGGGTGATCTGGTGATCTGGGCGTCGCCGAACTGCGGCAACCCGCAGAAGGTCCAGCGCTACCCGCGCGAGTGGGCGCAGGCGCTGCGGGCGATGGATGCGTGCGCCGCCGAGGTGCTGTGTCCCGGTCACGGCGTGCCGATCTACGGCGCGGCGAACGTGCACCGGCTCCTCGACGACACCGCGAGCTACCTCGAGTCGCTGGTCGATCAGGTGATCGCGCTCCTCAACGAAGGTACGCCGCTCGACGCGATCCTCGCTGCCGTCGAGCCGCCGGCCGAGCTGGCGTCGCGCCCGTACCTCGCGCCGATCTACGACGAGCCCGAGTTCGTGGTTCGCAACCTGTGCCGCCTCTACGGTGGCTGGTGGGATGGTAACCCGGCGCACCTCAAGCCGGCGCGCGAGGCGGATCTGGCCCGCGAGCTGGCGCACCTCGCCGGTGGCGCCGCGAAGCTCGCCACGCGCGCGCAGCAGGTCGACGATCCGCGGCTCGCCTGCGAGCTGATCGAGCTGGCGTTCCGCGCGGCTCCCGACGACGCCGACATCGCGGCGGTCCGCAAGGCGATCTACGGCGCGCGCGCCAAGAGCGAGCGTTCGCTGATGGCCAAGGGCGTGTTCGCGTCGACGGCGAAGTCCTAGATCGCGGTCTTGCGCACGACGACCACGCGCAGCAGGCGATTGATCGCGAGGTGCAGCACGCCGTAGGCGAGCAGCGCGATCACCACCGGCATCAGGACGACGCCGCCGCCGTCGAGCTTCGGGCTCTCGACGATGTTGCGAAACGGGGCGTACAGCGGATCGGTGATCGCGACGATGAGCTTGACGAAGCCGGCGGTGGGCCGTGCGCCCGCCATCGCGAGGAAGAACCGGATCGCGAACAGCGCGTAGGCCAGGAAGAACGCGTAGTCGATGAACTGCGACAGGCGCGCGATTCGCCGCGATCGCAGCGCCGCTCGCTCCGAGCCGACCACCTCGTCCAGCGCGTGCCGGCGAAGCGACCCGGCCGCGTGGTCCAGCTGGTCGGCCTCGTCGGAGGCCGCGTTTCGGGCCGCCCGGTTCGCGACCTCGCGGCTGACGTCGTCGACCACATCGGCCTTGATCGACCCGTACTGGTTGGCGCGGCGCGCCTCTTCGGCGGATAGGGGCGGCAACGCGGTGGTCATGCCGGCGAGTCATTCACCTCGCGGGCCACCCGCAGACCCTCGAATCGAGGACCTACCGAGGTGGGTGCGTAGCGAGAGCGCACGACGGGCGACCGGGTCGCGCGGGTGTCACCGCCCCCAACCGGGAGAAAGCCAGGCAAGCCGCATAATTGCGTTCCCGAGCGGCGGGGGATAAAACCGACCTAGTGGCGGAGCGCGAGCCTAGCCTGTTGAAGAGTGATGCGGGGTCAGAGCCGGAGGCGTCGGAAGATGCCAACACCGAGCCCACGGCCGCGCCTCGCACCAGCTCGCCATCGATCACCACGGAGCCGATGTTCTCGGCGCCGAAGACGGTCGACAAGCCCGTGATCCCGCGCGAGGACGTGAAGCTCCCGAAGGACAAGTCGCGCGCACCGGTGGTGCACGTGGTCGGGTTCTGGAAGCGCGCGGTCGCGGCGATGGTGGATCTCGCGATCGTGATCCCGACGGCGATGCTGATCACGTTCCTGGTCAGCAAGATCACCGGGGTGCGGTTGCCGTCGGAGAAGCTGCGCTTGCTCGATCTCGATCTGTGGATCGATCTCGTGCTCGCCACCGATCCGGCGATCGTGATGGGCATCGTGTTGTTCCTCGCCGTCGGCATCACCTACCTGTTCGTGTTCCATCTGCTCCAGGGGCGGACGCTCGGGATGCGGCTGATGAAGATGCGCGTGATCGACGTCTACGGCGATTCGCCGTCGCCGGCGCGCTGCGCGGCACGCTGCGCCGGCTACCTCGCGAGCGTGGCCACGTTGTTCCTCGGCTTCTTGTGGATGGGGTTCGACAGCGAGAAACGGGGACTGCAAGACTGGCTCGCAGGCACGTACGTGATCCGCGCATGAGGTCGTGGTGCCTTCCCGCCTGAGCTCGCTCCTCGTCCGCGACGGCCTGGTCGGCGTCAAGCGCATGGAAAAGGCGTTCCAGCGCCAGGTGATCTACGGCGGCTGCCTCGACACCATCCTGCTCGAGATGAACCTGGTCCCCGAGGATCGGCTGACGCAGTACCTCGCGCTCGCGTCGGGGTTGCCGCCCGCGGCGCGCAACGAGGGCGACAAGATCGACGACGGCGCGGTGACCTTGGTGGGCCGCGAGATCGCCGAGCAGTACCGCGCGGTGCCGGTGGCGCTCGACGGCGAGGCCGTGCGGATGCTGGTGTGTGCGCCGCTCGAGCTGACCGCGCTCGAGGATCTGGCGGACCTGATCGATCGGCCGCTGCAGCCGCTGATCACGCCGGAGTATCGCTGGCACCTCGTGTTCGCCGCGGCGTACGGCGCGGATCCGCCGGCGCGGTTCACCACGCTCGCGCGCTCGCTCGATGTCGACTCCGCGATCCATCCGGTCGGCCGAGGCAAGGCGGTGATCGTCGACGACGCCGCGCCGCGGGCGATTCCGAACCTGGTCGACACCGAGCCCACGCCGGCGCCGATGCGCGCGGATGACTTCGCGCGCGAGGACGACACCCAGAAGACGGTGATCGAGGTCGAGGAGATCCGGCTTCGCAACCCCACCCTCATGGGGATCAACCCGAACCGCGCGACCACCAAGCCGTCGGATCCGCCGCCGGTGCGTACCAGCTCGCCCGGGATCCCGCGTCCGCGTCGCGATGGTGTGCCCGAGGATCCGGTGCCACGGCCGATCGTGACGTTTAACTCCCCGTCGACGGGCGTGCCGAAGGCGGTCGCCGACTCGGGGCCGAAGAAGCGCGTGCGCTCGCAGCGCCGGCCGCCGACCACGCCGATCTCGACGGAAGGCCGCGACTCCCCGCTGCCGATCGCCCGCGCGCGCGAACAGCTCGCCACCGCCGAGGATCGCGACACGGTGTTCCTCACGCTGCTCCGGGCGGCACGCTCGCGGGCGCGCTGGGCCGGGCTGTTGACGGTGCAAGGTGGCGCCGCGATCGGACGCGTCGCGCTCGCGGAGACCGGGCTCGATGTCGCCGCGGTGAGCACGGTGTTGATCCCGCTCGATGCGGTGTCGCCGTTCCGCACCGTCGTCAACAATCACCAGGCGCATGTCGGCGCGCTGACCTCGGGCGATCCGGCGATCGATTCGATGATGCTGCGGTTCGGAGGCAACACGCCGCCGTCGGCGCTGATCCTGCCGATCGTGCTGCGCGATCGCGTGGTCGCGCTCGTCGTCGCGCATCGCGTGCACTCCGACATCCGGCTCGCCGACGTCACCGAGCTGTTGCCGATCGCCACCGCGGCCTCGGATGCGCTCGGGCGGCTGATCGTCAAGCACAAGTCCGCCGGCTACCGCGCGCCCGAAGCGGCGGCGCCGATCGCGCCGATCGAGGCGGCCGACGTCGAGACCAAGCGGGTCGCGAAGCCGGCCGATGGCTGGGCCTCACCGGTCGAGGCGCCCGAGGTTCCGTTCGTCGCCGAGGTCGCGGTGGGCGAGATCGTGATCGAGCCCCCGAAGCGCTCGATCGACGAGGTGCTCGACGCGATCGAGACCGCGCGCGAGGGCTACGCGGAGGACGAGCTGACCGAGGCCGTCGAGCGCGCGAACGAGACCCTCGGTTCGCTGATGCGCCGGTTCCCCGGCACGCTGCGCGTGGAGCGGTTTGGAGTGACCGGACGCCCGCTGCGCGCCGCGCAGTACGGTGGCTTGCTCGAGCTGGTGATCCGGCTCGGCTCGATCGCCGCGGAGCTGTTGATCGACAAGATGTCGGCGCCGCAGCGCGATATCCGGTACTACGCGACGGTGTGCTGCATGGAGCTGCGCCCGCGCAACTCGGTGTACGCGCTCGTCGAGCGGCTGTTCGATCAGGACTACGGCGTGCGTGGCTGCGCGATCGAGGCCCTGGCGGGTTACCCGGTCTCGGATCTCAACCACGCGCTCGCCCGGGCGCGCCGCGCGGTGCACTCGAGCGATCCCGAGGTCGTCGGTGCCGCGGCCGCGGCGATCGTCGAGCTCGGCGACACCGAGGCGATCGCGGATCTGATCGGCGTGATCGAGCGCAGCGATCGCGGTGGCGACCACGCGCGCAAGGCGCTGATCGCGCTGACCGCGCAGGACTTCGGGCCGAGCGAAAAGCGGTGGCGCAAGTGGTACGAGGTCGCGCGCGCGCGGCATCGCATCGAGTGGCTGATCGATGGGCTGTCGCACAAGGAAGACCAGCTGCGCGAGGGCGCGATCAACGCGCTGCGCAGGCTGACCGGCGAGTACTTCGGCTACCACCACGATCTACCGCGCAAGGAGCGCGATCTGGCGGCGGAGCGGTGGGCGGCGTGGTGGCGCGAGACCGGCCAGCGCCGGTTCGTGATCCGCGAGGACGAACGCGTTCGCCCGACGGCGCAGTTGCCGTCGCGCCGCGAACCGTAACGCGATCATCGGCGACTCGCCGATCGCGGTCTTCGGCAGCTCGTCGATCACCGATCAGTGCGGGGTGCCGGCCGCATCGAGCGTGACACCCGACAGCCTACCAAAACAGCGCGTCGCTCCGGTCGCGCGCAGGATGCACGTCATGCCATCCCAGATCGTGAGCTGACGCGCGTCGTCGATGTCGGGGAAGAACACCGGCGCCGGCTCGACCGTGCGCGTCGATGGCTCGGGCTGCTCGAGACAGCCCGCCGGCGTCTGAACATAGATGTACGACCATGGCGGCACGGTCTTGGACTCCTCGGACGGCGGCCGGCATCCGAGCAGGCAGTCGGTCTGTGGGGGGGTACACGAGCTCGCCGCCGCGACGCATCGCTGGAATGCTTCGCGCTGTCCGACGATGCTGCGCTTGTATGCGGCGAGGCTCGCCGCCGTGTCGACCTGGCAGGCTGGAATCGTCTCGCGCGCGGCGGGTGCAACCTGCCCTGCCGTCGATTCCCCCCAACACGCAACGCGACCGCCGGTGCGCGCGCAGACATGCGTGTTGCTCGCGGCGACCTCGTCGACCTTGTCGAGCACGACCCCGACGCCGGCGCGGCCGCGGCCGCCATTGCCGAGCTCGCCGAGGAAGTTCTCGCCGGCGCTGTGCACGCGACGGTCGGCGCCGAGCCCGACCGCGAACGCCTTGTAGTGCGACTGCCGACCCGAGGTGCGCTCGTAGGTGCCCGTCGCGATCGAGGTCCAGGTTCCGATCTCCTTCGCGTACGGCGCGAGCAGTTTCGGATCCTGGCAACGGAGGTCGTTCTTCATCGTGATCGCGCAGTGCGGCGAGAGCGCTCGCACCGCGGCGTCGGCGGAGAGTCCGAACGGCGGCGGTCCCGGCGAGTCGTCGAGAAGCACGCACGACACCGTGCCGTCGTCGGCGAGCGCGCACATCTCTGGCGTGCTCGTCGCGATGCGGCTGAGGTCGCGCCTGCCGCGCAGGTGCGCGAGGCGCTGCCAGGCGCCGACGTGGTTGACACATGCGACGCCGCCGTCCGTATCGGTCGCACACAGCCCGTGCACGAGGGAGCGGATCGGGCGGTCGAGCATCAGATCGCCACCGACATTCGAGCCGAGGCACCGCACCGAGCCCTGCGGCAGCGCGGCGCACAGCTTCATGCCATAGGCGCCATAGGTGAGCAGGATCGCGAGGGCACCGTCGAGCGGCCCGGGCGTGGGTGGCGTCTGCACGACGTTCCCCAGGGTCGGGGGTGTGGTGGCCGGAGGTTTGGCGATCGGTGCGGGGCCGCAGGCCAGAAGCGAGAGCAGAACTCCCGAATAGATCGCGCGCATGAACCGCCATTGACGCGCGAGGAGAGCGTTCGATTCAACCGCGTGCGGCATCCTGCACACGATCACGAGATCCGCGCGGGCTTGACGACGGCAACGGGCTAGTTCAGCGGGAGGCCGAGCACCAGGTCGATGGCCAGCTTGTTGAGCCGCTTGGCGTGGCGCGCGGATCCGGCGTACGTGATCGGGGCCGGCTCGTCGGGTGCCCCATCGTCGATCACCAGGTAGGTCTCGGCGGCTCCACCGGGGCGGGCGACGTGGAGCCGCGTCGCGCCACCATCACTCACGTTCCCCTCGACCTTGGGGCCGAGCCGGATCGCCGAGACCGCGACCTGGAGGTGGCGCTCCGCCTCGGCCGCGAGCTGGCCTTGCCCGGGCACGATGCGGCCAGGTCCGTTGCCGCCCATCTCCGTGCACCGCTGCGACGTCCAACGATGGGCATCCGGCTCCCACGTCCACGAGAACGTCTTGCCACCGCACCAGAGATCCCAGCCCGGCCCACCCAGGTACTGCTCGAAGGTCAGGCGCGTGAAGGCACCCAGCGACTGGTCGGCCGGCTTGGGTGGCGGGTTCGTTGGTGGCAACGTGGCCGAGCCCGACGCAGACGTCTGCGGCTCGTCCTTCGCCGCCGGCGCGCGACACGCCACCATCATCACGAGGACAACGCCGAGCCGGTACGTCGGGCCACAGACCATGGGCGGTTCTATGCCACGTCCAGATCGCTTCGCTCACGCGAAATGTACGGCCGACCGCGCAGTTGCCCGAGCCGTAGCGAGCTGTCACGACATCGCGCGACGACGTCCGCGTCGACGTAGTAGCTCATCTCCTCCGGGAATAGCCTGCTGCGGAACTTCTCCTGCTCTCCGTCGGCCCAGTCAATCGAGTCGCCCATCGGCGAACGCGATCGCGAGTTGCCGCGATACCATGGGCGCGGGTGACCGAGCACGCGGCTTCCTGGCAGCCGCCCGTCGAGTTCGACGGGTTCCGGGTGATCCGTTTGCTCGGCGCCGGGGCGATGGGCCGCGTCTATCTCGCGCGCGAGACCATGCTCGAACGCGACGTCGCGGTGAAGTTCATCGCCGCCGACCAACCCGACCCCGCGACGCTCGAGCGGTTCTTGATCGAGGCGCGTGCGGTGGCGCGGCTACAGCACCCGAACGTGGTGTCGGTCTACCGGATCGGCTCGATCGACAGTCGACCGTACGTGGTCAGCGAGCTGGTCACCGGACAGAGCCTCGATCAGGTGGCGACCCCGCTGCCGTGGCGGCGCGCGCTCGCGATCGGCCTCGGCCTGGTGCGCGGGCTCGCGGCGGCGCAGGCACGAGGCATCCTGCATCGCGACATCAAGCCGGCGAACGTGATGGTCACCGAGGCCGGCGAGGTCAAGCTCGTCGATTTCGGGATCGCGAAGCTCGTCGACACCCTGCCCTCGCCGGAGCTCGCGGACGGCGAGCGCGGCACGCCACCGACGGTGGTGATGCTCGAGAGCGCGCCGACGATGACCGACCTCGCGATCGCGACGCCGATGACGCCCTCGTCGGAGCCGATGCTGACGCGCGCCGGCACCATGCTCGGCACACCGCGCTACCTCGCACCCGAGCTGTGGGCGGGATCGCGCGCGAGTCTGCGCTCCGACGTGTACTCGTTCGGCATCGTGGTGTTCGAGCTGTGCGCGGGTCCGGGCTCGGCCGGGAACGGCAAGGATCGACGGACGCCCGCGCTACGCAGCCTCGCCCCCGACGTGCCCGCGAGGCTCGCCGAGGTGATCGATCGCTGCGTCGCGTTCGACCCCGACGCGCGCTTCGCGTCGGCGCTCGAGGCTCGCGAGGCGCTCGAGCAAGCGGCCGCCGAGCTCACCGTCGCGCCGGCGTCGATCGCCGCACCGCGCCTCCTGCCCGGCGAGCTGATCGCGCAGCGCTACGAGGTGCTGCGCGCGACAACGGCGATCGGCGCGCACACGGCCTACGAGGTGCTCGATCGCGAGCTCGACGAGGCGTGCTCGCTGGTCCTGCTCGACGCACCCGATGCGCGCGCGATCCGCCAGGACGTCCGGCTCGCGCGCCGGCTCTCGCATCCGAACGCATGTCGCGTGCTCGATCTCGGGCAGCACGGCACGAACCTGTTCGTGACGACGGAGCAGATCCACGGCCCGACGTTGCGCGAGGTGATGCGCGGTGCCGCGGCAGGTGCACGCGAGCCGCTGAGCTTCGGTCGCAAGGTCGATCTCGCGCTGCAGATCGCGGCGGCGCTGGGCACGGCGCACCGCCTCGGGATCGCGCATCGCGCGGTGAGCGCCGAGCTCGTGGTGATCGAGCCGCAGCGCGCGGTGCTGGTCGGCTTCGGGTTGATCGCCGCGAGTGGGGACGCGCTCGACGATCAGCGGGCCTGGGCGGCGCTCGCCTACGAGCTGCTGGCGGGGCACCCGATCGGCGCCGAGCTACCCGACAGCGTCGGCGATGCGATCGTGCGGACGTCGCTGGATGCGATGTTCGCGCGCGCCCTCGCCGCCTCGCCGGCCGATCGGTTCGCGACGCTCGACGGTGCCGCCGAGGCCTTCGCGTTCGCCGCGCGTGGCACCGCCCGGGTGACCGCGCAGATCCCGCGGATCGTCGAGCCCGAGGAGTCCTCGCGAGTCGCGACCACGCTGGTGTTCGTACCCGGCGGTGACCAGACGCTCGACGGGCTCGAGGCCACGCTCACCGAGCTCGGTGGCACGGTGGTGTCCTCGAAGCCCGAGGAGATCGTCGCGATGTTCGGTGCGCCGCGCGCGCTCGGAGATGACGTGGTGCGCGCCGCGCGGGCCGCGCATGCGTTGATCGAGCGCGTGCCGGGTGGTCGCGTCGGGCTGGCGACCGGCCGCGTCGAGGGGACCCAGCACGGGGAGGTGTTGCGCCGCGCCGTCGCGCTGGTCGGTGCCGCGACCGCCGGTGACGTGATCGCGTCGGAGTCGACGGTCCGACACCTCCGCGGCCGGTTCGCCACCGTCGAGCTGACGCCTGGCGACGCGACGACCCTGCGGTGGCACCGCGTCCTGCCGAACGCGTCGGAGCACGGCCAACCCAAGCGCGGTGGCCGCGGCGGCGCGTCGCTGGATGCCCTCGCACAACCGCCGCTCCACGGCCGCACCACCGAGCTCGCGCAACTCGAGCACTTGATCCTCGGCGCGTTCGAACAGCGCGTCGTGCGCACGGCCCTGATCCTCGGGCCACCGGGCATCGGCAAGAGCCGGTTGCGGCTCGAGCTCGAGCGCGAGCTCGCGGATCGCCGGGACGTCGAGTGGCTCGTCGGTCGCGCGACTCCGCTCGGCGGCGGCGTGCCGTTCGGCCTGCTGCGCGATGCCTCGCGCGAGTGGTTCGCGGTGACCGAGGCAGCAGCGGCGGGCGGGCGACCGGCGGCCTTCGCGGCGGCGCGCCGGTGGCTCGAGGCGCGCGCCTCGCTCCGTCCCGTGGTGCTCGCCGTCGACGATCTGCACTGGGCCGACGATGCGTCGCGCGAGCTGATCGATGCGCTGCGC
>Ga0075163_10006959_pt1 | contig 14992 bp, 10 predicted proteins | sample JI1023141ADNA_FD_71478 | JGI IMG/M metagenome (GOLD analysis project Ga0075163, IMG submission 71478) | Wastewater effluent complex algal communities from Wisconsin, to seasonally profile nutrient transformation and Carbon sequestration -... | ecosystem: Engineered > WWTP > Effluent > Algae...
TGAATTTGGAAAAGGATGGCAAGTAAAGAAGTTTGGCTTGAGTGCTACAGCCCCTACTTATTTTAACATCATCAGTAATCCCAAGGCCTGGTCACCAGGTATTAAAGGAACTGTCTCTGCAGAGGTAGTGTACCTCAATGTAAAAACAGAGGAAGATCTCGAAAAATATAAGGGTAAGTTGAAGGGAAAAATTGTATTGTTCAATTTTCCCATCATGCCCAAGCCACACTTTGAACCGGACGCAACACGGGTTGCTGACTCTACTCTATTAAAGATGGCCAATGCAGCAGCGCGCGATCGTGCAGCCAGTGGAACCAGACGTTTCGCTACAGGCGCACCGGAAGATATTACTTATAAGAAGTGGTTGTTGTGTCAGACAGAAGGTGCGTTGGCGGTATTAGAATGTAGCCGGGGTGATCATGGCACGCTCTATCCACAGGCAGCTACAATTCCTTATGCACCTTCGGTGCCTTTTGCCGAACGTGTGAGAGCACATGCTGCGAAAGCGCCTAAAATTTTGCCTCAAATATTAGTAGCAGCCGAACATTACAATCGTTTGGTTCGTCAAATCGAAAAGGGGGTGGCTGTAAAATTGGAGTTGACGATGGAGACGGAGTTTACTCCTGCAGAAGATGGCTTTAATGTGATTGCTGAGATACCGGGAACGGACAAGAGTGATGAAGTAGTGATGATTGGTGCTCACTTAGATTCATGGCATGGCGGCACAGGCACTACCGACAATGCCGTAGGAGTTGCTATTTGTATGGAAGCGATGCGCTTGATTAAATCCTTGGGAGTACAACCCAGTCGTACCATTCGGATAGGCTTATGGGGTGGAGAAGAGCAGGGCTTATACGGCTCACGTGGTTATGTAAAAAAACATTTGGGCGAGATGGTGGACGGGAAGGCTGCACTAAAACCTTCTGCTGAAACATTTTCTATTTATTTGAATACCGATAATGGAACTGGCAAATGGCGTGGTATTAATATGCAGGGTAATGAAAAAGTGCGCCCCATCTTTCGCGAATGGTTAAAGCCTTTTGAAAAAACGGGTACAGCAACCCTATCGCTGAACAGCACCGGCAGTACCGATCACGTTGCTTTTGATGCCATTGGCTTACCAGGGTTTCAGTTTATTACTGATCCGATTGAATACTTTACACGTAGTTGGCACTCTAACATGGATACCTATGAGCGTGCTATTGAGGTCGATTTGAAATACAATGCTGTACTCATGGCCACCTTGGCTTGGCAAGCTTCTGTGCGAAAAGACCTCATACCTCGACAATAACTGATATCTTTTTAAAGAACAAAAAACCCGGAAGTGAAGGTCTCTGCTTTTCTTTCGGGTTTTGTTTGTTGATTAAACCCTTCTTCGTGCCGCTCTTCTAAAATTGTTTTGTAATACCGAAGCCCTTTCTTAGACTTACTTATTAAAACCCTGCATATGAAAATTTTATCTTTAGTGGCCGTATGCTTTATTGCTGCGGCCTTAGCCTCCTGCAACTCGAACAAAGAAGCAGCAGCTGACTTCACCTACCCGACCACCGCGAAGGTGGATACGGTAGATACTTATTTTGATACCGCAGTGCCAGATCCCTATCGCTGGTTAGAAGATGATACCAGTAAACAAACGGCTGAATGGGTAAAGGCACAGAATGATGTGACCTTCGCGTACTTGAAGAATATTTCGTATCGCGATAAGATCAAGCAACGTTTGGAGAAAATTTTCAACTACGAACGCTTAAGTGCTCCCTTCCGGGAAGGAGAGTATTACTATTTCTATAAAAATGATGGTTTGCAAAACCAGAGTGTGCTCTATCGCAAGAAGGGTGAAGACGGTGCCGCAGAAGTTTTCTTAGATCCGAATAAGTTTAGAGAAGATGGAACGATCTCTTTATCGGGTATTGATTTCAGTAAAGATGGTTCTTTAGTCACATATCGTATCTCCAAAGGAGGTGCAGATTGGAACGAAGCCATTGTGTTGCGTACCGCAGATAAGTCTATTGTGGAGGATACCTTGCGAAACATCAAGTTCAGCGGCATTGCCTGGAAAGGTAATGAAGGATTTTATTACAGCACTTACGATAAACCAAAAGGAAGTCAGCTTTCACAGAAGACACAGTTCCATAAATTGTATTATCATAAACTGGGCACTCCGCAATCAAGCGATATCATGATTTTTGGTGGTGAGAAAACGCCTCGGAGATACATCGGAGGTTACTTAACAGAAGATGAGCGCTTCCTGGTTATCACTGCGTCCACCAGCACTACAGGTAACGAATTGTATATCCAGGACTTGAAAGATCCAAAGGGAAAGATTGTGAATGTGGTGAACAACTTCGATAAAGATCACTATGTCTTGGCCAACGAAGGCACACGTTTGTTAATCCACACCAACCTTAACGCTCCCAACAATCGTTTAGTGGAAGTTGATTTTTCAAATCCTGCTCCCGAGAACTGGAAAGATTTGATTCCTGAAACTGAAAGTGTATTGAATACGTCTACCGGTGGAGGCAAAATATTTGCCAACTATTTGGTGGATGTGAAGACTGTAGTGAAACAATATGACATGAAAGGTAAACTCGAGCACACTATTGAGTTGCCGGGCATTGGAACTGCCGGTGGCTTTGGAGGTAAGGAAGAGGAGAAGTTCGATTACTATACGTTCACTTCATTCACGTTCCCTCCCACCATCTATCGCTACGAAATTGCGACCGGAAAATCGACCGTATACGAAAGACCGAAGGTTGATTTTACGCCCGAAGATTATGAGACCAAACAAGTGTTTTACACAAGCAAAGACGGAACAAAAATTCCGATGTTTATTACACACAAAAAAGGTTTGGAGCTGAATGGAAAGAATCCAACCATGTTGTATGGTTATGGTGGCTTTAGTGTGAGCCTGCAACCAGGCTTTTCTACAGCACGTATTGTGTGGTTAGAAAATGGAGGCGTGTATGCGCAACCGAATTTGCGCGGTGGTGGTGAGTATGGAGAGAAGTGGCACCAGGCAGGAACTAAAATGAACAAGCAAAATGTGTTTGATGATTTTATTGCTGCTGCAGAATACCTGATCAGCGAGAAATATACATCCAGTCAATACCTCGCCATTTCAGGCGGATCGAATGGAGGATTGTTAGTAGGAGCAACGATGACGCAGCGCCCCGACTTAATGAAGGTGGCGTTCCCAGCGGTGGGGGTAATGGACATGTTGCGCTATCATAAGTTTACAGCGGGAGCCGGTTGGGCCTATGATTACGGAACCGCTGACGATAGCAAGGAAATGTTTGAATACTTGCGCAACTATTCACCCGTACATGCTTTGAAACCAGGAACAAAATATCCAGCTACGATGGTCACTACAGCCGACCACGATGATCGCGTGGTGCCTGCGCACTCCTTTAAGTTTGCCGCTACTTTACAGGAACATCATGTAGGTGAAACACCTGTCTTGATCCGCATTGAAACGAATGCCGGTCACGGGGCAGGAACACCTGTTTCCAAAACCATTGAACAAGTAGCCGATCAATATTCTTTTGCCTGGTACAACATGGGTGTTGTACCTCCAATTGCGAAAGATGACATGTAGCCTTTTCCCTTCCTCCGGACACCCCTCTCCCTTGGGAGAGGGGCTGGGGGTGAGGCCTTAAAATTCAATCTTATAACTCAGTATTGGAATCAAAGGAGTCTGGTACGATGTTTTCACCTCTCCGGTCAACGGCTCAAAATAACTTCCATAAATATTTTTCCGGTTGGAAACATTTTGAATGTCCAGCGCTAAGGTGTGGGTAGAGTTGGCTTTGTTGCGTTTTAAACTTACACGTAAATCGCTTCTGAAATAGGCAGGAACTTGCTCGGTGTAGGCCAGGTCTTCATAATAGATAGTCTCGCCTTTTTCTACCGAGGCCTCTACATTAATGGGGGTCGTTCGGAAACCTCCGTTATATAGGGTACGAATGTTTAGACCGAGCACTCTGTTCTTAGTCAATTTGAATTCCTTCCCACCTGAAAAGGTTACGTTAGTGTTTGCATTGTAACGAGTGTTGCGCCAAACATTATCATGTGCCTTGTATTTTGAATCATAAAGAGAAGCAGAAAGCAGGAAGTAAACATCGTTGTGCATGAACTGCTCAAGCGTCAACTCCATTCCATAATTTCTGCCCAAGCCATCGTTTACCAACGGTTCTGTTTCATAATCCCACTGACGGTTGATAAGTGAGTAAGAGCTGTTTGCCTCAATTCCAACAGGGATGTTGTACAAGTGTTGATAATAGGTTTCTACTTTCACACGCAAGTAATCGGTTAGTGAACGATCATAACCCAACACGAAATGATGAGACTTGCTAAGATCCAGGTTTTCGTTTGCGCGGATTACTTCACCATTTTGTTCATACTCACCAAAATAAGTGCCCAAGGGTTGTATCTGACTATGTAGGCCATAACCCAGACTGATGCGCTGAACATCATCTAAAAAGTAAGCAGCGGATACTCGAGGCTCTACTGAGAATGAATTGTTGAGGAGAAGTTGTAAGTAATGAAGACCAACATTTACAGTAAGCCGGTCAGTGGCTTTTATATTCAATTGAGAGAAGGCCTGTAAACTTTGCGTGCTGCCGGTGGCATCTAGTTGGGTTTCCATAACCTCTGTACTTTCGTTCAGGTTACGTTGAAGAAGGTTGTAGTGCAATTGATTTACGTAAACACCACTTCTCAAATTATAACGAGGGGATAGTTTGTAATTTAACACACTGCTAAGCGTAATTTTGGAATTGCCATAGCGCTGCGTATAATCACGATGAGCATTGTAAAGACTGTCCAGCGCATCTTGCTCATATAAAATTTCATTTCCGGAGAACACCAATGCATTTTGAAGGTGTGCGTTGGAATTTAGTATCGTAGAATACTTTAATCCCAGAGCACCAGTATTTGAATAATAGATAGCATTATAACTTTCAAATTCACTTTCCCATTGTGTGGAGTCCTTTTCCGCTTCACTCTTTTGATCACTGAGTCCACCAAAGCCAAAAATGCTTAGACTACTGTTTTTACTGGTCGGTAGATTTATATTAAAGGATAAATCCTGAAAGTCTGTTGAGTAATCCCCAATGGGTACACCCATTTTGGAAAGTAAGGTAAGGGTAGAGTAACGATAGTTTACCAGGTAAGAGCCCTTGTAATTTTTACCAAGCGGTCCTTCAGCGGCTATATCGGTGCCCAAAAATCCTGCCTGAAATGTGTACTCATGTTTTTCATTATTTCCTTTCCGCAATTTCAAGTCAAAGACACCCGAAAGTGCATTGCCATATTCGGCAGCAAAAGCACCGGTAGAGAAATCGGAGTTGGCCAGCAATTGAGAACTGAGAATGGAAATACCACCTCCTGCCGTGCCGGCATTAGCAAAATGATTAGGGTTTGGAATGTCTACGCCTTCCATGCGCCATAATAAACCATAAGGTGAATTGCCACGAATGGAAATACTGTTGTTACCATCTTCTGACGCCACTACCCCGGCAAAAGAAGTTACCATACGAGCGGGGTCATTTACTGCGGCAGCGAATTTTCGGGTTTCTTCAACTGAAAAGGTACGCGTGCTTACAACTGACATGTCGTTGATGGCTTTATCTTTTTCAGTAGCGGTGATGACCAACTCTTGCATTTGCATCACATCTTCTTCTATGGGAATGGAGAGCACTACTTCCTTTCCGGAATTGACAATAATATTGGGGATGATTGCTTCTTTGTAACCAATGAAGGAAATTTTAAGTGTGTGAGTACCCACCGGTACCTTTGTTAATTTAAACTGACCATCCAGGTCGCTCGTTACGCCTAGCGGAGGATTGCTGTTGACTAATACAATACTGGCTCCTGGCAAAGGCATTTGTGACACCTGGTCGATTACCGTACCACGAATTGTTTGAGAAAGGGATTGTGATAAGACGGTGTCTCCAATGCTTAGTAGGATAATGAGGGTGAAGAATTTTTTAAAGGTTGTCATACTGCTTGATTTGGAGCTATGACAACTGAGGGGAGATACACCCCTACGAATAGTTTATTTATTTCGGATCAGCTCAGACTGGCAGGGTATTAAAAGAAGCGTATCCCCACCTTGGCTCCCCACCACAGCTGGTAGTTGGTATCATTGGAAAAAATTCCTTCGTTGATGATGTTGGGCTTGTAGTTTGTAAAGACTTCCGCATGGTTTTCAAAACCGACTTCATAGATTCGAAGATTGAGGGTGCCACCTGCAGTAAGTGATAACTTCTTAGTTAATTGAAAATCAAAACCGAGATAAAACTTATTGATGAGATTCAGGGCTTCAACATTCCCTTTCACTAATTGATTTGATGTAACATCAACATTCAGAAACAACCACTTAGCAAGTTTGGGCGCAGCACCCAGTCCATACCCAAATGACCAGGTAACCGTATCTTCAGACTCCGGACGAACACCGACTGACACAATATTATAGAACTGCCTGACACCGGTGCGCAAGGCGATGTTAAGCGGTAAAACTTCATCAGTACTGAGTTCTACTTTATGATAACCCGTTTTTACAAAACTCAACAAACCAACCGGAACACCACGAATACTATCTACCACGTTAAGCAATGATACTTGCGTGCCGTGAACTGTTTGGGCCACGTTGAGCAAACCAGCAATTTGAGAACCGGTAATTTCTTTGCTTACATTAAAGAGACCAGCAACTTGGGCACCTGTTATTTTTTTAGGAGTTACATTGAATAGCCCTGCAGCTTGTGTGCCCTGTATAGTGGAGGAAGCAAAATTGAAAAGCCCTGCAAACTGAGGTCCTCTGTAGTTTCCAAGTGTCAAATTGCTAAGGCCCGCGAATTGAGCTCCTTCAGAGGCCCGTTCATTAAAATTAGCGAGTCCGGCAAATTGTATAGCGCGTGTAGAATCTAAGTTGGTATTAAAGAGTCCTGCGAATTGTACACCTTCTGTTTTACCACCATTTAAATTGAACAATCCGGCAGCCTGTGCATAGCGAACACTGCCTCTGTTTATATTAAAGAGTCCACCTAGCTCAACTTTATTGGTACCCCCGGAATATCCACCAAGAATATTGAGTGAATAATCGTTTATCACATTTCCGCTCAGACGATGATTACTTCCGACAAAAGGGACAAAGGATACTTGCCAGGTTCTGTGCAGGGTGTCTCGGATATTCTTTAAGTTAGACTGTTGCACAGATCGTTTTGTCCACGACCATAGACGATCCAGTTTACTGTCGAGACTGTCAGACACAGCCCTCCACTTTTCCTCATCGATGTTCAATCCAATTTTTTGAAAGGACGAACGCTTAGAAGAAACAGTTACCATCGTATCCGCATACATACTTCGGTTGATGACCAATTGCAGATCTTCTTCGCTTGGTTTTTTCACTTCCAATTCAAAAAAACCAAACTCATCGGTTACTGTTGATTTAAGAGAAATAGGATCGTACACACTCACCTCCTTCAGTTTTTTCCCAGTTGCTTCGTCCACTACATAGCCACTGACAACCACACCATCTGTTTTTTCAGATTTTGTCAGAATGATGTAATTACTTCTTTGCTTGAACTGAACAGACCCCTCAAACACGTACTCCAGAATTTCGCGAATGGATTTGGAGGTGAAAGAGTGAGATATTCTTTGTTGCGTATCAAACGTGCTGGCGCTATACGAGAAAGTAACGGCTGCCTCTTGAGAAATTTTTTTCAAGGCTTCATCGATACGTTCATTCTGAAAGGAGATGGTGATGATGCGTTCCAGCGGAGGGGCCGAAGATTGTCCCTGAACCTTTGCTACAACAGAGGAGAAAAGAAAACACAGAAGAATAGTGTAATTATTCACACCCTTCACCCTCCAGCATGATTTCATCAGTAGTGGCACGGATCCGAAGGGTGAGTGTCTCTGCCAATATCTCTGCTATCGTTTCAATTTCTTCATTTTGAAAGTTCACAGTAACACGACAGGACTCCAGATTTTTACCAATACTGATTTTCTTTTCATAAATCGCATTCAGTTGTTCTACAACACTTCGCAAATCTGTTTCTTCAAACACAAATAGCTTGGTGGCATATGAGAGTACGTTGGTATCCGCCTGCTCCTTTATGAAGGTTTTAGATTGCTTGTTATAAATCCCCTTATCACCGGCCTGTATATAAATGCCCTCGTTTTGCTGTGTGTAAAACTGAACTTCACCCTCTTGCACACTTACTTCAATGGTATTGCTTTCCGGATAAGCCTTCACGTTAAAGATGGTGCCGATATCGCGAATGAGTACTTCGTCTGTCTCTACGATTAACTCCTTATCGACCTCATGTTTTATTTCAAATTTGGCTTCACCCTTTAATTTAATCCTTCCCTGCTTCTTCTTTGTGTTGTAGGTAACCGAAAGAGCCGTTTGTTTATTCAATGCCACCTTCGTTCCATCAGGCAGTGAGTCTTGCACAACAGTGGCAGCACTGGCAAGTTTTGTACGTTCGACCGGACTCAGGAATTGTTGATAGCCCCAAACACCCAGAACACTGATGAGAATAACACTGGCCGCGATCCGCAACAAGGGCCATGGGTAAATGTTTTGTTTGGGAGACTTGTTGATTTGTGCTTTTACTTTTCTCCAAGCCAGGTCTTCGTTGTACGTAGAGGTATCATTCGCTAACGAGGCTTTCTGAAAGATGAATTGCAAATGTTCGAAGTATTGTTGATTCTCCGGAGATTGTGCACACCATTGCTCCACTTGCTGCGTTTCTACCGCAGAAGCTTCGCCAGCCAGGTGTTTGCCAATTAAATCATCAATATCGTATTCGTTTGTACTCAATCTAAAAGTCCCTTAAACACTAGTAAAATAATCGGTAGATACTCACGCAATTGTTCGCGCATAATTTTTAATGCTTTACCAATTTGATTCTCGACCGTCTTGACCGAAATATTCAATTGATCCGCAATTTCCTGATACTTTAATTCTTCGAAACGACTCAATTTAAAAACTAGTCGACATTGCTCCGGCAAGGTCTGCATGGCCAGGTAAATTTTTTTCTCTAGTTCGTTTGAGAGCACAGTATCCGCAGTGGCTTCATCATGGTTGGGCATCATGACGAGTTGATGCTGTGCATGCTGTTGTTTTACCTTCTCGTGTTTAATCACGTTGAGGCAACGGTTGCGGATGGCTTGGTAGAGATAAGCCTTAAAAGAAGTGTTGATTTGTAGGGCGTTGCGTTTTTCCCAGATACCAATAAAAGAGGCTTGTACAACCTCTTCGGCTTCTTCCCGATCGCTCAGAAAGCTATTGGCATAGCGACAAAGACTTTGGTAATATTCTTTAAAAATCATTTCAAAAGCAGTTTCATCGCCTTCGCGTATGGCTTCCAAGAGGTTTGTTTCGGATGCGAGCACTGCTTTCTTTTCGGTTTCAGTGCAAAATACGGATTTAAGCGATCTAAGGTTATGACACCTCAATCCGCACTTACCCCTATCCGGCCCATAAAAAAACCTGTGAGGTTGCCCCACAGGTTTTCCTAAATACCTGTTTTGAAAATTACTTAGGATCTAATATCTGGTTAATGCGCTGAACAGCATCTTCCAGATGATACTTAGACATTGGATCAGAGGTTCTTCCGATTGCTCCATTTATCTGTGTGCGCAAAGCTTTTAGCTCTGCGCGTACCATCGGACGAATGTCTGACTGACTGACATCAATGGCTGTATTACCGGCAAAGGCGCGGATGTTGGCTGGCAGTGGCGCTGGCTCCTCTTTCATCAAAAATTCCAAACGTTCAATGTGTGCACGCTGTAAATTTCTACGGTACGCATCAATGGTTTTACCAGTTGCTAGTTCAGACCAAATGCCGTTTCGCAAATCACTCACCATTTCGAGAGGAGTGTAGGTGGCGCTCCCCAAGGCAGCTTCTGCTTCGATAAGACGCGCTAAACGTCCCGGATCTAACAAGGCATTGAGTGTACCCACTTGCGCTGTACGAATTCTTTCAAGTGAACCCGCGTTTTCAATCTTCTTTAAAATATTCTGATCGAGCATCCAGGTAGGTGTAGCAAAGGTTTCTTTTTGCAAATACGCCATCGCTCTTTTCTGAACATCCTTCGGCACGGGTACAAACACATTGCCTGCTTGTTCGTACGACTTAGGGGTATCGTATACACCACCAATGTTAGCGCGTACATGGCCGTTGTAACGGTTCCACTGACCTAATACTTGTCCATACAATTCGGATAGATCGTCATAATCTTTGCCATCCTCTTTTGTCCATTCAATCAAATTAGGCACAATACGTTTCAGGTTGGCTACTCCATAGGTGCTGGCCTTCATGGCATCGTTACCTAAGTCTTCAGACTGTGAACGCGGATCTTGAGGATTGCCGGTTTGACGACCGTAGAAATAAACTGGATTAGAGGCGCGATCTAAAATCCATTTGTTCAAGATGGCCTTTTCTTCAGCTGGTGTTTTAGCATCGGGCAGATAAGAGTATCCCCACATCACCGCATACTTATCATACTCCCCTACATCGGGCATCAACGAAACACCTTTGTCTTCGGGCTGTGCGATGTAGTTAAAACGTGCATAGTCCATAATGGAAGGTGCTGTGCCACTCTTGGAAGTAAACTTGGCCGAACGCAACGAGTCCACAGGATACGCAAAGCTGGATCCGAAGTTATGAGGCAGACCAAGCGTGTGTCCTACTTCGTGAGACGAAACAAAACGAATGAGACGACCCATTACTTCATCTTTGAATTTCACTCCGCGGGCATCCGGATTGATGGCAGCGGTTTGAACGAAATACCAGTTGCGCAATAAGTTCATGACGTTGTGATACCATCCTATGTCACTTTCTAAAATCTCACCAGAGCGGGGATCAGCTACGTGCGGGCCATACGCATTTTGAATGTCAGAAGCGAAATAACGAATTACCGAGTAGCGCGCATCTTCCGGACTCCAGTCTGGATCTTCTGCTTTAGTTGGGGCATCTTTGGCCGTGATGGCATTTTTAAAACCAGCACGTTCAAAAGCTTTGTTCCAATCTTCTACACCTTGTTTCAGGTAAGGTCTCCATTTTTCTGGCGTAGCCGGATCGATGTAGTACACAATTTGCTTTTTAGGCTCTACCAATTCTCCGCGCTTATAAGCAGCTTCATCTTTTGGCTCTAATCTCCATCTACGGATGTACGAAGTGGTCTTTGCCTTTTGCGCATCTTGTCCATAATCTACTTGTGATTGTGCAAAGAAGCCGACACGATCGTCTGCCAAACGGGGCTTCATCGCTTTCTTAGGCAAGAGAATCATAGAGTTGTTCATCTCTAAAGTAATGGAACCTACCGTTGAATTTGACGGTGCTTCTGCTGCCTTGTAAGTAAGCACGTGGCGTGCCTCTACGTTGATGGGGAAACTTTTTAAGTGTTCGATAAAGCTTCTGGATTCATCTAAAGATGAAACTTTGTATTCTTTTCTTCTGCGATCGTCAAAACCAATAGCAGGAACATCTTTGGTGAAGAGGGCATTTACTTCAATCACAACAGAAGAGTCCTTGCCGAAAGTTTTGATATCAAAGGATTGAAGAATGGGTTCGAAGTTTGAATTGCGAACCGATAAGGCCATGGGAGAATGTTCGTCAGCGATGTTGTTGTACGAAACTACACGCAGCAACACTTTTTTGTCTTTTTTCTGCCAGCGAAGCACTTGATTGTTTACATTTTCTCCTCCATAACCAATGTTAGTGGCCGTGCGGGCAATACGCGTCACCATCAACATCTCGCGATCTAAAAGTGAATCGGGTATTTCGTAGAAATACTTCTCGTCTACTTTGTGAACTTTGAATAAACCCTCATCGGTTACCGCCTTAGCAGTAATGACCTTTTCATAGGGCTGAAGACCTCCGTCTTTCTTATCACCATTGGCTGCTGCAGGAGCAGGGGCCGCTGCGGGGGCAGGAGGTGAATTTTTCTTACTCTTTTTTTGGGCAAGCAAAGGACTTGTCATCGTCACGGCAAAAGCTGCGAGTAATAGCCATTTGCCAGTAGCTTGGGTATACTTTTTTAACATAGTGTAATTTTTATGGAAGGCAAAGTATTGGGAAAAGAACACCACAAAAAAGTAGGCAGACAGGGAAGGCAAATGTTCCTGATGAGTGGACGGGTGGGCAAGCGAAAACAATCAGGAGATCAAAGGGTTTTACTAATTTGCATGAAAACGTAGCATGCCTTATGAGTCAACTTCACATACGTAAAGGAACGAAAGCCGATTTGCCGCGAACACTGGAGCTAATTAAAGAATTAGCCGAGTATGAAAAAGCGCCACACGAGGTAAGTAATACCGTGGCGATGATGGAGGAAGATGGCTTTGGTAAGAATCCTATTTTTGGATTTTTTGTAGCAGAGAACGAAAAGGGAATTGTGGGTATTTCAATTTATTACTACCGCTATTCGACTTGGAAAGGAAAGCGCTTGTACCTGGAAGATATTATTGTAACAGAAACGGAGAGAGGTAGCGGTATTGGAAAATTACTTTTCGACAGAACCATGCAGCAATGCCTGGATGACGACTGTACCGGCATGATGTGGCAAGTGCTGGATTGGAACGAACCGGCTATTAATTTTTATAAAAAGTATCAGGCAAAAATGGAATATGAGTGGGTAAACTGTCACCTGGAGGCAAGCCAGATCAAGACACTGCTCACTTCATAAATCCGTATTAATACTAAGATCTGTTAAAAAATTCGGGTAAGACGGTAGTAGTCACTCATCACTTTTCGGAAAGATTCTCGTTCCTCTGTATTCACAAAAAGTGGCTGGTGTTCAGGCTCCAGAAAAATTTCCTGTTCTGCCAGAATGCCTTCATAGAGACGGGTACAAAACTCTAGCGACTCCACACGCGTTCTATCCACGAGGTCAATGCGCATAGTTCCAATTTGAACTACTAAGGTGTCACGTGGTTGTGTGGTTTCTATCAACAAGAGGGCGTCATTCGTATCTCCGTTCAGTACAATGGTTGGGTGTAGGTGCAAGACTGTGCTGTCCTGTATCCTCTCTTTAAAACGATAGGCCACCACCTGGCTTCCGTTTTTTACTTCACGATCATAGTAGATCATCCGAAGGTTTTGAAAAAAGCTGCGTGTGTCAGGATGTGCTTTAAAAGTAAAGCGTGCGCGGTCTACCTGCTTGTGGCGATCCAGCTGACAGGCGGCAACGAGCACCACTAAAAAGAAAGGAAACAAGATTTTGTTAACACTAAATGTTGGCATAACTTCGTCCTGTTAAATAAACAAGTTTATGAGCAAAGGTTTAATTGTAACGTTGGGAGTTATAGGTTTTTTTGTATTGACGGGGCTTATTTTCTTTTTCTGGGGAACAGGAGTTTACGACAATGCTATCAAATCTCAGGAGGATGTAAAGGGTGCTTGGGCAGATGTTCAAGCCACATATCAGAGAAGAGCTGACTTGATACCGAACCTTGTCGCAACAGTAAAGGAGGCAGCTGAAAATGAAAAAGGAATTTTGACCCAAGTTACAGAGGCCCGTGCAGGGATTGTAAATGCGCAGACGCCCGAGGATTTGGAACTTGCTGGAAGAAAAATCAATACTGCAATTAATCTGGCCTTTGAAGCATATCCCCAGATACGATCTACTGAAAACTTCCAAGATCTTCAGGCTCAACTTGAGGGTACTGAGAATCGAATCAATGTTGCCCGCCAGCGATACAACGAAACAGTTAAGGTTTACAATTCCTATGTAAGGGGTTATTTTAAGAAAAGAGCCTTGAGTTGGTTTGGTGATGGTGAGGATTTTTCCCCTAGAAATGGTTTTGAAGCAAGCGAAGGAGCTGAGAAGGCTCCAGATGCAAACGAGTTATTTAATAAATAAAATCTTCAAACTCTCTGCTTGCAAAAGAGAGGCCCCTGCATGTCGCAGGGGTTTTTTTGTGCCCAATTAAAGCCAGAGCGCTTTTATTCTCGCTCAATCGTTTTTATATTTGAAAAGCGTGGGGCATTTCCAGCATGGATTTTTTTAGTTTTGCCCCTTATTTTTTACGCAGGTAATAACAGGTAAATGAAGAAATTACTCGGAATCACATTTGTCACCCTTTGTACGTTGTTGGTAGCTGTCTACTTCTTTTCAGGAAGCAGTCAGTTGGTCGAACAGGCGTATGGTGAGCCCATTCCGCTTGTAGAACACATTCAACCAGCCTTGCTGTATGGCATGCCTATCGATAATAAGATCGTTATTGAAGAAAAAATAAAAAAGAACGAACTCTTAGGTGACATTCTCTATCAATACAACGTTCCGGCTAAATTAGTAAACCAGGTGGCCAACCTGCCCCGTCATGTCTTTGATGTTAGGAAAGTAGCGCCCAACAAAAAATACACACTCATTTGCGAGCAAGATTCCCTCATGCGTGCCAGTGCGCTTATTTATGAGCAAAACGACATTGATTATGTTATCCTAAAGTTTGGCGATTCTCTTTCGGTAGATGTTTGCCAGCGCGAGGTAACCATTGTAGAGAAGGGTGTTTCCGGTATGATCCGCTCTTCGCTTTCAGAAACGATTGAGGAGATGGGCATCACGCACGAACTCACGAATAAGTTTGTGGATATTTTTGCCTGGGTGGTTGATTTTCAACGCTTGCAAGTAGGCGATCAGTTCAAGCTATTGTATGAAGAAATTCAGGTAGAGGGCAAGGCAGTTGGTATTGACAAGATCAATGGCATTTATTTTAAACACGTAAACCAGGATTATTACGCCTACCCCTACGATCAGGGCGAAGGGCTTGATTATTTTGATGAAGAAGGCAAGAGTTTACGCAAAGCGTTGTTGAAGTATCCAATCGAATTTACACGCATCAGCTCCCGCTATAATCTCAATCGCTTTCATCCTGTGCAAAAAAGATGGAAGGCACATTTGGGTACTGACTTTGCTGCACCCAAAGGAACTCCCATTCGTTCTGTGGGAGATGGGTTGGTCGAAGAGGCTCAGTATAAAAGTA
>Ga0075163_10006962_pt1 | contig 14989 bp, 22 predicted proteins | sample JI1023141ADNA_FD_71478 | JGI IMG/M metagenome (GOLD analysis project Ga0075163, IMG submission 71478) | Wastewater effluent complex algal communities from Wisconsin, to seasonally profile nutrient transformation and Carbon sequestration -... | ecosystem: Engineered > WWTP > Effluent > Algae...
AATATTCCGGTTAGGGTTGAGACGGGCTTGGTAAGTGCCGGTGCCCTTCCTCGCGTATCACGCAGTTTATATGAATTTATAGCCGGAATAAGTGGCTTGGCATTTGACCGACATTTCACGCGGATGCTTTTGGACGCAGCAGAAAAAGCAGATATCATTCATTTCAACCATGAAGGTCTTTTTCTTGTCGCGCGATGGTTAAGATCCCACACTGCCAAACCTTTCACTATGCACTTACGAAAAATTTTGGCACCGAATTGGTGCGCACGCTGGCAAACGGCATCAATTTCGCGAACTATTAATCATGTCGTTTGTATTAGTGAAAGAGAACAAGAAAATTTTCATTTTTTGGGTGGTAACACAAAAACAACGGTTCTCTATAATATTGTTGAACCTCAGGAGGTTTTGGCTGACCCTACTCTTGCATCAGACTCGCGATTCAAAGTTTGCTCTATTGCAAATTACTCCTGGAATAGGGGGGGGGATCGTCTCGTAGATATTGCTGTTCATTTAAAAGCTCTTGGGCATCACGATATTGTCTTCGTCGTGGCAGGTGATATGGCCTTTGATCGTTCTTTGCCGGGTGAGATCGGAAAGATTGGCCAAAAAGGGGGCGGTCTTAAAGACTATGCGGAACTCAAAGATGTCGCCGACATGTTCTTGTTCTTAGGGCATGTTGATGGTGTGGCACCGATTTTAGCCGCTTGCGATATCGTCGTGAAGCCAACCCGCCGTGATATGCCATGGGGGCGTGATATCCTCGAGGGGATGATGGCAGCTAAGCCGGTTGTTACCATCGGGACTTTTGAAAAATTTATTCAAAATAATAAAACTGGGGTCATTTTTGAGCGCTACCAAACAGAAACTTTCGCCTCTGCGATTTTGGACCTTCAGAAAGATTCTGAGAAAAGAAGACGCTTAGGCTTTTCGGCACAGCAGCTTATTTTGTCCCTGTGTGACGGGAAAGATCGCGCCGCCGATTTAATGGAAATATGGCAATCCGAAGTCAAAAAAACACTGCCACGGGTGCAGTGAAAGTATAGTCTCACCGGACTGGTATTTTATAGGAGCGGCTCTTCGATTTTATCGGCTAATTGTGGATTTTTGTCGTTTTCTGAGCGGTCTTTGCGCCATAATAATCCAACTCTTGACCTTTCCCCCATAGGAAAGGTCTATTAAAACTCTGCATGACGATTTCGGAGACGACTATGCCAGCTTCCGCCGGCCGCTATTATCTGACCTCACCCATTTATTATGTTAATGCTGCTCCGCATATTGGCCATTTCTATACGACCTTGGCTTGCGATGTATTAGCCCGGTTCATGCGGTTAGATGGGCGGGAGGTGCGGTTTCTTACGGGAACCGATGAACACGGACAGAAAATTGAAGCAGCCGCAAAATCTGCAGGTCAGGATGTTCGGCAATATTGTGATGATATTGCCGAGAAATTTAAGTCAATGTCGCAAATTCTTGGCAGCACCCATGATGATTTTATTCGTACGACCGAGCCGCGTCATATTAAAGCGGTACAGGCTTTGTGGCAGAAGCTCCAAGAAAAGGGCGATATCTATCTTGGCAGCTATGCAGGCTGGTACGCTGTTCGTGATGAAGCGTTTTATGGTGAGAATGAGTTGACGCTTGGCTCAGATGGAGTAAAGCGCGCGCCGTCAGGGGCAGAGGTCGCTTGGGTTGAAGAGCCGAGTTATTTTTTCCGATTATCTGCTTGGCAAGATAAGTTACTGGAATTCTATACCGCCAATCCGGATTTCATCTTGCCGCCAAGTAGGCGCAATGAAGTCCTCAGTTTTGTCAAAAATGGCCTGACCGATCTTTCCATATCGCGTACAAGCTTTAAGTGGGGTATTCCCGTGCCCGGTGATCCTAACCATGTAATGTATGTTTGGTTGGATGCTCTCACTAATTATATATCTGCACTTGGCTACCCCGACCAAGACAACGCGTTGTTCAAAAAATTCTGGCCGGCGGATTTGCATATGGTCGGCAAAGATATTTTGCGGTTTCATGCTATCTATTGGCCGGCATTTTTGATGGCGGCGGACTTGCCAGTGCCACACCGGGTTTATGCCCATGGCTGGTGGACCAATGAAGGGCAGAAGATGTCTAAGTCTCTGGCTAATGTGATTGAGCCGGCAGCATTGGTCGCAAAGTATGGACTTGATGCGGTACGTTTCTTTCTATTGCGCGAATTGCCGTTTGGTAGTGATGGTGACTTTTCACACCGCGCCATGATAGGTCGGATGAACAGTGAGCTGGCCAATGACTTGGGCAATCTCTTGCAGCGAGTTTTGGCTATGGTTGCCAAAAACTGTGAGGGAAAAACACCTCAACCCGGTAAGTTTACGCCTGAGGACCAGAAGATACTGGCCCAATCGACGGCGCTTTATTCTTCTGTCAAAACGGCCATCGAACGTCAGCAGTTTCATGAGGTGCTGGAGACAATCTGGGTTGTTATCCGGGCTACCAATGGCTATGTCGCGGCAATGGCGCCTTGGGAATTGCGTAAAACTGATCCAGCGCGCATGGCGACGGTTTTGTACGTGGCGGCCGAAGTTGCGCGTCAGATAGCATTTCTTCTGCAGCCGTTTATGCCCGAGGCCACGACTAAAATGTTGGATATTCTGGGTGTGGCTGCGGAACATCGTACCTTTACCGCGATTAACCAAGCGCTGGTGCCGGGGACAAGCTTGCCAGCGCCTGCGCCGGTTTTCCCGCGGTTTGTCGAAGAAGAGGCCTCTAAGCTATGATTGTTACCCATGTTGATCGTCCCTCATGTTGATCGATAGCCATTGCCATTTGGATTATCTGGCGAAGGATGAAACGGTTGCTCCGTTACTGGCACGGGCACGCAGCCTGGGCATTGGTGGCTTTTTGACCATTTGCACCAAGGTCAGTGAGTTTAAGAGTATTGCCGCCATAGCAGAGGCCGAACCCGATGTGTGGTGCTCAGTCGGTATTCACCCTCATGAAGCTGACGCAGAGCCGGCTATGGATGCAGCCAAACTGGTAGCTTTAGGGCAGGGTGATAAGGTTATCGGTATCGGTGAAACCGGTCTTGATTACTACTACGACCACGGCACGCCCGAAGCGCAACAACGCAGTTTCCGTGCCCATATCGCTGCCTCGCGTCAGTCCGGTTTACCGTTGATCGTTCATACTCGTGATGCTGACGACGATACGGCGACCATGATGAAGGAAGAATACGAGAAGGGCGCCTATCCGGGCGTTATTCACTGCTTTACAGCTTCGAAAGACTTTGCCAAAACGGCTCTAAGCCTTGGATTTTACATCTCTTTATCAGGCATTGTGACCTTTAAATCCGCCGGTCATCTGAAAGAGGTTGCGGCCGAGATGCCCTTAGACCGCCTTTTGGTTGAAACCGACGCACCTTATCTGGCGCCAATCCCCCAGCGGGGCAAGCGAAACGAACCGGCTTTCGTGGTCCATACGGCAGCAGAAGTGGCGCGGTTACGTGGGATAACACCGGAAGCCTTGGCTGAAGCGACAACCGATAATTTCTTTCGGCTCTTCCGCAAGGCAAAGCGGCCATAAGCGAGGATGGCGGCATGAAAGTCACCATTCTTGGCTGTGGGTCGTCGAGCGGTGTTCCTGTTGTTGGATGCCATTGCGCGGTTTGCACCTCCAATGATCCGAAAAACAACCGAACCCGGGTATCGGTGCTGGTGGAGGATAAGGAAACCGCCATTTTAGTGGATACCTCGCCTGATTGCCGGCAACAGCTGTTAAAAGCCAAGGTGGACCGACTTGATGCCGTGATTTGGACCCATGATCATGCCGATCATACCCATGGGATCGACGAAATTAGGTCGATTTCCTATGTCACCAACACCGCCTTGCCGGGATATGCAGATCCCGTGACCTTGGCGGCGCTAAGGTCCAGATTTGGCTATGTTTTTACCGAAGAAGGCGTAGCTTTGCGGCCGTTTGTGCCGAATGTGCTGCCGCGGGAAATACCCCCGGCATTAACCATAGGATCCATAGCGATTAGCTCTTTTACCCAGCTCCATGGCGAGGGAAGGGAGCCAACCTTAGGGCGAAGGTTCGGAAATTTTGCCTATTCGACCGACGTTAAGGAGCTTCCTGAAGAAGCCTTTGCCGCCCTAAAAGGGGTCGATACTTGGGTGGTCGATTGTTTAACCGAGCAGCCAACGCCGGCTCATTCTCATCTTGAACAAACCTTATCCTGGATTGCCCGGGTCAAGCCACGGCGGGCGATCCTGACGCACATGAACCATCAGGTTGACTATCAGACCTGGAAAGCGAAGCTGCCACCTGGTGTTGAGCCAGGATATGATGGAATGGTTTTGGATATAATTTAGTATAGATAATTTAATTAACTATATGATATTAATATATATAATAGTTGCATAATGACCCGTTACGGAACCGATCGTCTCGTTACAGCGGGGCCGCTCGCACAAGTTTTTTTGTGGGCCGGGAATAGCAAAATAGATCTTTTGTCGGCAGGCGCGACAACGTCGCCACAATTGCCGCTTCCAGGGGCCACAGCGCAACCGTGAACCCTCTCGACAAAGTTAAAGCGATAAGCAACAGCGCCACGGACCGCCGCCTTTCAGGAACGGCCCGGGCGCTGCTTTCGTATCTGATCGACTGTGCAAACAAAGGTGACGAAGTGTGGTGGGGCAAGGACCGTCTAGCAGGGGTCTTAGATAGGGATCGACGTACTGTCGCCCGTGCCTTTAAGCGCCTTATAGAGACAGGCTACATCATTAAAGCCAATCCTAAGCAAACGGGACGCGGCGCTTTCGCAGTTTACCGAGTATTTTCAGCAGAAAAGGGGGGCAAAATTGCCTCCCTTAATTCTTTAGAAAGGGAGGCAAAAACGCCCCCCTTAACCTCCGAAAGGGAGGCAAAATTGTCCGATAAAGGGGGGCAAAATTGCCCCCCGAACCAGGGAAGAGAATATATTAATTACCCCCCCTCTAGTCCCCCCCAGCGAGATTATGCGGAGCCGGGCCTAGCGTCGGCCCGGCAAGTTGCCCCTCAGACGCCCCCCGATGCACGGGGGGCTGCCACAGCCTCAGCCGGTAACGCCAACGATGCCGTCACAAAAGTGGCTCGCCAGGAAGGCGAAGTCGATCCGGCGGGGGGTTACGATCAAACGGCGGCGCTGGTTTCGAGGATCAAGGCGTTCAAAATCTCAGAAGAAAATGCGGCGTCATGGTTACGCGGCATGATCAAAGCCGGTGCAACTGCGCAAGAAATTTCTGAGCTACTCGATCATGCAAAAGCTCTTGGTTATGACCGTGATGGGCTGCATGTCGCTGGAAAATCATTACTCGAAAAAAAGCGGTGGGACGCCATGCCGGCCATGCAGCCGTCACGACGAGAAACCCCCGCCCATGCCGCAATAGCGGCCGCAGCAAGCAGCGTTACGCTTAAACCCGGAATGGACAATTTCAATCTACTAAAGCGGCTTGGTGCCGCCATTAAAGGAGAAGTGACATGACTGTGACGGTTAAGCATTTCAACTCTGTGTCTCTTGCTCATGCTGAGGTCGCGCGTGTGCAAATGAACCGAGCCTCGGGAATGCAGAAGCTGGAATATGCGCATCTATTCCTTGAAACAAGTTTTGTTGCCTTATGCGAATTAGCGGATCGTGTGGCGGCGTTGGAGGCGAAGCATGAAAAAGAAGGCGAGTAAAAAAGATTTTATCCTGCGGGACGATTGGCAATGCGAAGCCTGCGGCGCGCGCGTTTTTATCAGGCTTGGTGAAAACAACGCCTATTACATTTGTGATGGACGCGGCGACGATAAAAGCTGCGGGCATCGCTCTTATTTCGCGCCAATGCCGACACGTAAATTAAAGGAAGCCGTTGCAGCCGCTGCGGCGAAACAACAGAAAGGACTTGACAATGTCGAAACACAACAAGCGCCCGCTGCTGCAGCAACTGACACCGTCCCAGCCGACCCCGAAACAGGAAGCGATCCCGGAAATTCCAGTGCAGGAAAACCAGCAGGATATCGCCCACCCTGGGACTGGCACCGCTGAGCCGTCACCCGAGCTGACATCCTTTGCGGTTGATCCCGAATTTTCCACGGCCGGCATTGAAGGGCAGGGAGCAATCGTTACAGAAGCGGCGCACCCGGGACGTCTAACGCAAGATCAATTTGCATCAATGTTTTCGGCTAGCTTAAATGGCCTTGGCACAATAACGCGGTTGCAGTCGATCCGCTGCGATATCGTGCAACCAGGGTCAAGGGCAGCCAGTGACACGCTTTACGAACTTGCCTGTGAGATTTCCTGGCTGAATTTCCTGGTTGATCCCAGCTCGAAACGTTTACAGCAGGCCGTCGTGTTGCTGGCGTTTTTCGGTCCTATGACTATGGGTGCAGCGGCGGAGCTACGCGCACGTCGCGCAGCGGCAAGGATGGCAAAATCCGAACCGGTATCAACGGCAGCGCCTGCCGAGGAAGCGCAGGCGGCATGAAAGACGCGTCATTAATCGCGATCTATGGACGGCGAGGGACCGGTAAAACGACACTGGCACGGTCCCTCGTCGCCAAAAAAAGACGGCTCGTAGTTTATGACCCTACAGAAGAATATTCACGTGATCGCGGGATTATTCGTGCCGACGGAATTGACAAAGTCCGCGATATTATGACGCAAAAGTGGAAGCAGGGGTTTCGCATCGCCTACGTGCCACCGGCGGGTAAAGAGGTCGCCGGATTGCATCACCTATGCAACCTTCTTATGGCCGCTCAGCGAGCTTATTATGACGGGCAGGGTGGACAACAAATAACGCTCCTCGTTGAAGAGATGAACCTGTCATATCCGGTAACGGCGCTCCCAGCGCAATATCCTGGTATGCCTAACGTTGCATCGCGTGGCCGGCATTACGGCATTGAGGTTATCGGTGTAACGCAGCGGCCGGCAGAAGTGTCAACGCGTTTCCGAGAGAATTGCGCGGAGGTTTTTTGTCTCGCGCTGGCTGGCGATATTTCACGTAAGACGGTCGCAAAAGATATCGGCAACGCAGCCTTAGCTGAGAGACTTGCCGGATTGCGGCCTTATGAATATTTGCGCTGGAACCAAGCCAGCGGAACGCTCAGCACCGGCAAAACCCCAAAATAAAAGGAGGGGGCCTAATAGACCCCCGCCTTTTTCGGGATTCCCGTTACTACATTTTTCCATCTTTTTAGAGCGATCCAAGCGGCATGCTTATGATGCGGCCGCTGTTCAACGCTTTAAAGGTTCTGAAAAATGGCTAAGGCTTTAGATCCAAAAGTTTTGTTACCAGCAATCATCGCCGGGGTCGCCGCGATGTTCATTTATGACTTCGCGAAGTCGAAGGGCTGGCTAACGATCCCGGCCGGGGCGTAACCCCATGCCGAAGTTAGAAACCATCGCCGTGCAGGTTGGCATCGTCGTTATTGGTGTATGCCTTGCAGGCCTCGTGCTGTCGTACTTTGACAACAGCGATATCGAAATTCTGCAGAAAATGCAGCGCGGCTTTGACGCGGGCTAATGGAGTAACTTGAATGGCAACCACTAATTTCCTCGCGCCGGGCATCCCTACCAACCTCATGTCTGGCCTTTTTCAAAACGTCGTAGCCGGTAGCCGCGCGACGCTAAGCATCGACAAAGGGCCAACCTACGGATCGCTGTCGATCTTCTACACGAAAAATGGCACTCCTGCGACAATGGCGCAGTTCTTGGCCGACATTACTGAAATTCGTCTTTATCTCAATGGTAAAGAATACTGGCGTGTGTCAGCGACGCAGCTTGCTATGTTGTGGTCTTACTACAAGGTTGCGATCGATCCCGGTTACATTCCGTTACTGTTTGAACGGCCATGGCTCAATACGCCATTCGCGCAAGACGTCTTTATGATGGGGACGGCGGATCTTCAGTCTATCGCTTTTGAAGTCGATATAGCTGCCGGTGCGGGCGCGAACCTAAAAATGGAAATGCTCTCTGAGTATTTCTCTGTTAGCCAGGCGCTTGGTGACTTTGTGTGCCTACGCCAATTCAACCAGCCAGGGCCTTCTGGCGCAGGCGTCTACAACGTGCTGCACTTAGAGCGCGGAAAATATTTGCTCCTTGCCGCTCACTTTGGCACAGCGAACGTCAACAAAATCGTGGTTAATGCTGAAACCCGTGATCGCTTCAATCTCACGCGCACGCAGCACCATGCGCAGCTTCGCCGGTGGTCTCGTGTACCTCAGTCTGGTTGGACCCATATTGACTGGTCGTACCGTAACCGCGCGGTAGATGGGCTGTGGCTAGATTTACAGTCGCTGCGTATGGACCTCGACCTAACCATGGCAGGTGGTTTTCCGATGCTGCTTGAGCGGGTCGAAAACATGGGCGGTAGCGTCGGCATTCTAACACCAGCAAAGTAGGTGCGTGATGGCAGACAAACCAGAAAACGGCAAGAGCGGTTGGGATACTGTTGGCGACATCTTTGGTAAGATTGCTGGGGGCGCTATAGAGTATTTTACGATGAAGCAGGAACAGGAATACAATCGACAGTCCATGGATCTGCAGAAATACGGCACCTCCTACAATCCTTACTACGCTCAGTCGGGTGGTAGCGGCGGCTCTTACTCCTACGGAGGTGGAGCGCCAGCGGACCTGATGAAATGGTTTCCATTAATCTTGATCGGCGGTGTCGGACTGATATTGGTTCTAAAGGCTTAGGCTATGCCTGCGCCATTCGAATTGCCGCCGCTGAACCTAAACCTCGACATGGCCAGCAAAGCGCTGGCGTCTGTTGACGGCTATCATGGTGTCACAGCTAATTCTGCAGCACCTTTTGCCGTTGGGTCTGGTTCATCGGCGATCGCTACGCCACCCGGAACGCTAACAGGTAACGTTGCTGGCATTGCCGGTGCCGTTACCCAAGGCCTTCCAATGCTGGTGATCGCTGCAATAGGAATTGCTGCGTTATTTTTGCTACGGAAGTAAACCATGAGCCTTTTAGGTCTATTCGAAAATAAAAGCAGCTCATCTGTCTCGACGTCAACAACGGTCGCACAAAGCGACAATCGAACTGGCGCATCTGAAAATGCCGTTGCAGCGAACCAAAAAGGCGTAGCCGCTAAAGATAGCCTCGTGAATACCGGAAACGGAACGATGAACCTAACCGTTACCGACGGCGGCGCATTAGAGAAATTTGGTGCCCTCGGTGGACAGCTTATCGAGAGCGCCAACACGATCGCGGCGGCAGGGGCACAAGCTCAGAAAGATGCTTTAGCGGCAGTTGGCGAGGCCGGCAAGGTGGGCAAGATTGACTTTAACAAATTCGCCGTACCACTGGCGATTGCCGGTGTCGGCTTATTTATTTTTGCGAGGCGATAATGGCGCGTAAACGTCCGTACCAACGATCTAAGAACATTACCGTCGCGCCAGGGGCTGAATGGTCGCTATCTGTCACATACTCTTTTGTGTACTGTCACAAAAGTAACCAAGACGAATTTGAGATAGGCATTGATGGCGACGCGCCATTTAGTTTTGGCGAAGGTTCTAAATATAAGCTTCCACAAGAGGATGGTGAGGCTCAGCAGGTCCGTATTCGTAACATTGGTGGTACGACCCTAATTGTTGATATGGGCTTTGGCTTTGGCGACTTTTCTACTGACGCGTTGCAGTTCAATGGTGCAATTGATGTAACTACGGCGGCTAACGGTTTTGCTGTTACGCAGCCCAACGTTGGCACATCCGCCGTGTTAATTCTGCCGGCAAATGCAAACCGCTCAGAAGCGCGTATTAATGCTGGCGCTGTTGATTTATGTGTCGGGCCGACCAGTGCCGTTACAACTACAACGGGGTATCCTGTTGCAGCGTGGAAAGAATTTATTGTTAAACATCGCGGTGAGGTCTGGGGGGTACGTGCATCTGGCCCATTCACCGCACCAGTTATCGAGGAGATGTTATAATGCTAGTTTCCTCAACGCAGACACTCGGATCGCAACCGTATAGCGTTCAAAATATTACCAATTCGGCTCCTACTGAAATAGTCGCGCCCAGTGCCAATACCAAAGGTGTTATCGTCTCAGGCGTTCATGTTTGGTGTACGGCCGAACTTAAGCTTCTGTCTGGTCCCACATTGCCAGGCGGTACATTCAACGTTCCTGGGTCGCCAATGCTTTATTATCTAGGGCCTGGTGAATACGGAACTTGGCTGGGAAATATGCTTTTGCGGCCTGGAAACGGGTTATGGATTTGGCCTAACTCAACAAGCAGCAGAATAAATATTGTTTGGGAGCCGGTTACGTGAAGCGCACAGCAATCATAGGTCTTGCGGCTCTGGCTGGTGCTGCCTGGTGGTGGACACAGCGCGGTCAGAGTAGTGGCGTTGAATGGGGCGAGCGTCTTCCTGACGATACGCAAATTTTTGGCGGCGACGGTTACGAAGGTATGGAGGGAAGCTCTATGGACGACGTTCTGTTCAACGAAGGCGGCGGCCTTGGCGGCGGTGGGCTTGGTGTAGTAACTGATGCGCCCGCTTGGTTGCGTGACATGGCGGGCCAAATTGTTGGACAATATTTTCCATCGCTCGACCTCGAAATGGTGCTTGCAATCTGCAAAATCGAAAGCAGCTTTGGTAAAAATATTTATCGGGATGAACCTAAAATTGGTGATGCATCAGTCGGCATGATGCAGACGCTCGTTAAGACCGCCCAATGGCTTCATGACATTGGGTATAAGGGGTTTCCATATCCATCAGCGGAGACACTTAAAGATCCCGCCACAAGTATTTATTTCGGCTGCGCGATGCTGAAATGGTTGACTAAAAAGGGTGGCAGCGAAGAGGAAACCGTTCGCGCCTACAACGGCGGCTGGGGAGGGCGCAAATACACCAGCACACTTCCTTATTGGAAAAAATATCTAAAAGCGCGAGGGCAATATGCTTGATGCTCTTTTACCAATCCTGACCGCATCGGGAACTGCTGCTCTTGGCCCGTTACTTTTTATTCTGTGGCGCATGGATCGCCGGCTGCTGGAATTAGAACTTCACGTCGCGCTTCTTTTGAAGGGACAAAAATAATGTTTCAGTGGCTGGCGGGAAAAGTGGCAGCGGGTGCGGTTAGCGGCACGGTTGGTGTTATTATGGATGGTGTCGCCAATGTCATCAGCAAGCTGTACACGACTGATGGTGAACGCCTTGACAAGCAAACGGCGTTAGAGCGGTTGAGGCAAGAGCCGCTCATGAACCAGCTCGCGATTAATCTTGCCGAAGCGCAAAGCGGTAACTGGTTTGTCGCTGGCTGGCGTCCCTTTGTTGGATGGATATGCGGGCTTGCGCTTGCATGGACCTTTATCGGCCGAGAGTTTTTGCTGTGGGGCGTGGCAATCGCAGGCATGGATATTCCTGCGCCGCCGGTGCTGGATATCGAATATTTGCTTTCCGTTTTAATGGGCATGCTGGGACTTGCTGTAACGCGGTCGGCGGAAAAATTTAAGGGAGTAGCGTAATGCCATTACTCATTCCAATTTTTGTCGGCTTGGCCGGCGTTGGCGTCGGCTTCTGGGCTGGCGACGGGACAAAGTCGATCAACGATACATTGCGGTGGGCTGTTATCGGCGGCATCGCCTTTGTCGCGGCCAAGCATTTTAAGGTTATTTGATGCCTGTTACTGTCGAAGTAGGGGCAGGGGCTACGCACGTTTCATCATGGGATGAGGCGTGGCTAATCTACGACCTATGGCTTGATCAAGATCCTGAACGCGCCGCATGGAAAACCAAGGCAACGATCAACAAGCTTGGCGTGTCCCCGACGGGCGAAGAGAACAGTTACCTCGTTATCGCCGTTGTTGATGGCGCTGAGCCGACAAACAACGGCGGTGTTATCTCGGCGGGTGCCGACGGTTACGAGGATCCGTCCTGGTGGGGCAGTTCAACACCCACCACATCTACCAAAGGTCAGCCCAAATTAATCGTGTTGATCATTACAATAGTTGCGATCGCAGCGCTATGGAAGCTGGCTTAGAGACGGGTCCAGCGACTGAGGCGACAATCTTGCGTCATAGGTAACGGCTTAACCCCAGTTAGCTCCTGACGCGTTAAAAAATTGACAGCAACAAGATCTTTTTTACGGGAAGCCTGGAAAGAATACCATAATCGCGTTGATCTACTTTCACCAAGCTCGACAACAATTATCTGGCTGTCATCCGCCTCGGCAGAAATATCATTTAGAAGAGGGGGGCTGGAACGATCAATCTTTGCATCCCAGATATCATCTGGGATACTCGCGCTTGGAAAAAAACATTGGGCTATAGTTTCAGGTGGAATGATAAATTCTTGGGCTGAAGCCGGGGACACCATCATCACCCATAAAACCGCTGCTAGTTTTTTCATTAGCTACTTCCTTAGAGGTTGTAGCTTCGATTTAGAACGATTTTTAATTATATTCAAGTGATCGCGGGACGTTGTTTGTTTAGGCGGGCCGAGCTGGCCAGTGATAGTATTTCGATGGCAGCCAAGGACCTTTGATATTTTCCGTACAGGAACACCCGCCTTCCTTAGTAGCTCTATTTTTTCGTTTCTTAATTGGCGTATTTCCGCCTTTTTACCGCGTAACATCCTCCGCACATTTGCCTCTAAGCAAGGGGCGGCGATACCGTATTTTATTTCACCTCGCGCGACGGCTGTAGCGATATCTTCACCGTTTTCTATATGGTTAAGAGTTTTTTTGGCCGCTGCCATGATGCGGTCTACATGACTTTGGACCCTTACGGTGTTGGCCCGAGTTTTCGATAGAGACAGGGCACGATCCTCAAGCTCATTGGCTTGGTCTCTAAAATACGCAGCCAATGCCCTTAGCTCAGCTGCACCCAAGGCGAGATAATGATCCAGAAAAGCCCCCGTAGCTTAACAGTGGGTTAAGCATCCTTTACGGGTATATCGTTCCGTTATACGTGTAAAGGTTATTTTAAATGCAAGATAACCATTACAACGACGGTGCTTACATATATTTCTTAATCTAAAATATGATGTAAGAATGTTTAATAAAGCTAATATAACAATATGTAAGTTGCATAATGTATATTATGGGAAATATATATAAGCTATCCGAAGCAGGATTGCGTCTATTAAATTGGTTTCGAAATATACTGCCAAAATATGGCAGTATCAGAGAGTATTCAGGCTATTATTGTCCTCTTTAGCCAAGGCCAAAACCATGTCTCGTGCGGAACGCTTGCTTGAGCTGCTGCAGCTTCTCCGGAGCCATCGCTATCCCGTTAGCGGACTGAAGCTGGCAACTGACCTTGGGATCAGCATTCGGACCTTGTATCGTGATATCCAGACCTTACAAAGCCAAGGCGCCAAGATCGATGGCGAGCCTGGCCTGGGCTATGTTTTACGTCCTGGTTTTATGTTGCCGCCGCTCATGTTTTCTGAGGAAGAGCTGGAAGCCATTATCCTCGGCTCACGGTGGGTTGCCGATCGGGCGGATAACAATTTGGCGGCGGCAGCCCGCGCGGCGTTGGTTAAGATTGGTGCCGTGCTGCCGGCGGACCTGCGACAGAATCTGAATGATTCCGCTCTTCTGGTGGGGCCGGGTGAGCCGATTGCCGCCGGAGATTCCGAGCTAATTGCCATCCGGAAAGCCATCCGCGCCGAGCGCAAGCTGAGCATTACCTATAAAGGGGCAAAAGCTGAGGAAACCTCACGCATAATTTGGCCCATTGCCTTGAGTTTTTTTGATTCTGTGCGGATTGTGGTGGCTTGGTGTGAACAACGGCAGGCTTTCCGCCATTTTCGCACCGACCGTATCGCCGCCATGACTGCGCTTGAGGCCCGATATCCGCGCCGCCGCCAGGTTTTGCTGAAAGAATGGCGCGAGATCGAGGGGATTGCTCAGGATTAATACTACTGCCATTAACTGACAGTATCAGGCGTTATAGATGAAAATATCAAAGGGAATTAATGCGTTAGCACCCTTCCCTATTTGTAAGGAGCATCCTATGCCTGATCCAAACTTTATCATCCTTTATGTTGATAGTCCCGCCGCTAGTAGCCGGTTTTACCAACAGCTTCTTGGCGATGAACCAATTGAATCATCAGAAACTTTTGTGATGTTTGCTCTGAAGTCCGGCCCGATGTTAGGTCTGTGGTCAAAGCACACCGTTGAGCCTGCGGCCAAGGCTGCTGGAGGTGGCGCAGAATTGGCCTTTGCCTTGAACAATCAAAATGAGTTTGAGGGGCTGTATGCTAAGTGGAAGAGCCAAAAATTTCCCATAATCCAGGAGCCGACGGATATGGATTTTGGCCACACCTTTGTGGCCTTTGACCCAGATGGTCATCGTCTCCGGGTATTTGTACCGGTGACGCCATGACTAAGAACTGGATCGCTGTCGCTTCGGCCGACCATGTTTCTGTGGGGCGCAAGATGGGTTTCATGCAGGTTTGTCATGGAAAAGCTGCCCCGTTGCGCCGTATTCACCCTGGGGATCGCGTGGTTTACTACTCCCCTACCCGGCAGTTCCGCGCCAAACAGAAGCTCCAAGCCTTTACAGCCTTGGGAATTATAAAGAAAACAGAGCCTTATCAGGTGGAGATGGCCCCTGGCTTCTGCCCATTCCGGCGTGATGTCTTATGGCTGAAGGCAAAGGAAACCTCGATTTTGCCACTGCTTCCGCTGCTTGAATTTACCGCGGGAAAGCAAAACTGGGGATATCAAATGCGATTTGGGTTATTTTTGATTAAAGATCAAGACCTTAGGCTTATTGCGGATGCCATGCGAGCGCAGTTATCTGAGGCTTAAGTTTACCGCAAAGACGTGATAGAGGACCTAGATACCAAGTCTTTTTGCAAAGGGTCCTCTATCATGGCTAGCCGTTCCTTAAGGTCGGAACATCCACTAGATAAGCTCCTGGCTATTATGGCCAAGCTACGTGACCCCAAAACCGGCTGTCCCTGGGATATTGCTCAGGATTTCTCGACCATTGCGCCCTATACGATCGAAGAAGCCTATGAAGT
>Ga0075163_10006963_pt1 | contig 14988 bp, 18 predicted proteins | sample JI1023141ADNA_FD_71478 | JGI IMG/M metagenome (GOLD analysis project Ga0075163, IMG submission 71478) | Wastewater effluent complex algal communities from Wisconsin, to seasonally profile nutrient transformation and Carbon sequestration -... | ecosystem: Engineered > WWTP > Effluent > Algae...
GTGATGGAGCGAGGTTACTAACGATGATGCCCAACTACGTCCAATTTCAATGCGTGTCGTTCGGTGACCTCGCAATCATCAACCACGCTGGCCCCGTCGGGAGCAATCTCGGCGGGGCTTTTCTGTCTGGGGCTTGGAAATGACGGCCCGTAAACACTGGTTCAAGGTGGCCGATTCGGTGCTGTGGGATGGCTGGTCCGACGCGGAATTGGCGACCATGATTCGCCTCGCGGCCTACCTCAACACGCGATGGGCGAGGGATGGAAAGGACGCCGAAGATGCGGGCTCGGCGACCCTCGACCTGTCGAGTGCTCGGCTCATTTGCAGGAGGACGCACCGAGCGGACTGCGAGCGCGCTCTGAGGGCGCTCGGAGCACGCCTGACCCTTTCGGTGGTAGTGGTCGGCGAGTGCTTCGAGATAAAATGGCCTAAGTGGGTGATTTTCCAGGGATTCACAAACCCTAAGCCGGCCGAAAGCCGGCCCGATGCCGGCCCCTCCGAGACTCATACTCAGACGCCCCCGCAAGACGCAAGACGCAAAGAGGAAGAGAGCGCGCCTTCGGCGCCCGAGTCGCCTGCGGCTCCCCGCCCCTCGGCCCGTCGGGTTTTGGTCGAGAAGCCGGAGGCATTCCCGGACGAGTCCAAGGAGCGGCTTCGGGTCTGGGCAGCTCGCAAGGGCATCGGTCGGGACCTGATGAACGCTGGGCTCGAGATCTTCCGCGACTGGACCCCACTCAAGCCGCCCTACCGCCGGACGGTCGAGCAGTGGGAAGGCGCGTTCAAGAAGATTGTCCGCGAGGGCGTGGCATCCGGAATGATCGGCAAGCCCGAGCTCAAGGCCGCAGCGCCCCGCTACCGTGACGCTGACGACGTGATCGCTGAGGCGAAGCGCAAGCAGGCTGAAGACGAATCGAGGGCCGCAACCGAATCACCCGAGGAAGTGGGCCGCCTGATTGACATGGCCCTCAGGAGGGAACGCGCGTGAACTTCCGCACATCACTAGCCGCTCAGTCCGCCAAGCGCCGAGTCCACACGCCCGAGCAGATCGCCGCCCTCAAGGCCGACCTGGAGGCCGGGATGCCCGAACGCGAGGCGGCTCGCAAGCATGGCCTGTCGCGCTGGATCGTGCGCGACGTGAAGGATCGGCACTCGTGGCGAGGGGTGGAGGCGAAGCAGTCGTGACGCTTGCGTTTCTCGCACTCTGGATCGTAGTGGCGCTGTGCGCCGAGGAGGGGTGTTAGGTATGGAATATCGTCAGGGCGATCGGTTGGATGTGAGGCGTTACGAGGGTGTGTGTCAAGCGCCTGAGATGCCACAACAGGGCTATCCGGTTTTACACACGGGACTACTCGGTGAGCTTGTTTCGCTCGAAATCGTGATAGGAAATCTAGAGTCTGTGGCCGCGGACATCTGTCGGAAGATCGTTCCGCCGACTCCGACAGACGCCCTGTCGCCAAACCCTGCGTTTTCAGAGCTTCCGACGATGCGGGTGTGTGCGGCGAAGGATCGGCTCCGCGCGGTCGAGAGTGTGCTGCAGGAAATCAATCGGGAGATTGGCGAGTAGCCGAGGAGGGGAACCGATGATGCGTGCGATTTGGAGTGATTCGGATGGGTCTGAGGTCGAACTGTCGGCCTACACGATCGACGGAGAACTTTTGCCCGGGTGCCTGATCTTGAGCCGAAAAGACGATCAGCTGTACGTGTTCGACGCTGACGACGCCGAGTCGTTCGCCGCGTACCTGCGGGCCTGGGCGCTCAAGCAGCGGGAGGGGGTATGAGCGTGACTGACCATCGCGACGAGTGGGAGAAGGGGCCAGTAATCGAGGAATGGCGCGTAATTCCGGGTGCTGAAGATTACGAGGCTTCAAACGTTGGCCGCGTAAGGCGAAGAACCCACGGCGTCGGAACGCGGCCCGGACGGATTCTCGCGCTCAAGAAAAACTGGCAGGGATATTGGACTCTTCGGATGATGGTCGGCGGTAAGGCGAGAACATGCCGCGTTGGTCGACTTGTGTTGATGGCGTTCACAGGTGAAAACCGTCTCGGATTAGACTGCAATCACATCAACAGCAAACGGGACGACGACAGAATCGAAAACTTGGAGTGGGCGACGCGTTCAGAGAATCAAAAACACGCGTTTGAGTTTGGAGCACTGCGCCCACCTGTCATGACGTGCGAGTCCGCGCCGAGGGCGAAATTGAATCGGCATCAGGTCATAGAGATTAGAGATCGAGTGCGACGCGGCGAGAAGAAGTGTCGCATCGCGGAGGAGTTTGGAGTTAGCAACTCGACAATCGCCCGGGCTGCATCCGGCTCGTCTTGGTCAACGATATGACTTTAAACAGATACGCCAAGAAACGCGACGACAACGAGCGCGGCATCATCCAGGCGCTCGAGCACGTCGGCGCGCTCGTCCTCCAGCTCGACCGCCCATGCGATCTGCTCGTCGGCTACGGCCGGCAGTGGGTTCTGATGGAGTGCAAGATGCCGGGGGCCAAGCTCACGCCGTCGCAGGACGACTTCTTCGCGGCTTGGAGCAAGCACGGGGGATGCGGTCTCGCGACTGTCGTTCGCAACGCATCCGAGGCGCTGTCGGCGATCGGCTGCGAGACGAGGGGCGTCGAGGTTGGACCGCGGGTGATGTCGAGTCCATGGTTGGACGGGACGGGGGGTGGCGCGTGATGGCTTCGCTCGGCCGGCGACTCAAGCACACGCTGCGGGGCCGTAGGCCGAGAGCCTGCAAGCTCGACGAGTCCACCGTCGCCGCCGTCAAGCGCGACCTCGCGAGCGGCATGACCCAGAAAACCGCAGCCAAGAAATACCGGATCGCACGCCAGACCGTCGGCAGCATCTCGACCGGGCTCACCTGGGGGTGGGTTCAGCCCTTGCCGGAAGGCGAAGGCCATGCCATGACGCTGGGTGGATAGCTTGGGAGACACGATGCCCGAACTCGCAGCACAGATCACCGCACCGGAATCCGTACCGCAGACCGAGCCGACTTGCGATCATTGCGGGTCGGCCATCATGCTTTTGCCCATCGACCGGGACTGCTGTCACCGGCACACCGCCGACATCCACGCCCTCGGGCTCGACTCGGCTCGGCAGACGGGGCGGTACGTGATCTGGCTCAGCAAGCGCGTCGCGATTCTCGAGGAGCGGATCATGGAGCTCGAGACGAGGCCGCGGAAGGGGAAGGCGTAGTGATCGCCGAGTGCGAAACCAATGCCGAGCAGCGCTTTGAAATCTATGCGCTGATCGACCCACGTACGGATGAGATCCGTTACGTCGGTAAAGCGAAGGACGCTACCAAGCGGTTCAAGGGCCACATGAGAGAGAGGTTTCGACGGGATTACCCGGTCTATCGCTGGATCAACAAGTTGGCCGATCAGGGCGTTTTTCCGACGCTGAAAGTGATCGAGACGTGTACGGATTGGGAAGAGGCTGAGCGCAGGTTGATCGCCGCGTCACGCGAGAGGGGAGATCGACTGTTGAACGTCGCAGATGGGGGCGTCCAGATTCCAAACACCCCAGAGCGGCGGACACGATCCGGCCAACGTCTTGTGGGGTGGCTTCATGATGATCCGCGGCGGGTGAAAATCAGAAAAATCAAGATGCAGCTTGCGGTTGGATTGAGGAAGGGATGGGTCAGTAATGCGACGCGCGCGAAAATGCGCGCCGCGGCGGCTGAAAAGCCGGAATTCTTTGCCTCGTGGGCCAATATCCAGGATCGGGTGGAATGATGCCCGCAGGGCGACCCAGCATATTCACGCAAGAGATTGCGGACGCTGTATGCGCGCGACTCGCGAGTGGTGAAAGCTTGAGGCGAATCTGTCTCGATGCTGATATGCCGGATCGTACGACGATCTGGGATTGGCGTGCCAAGTTTCCGGAATTTGCCAACCAGTACGCATATTCAAGGAAGGCACAGGCCGAAGTCTACTTCGACGAAGTGATCGACATCTCAGACGAGACGGTCGGCGATCCGAGCGAGGTGCAGTCAGCCAAGCTGCGCGCCGACTCTCGCAAGTGGGTGCTCGCGCGCATGGATCGCAATCTGTACGGCGAGAAAGCGTCGCTCGATCTCGGTAGCCAGCCCGGCAACCCGCTGCGAACCGAGTCCACCACCCTCACGATCGACCCCATGACGCTGCCCACCGAAGACCAGCAGGCGCTACTCCGCATCCTGCACCGCAACTTGCAGGGTGCCTCGTGAGCGCAGCCGTCGACCTCACCCCCTACGCGCTCGCGCTATCCCCCGCGTGGCGCCTCAACTCGCAGGGCGTGACGATCGACGGCGGTGCGCGCATCGACTTCAAGCGTTACCCGTTCGTGCCGCACATCATCGACAGCCGCGCGAGGAAGACCACGGTTATCAAGTCGGCGCAGCTCGGGATCTCCATCGCCTGCATCCTCAAGGCGCTCGAAGGCGCCCGCACAGGCGGTCTGCGCGGCATCCTGTACGGCTTCCCGTCCGACCGCGAGGTGCAGGACTTCAGCAAGGCGCGGCTCGCGCCCATCCTTTCGCAGAATGCCCACGTCTGGGGCGAGTCGATCGGCGATGCGGAGTCGGCGGGGCTGCGGCAGATCGGCAACACGTTCCTGTACTTCCGAGGCATCGGGCAGAAGGGCGCGAGCCCGAGCAAGTCGCTGTCCGTCATCAAGTCGATCCCGATTGACTGGCTGTTTCTCGACGAGGCTGACGAGATGGATGACTCCCGCATCGACGCGGTGGAGCATCGCCTCGACGGCTCGCTGTTCCCCGAGCAGACCTCGCTGTCGACTCCGACGCTGCCTGAGTACGGCGTCGACCTGGCGTACAAGTCAAGCAACCAGATGACCTGGCATTGGCAATGCCCGAAGTGCAACGGCTGGACGTGCCTCGAGGACACGTACCCCGACTGCATCGCCGAGCCCATCGACGGCGACGCGCACTACCTGTGCGCCAAGTGCCGCAAGCCGCTCGAGAAGGTCTACGGCGAGTGGGTTGCGAAGCGGCCCGAGATCACCGATCACCTCGGCTACTGGGTGTCGCAGCTCTGCTCGCCGACGAAGACCGCGAACGACATCCTGCTTGCGGCCGACGAGGCGATTCGACGCGGGCGCATGCGCGAGTTCTACAACCAGACGCTGGGCCGCGCGTACGCCGAGGTCGAGGACCAGATCACCGAGTCGCAGCTCACGGCGCTGGTGCGCGACGAGCCCCGCCCGATCAATCACGAGGGGCCGTGCGCGATGGGCGTCGACCCTGGCAAGCCTCACTGGTACGAGGTCCGCTATCGCGTGTCCGAGGTTGATGCGGTGCAGGTCGCGCGCGGCAAGGCTGAGACCTACGAGGAGCTGTCCGCCATCGCCAAGCGGTACAACGTCGAGTGCGGCGTGATGGATCAGGGCTACGACCCGAGCGCGGTTGCCCGCTTCGTGCAGGAGCACCCGGGCTGGTACGGCGGCTTGTACGTGGGCCAGAAGAAGAGCGACCCCGACTGGGACCACCGAGAGCGCATGGTCAAGATGGGACGCACGCGCACGCTCGACGACGCGCACAACGAGATCCTGGCGAAGCGGATCAGCTACTACCGCAAAGACGAGTTTTGGCATGACGAGTTCGTGCCGCAGATGACGAACCTCAAGCGCGCGACCGTCGAGAACAAGGTCACGGGCCAGCGCGAGGCGGTGTGGGTCGTGACGGGTGGGCGGAAGAACGATCACCTTCGACATGCCTCAGCCTATGCCCACCTCGCGATGCAGCGCGTGGGGATCGCGAAGAAGGTGCAGCAGGCGTACTCCAACGCCCGCAACGAAGGCCGGCGCGTGGCGCGTCCGCGGTCGGCGATGGTGATGTGACATGGCGTACGACTCCGAGACCGAACCCGAAGACAAGATCGAGCGCGACGACACGAAGCTGCGCGCCGCTCGCAAGCGGTTCGAGGAAGCGTGCGACCACCACAAGCACGCCCACGCCGAGGCGCACCGCGCGCAGCAGTTCTTCCACAACACCGAGGGCGAGGGCCAGTGGGACCCGGCCGATATCGCCTACCTGCGCGATCAGGGCCGCCCGGTGCTGACGTTCAACATCGTAAAGTCGAAGATCGAGACCATGATGGGCATGTACGCCGACGCGCAGCGCCGGCCCGTCGTGTCGTCGAGTTCGGAGAGGTCGCGCGTCATCGCCGACGTGATCGACCTCGTGAAAGAGCAGGTCCTTCAGGACGCGCACTACGAGCGCAAGAGCGCGCGGCAGTTCCGCACGGGCGTGATCTCGGGCGAGTCGTCGATCCAGGTCGAGGTGTTGCCGTCGCCGAAGGGCAATGGCTGGATCAAGGTCAATTTGCACCGCGTGATGCCGTTCGAGGTGCATTGGGACCCCAACTCGATCGAGCCCGACCGCAGCGACGCGAATCACGTCTTTTGGGATCGGTGGATGGGTAAGGCTGACTTCGAGCACGCCTATCCGGAGTTCGCGGCCGAGTTCGACTCGCTGATGAAGGACGGCGGAGACGAGGTGGGCGACCTGCGGCTCGGGGAGATCGGGCTCGATACGGTCGACCTGCGCGAGGACTACCGCGACGACGACACGAACCACTACTACGCCGAGCGCCGCAAGAAGCAGATCCGTGTGATCCGCTACGAGTACAAGGAATGGGCGCCCGCGTGGTACGTGACCGACCTCCAGTCGGGCAAGCGCGAAGAGGTGACGCAGGACCAGGCCGAGAACGCGCAGCTCGCAGCCGACGTGTACGGCATGCCGATCCAGATGGAGAAGACCGACGTTGAGCGCGTTCGGGTCTGCGAGTTCATCGGCTCGACGATGCTCGCGGAGTACGACGAGGCGGGCCCGTTCGACGGCTTCTCGATCGTGCCGTTCACGTACATGATCGACGAGGAGACGGGCACCGCGTACGGCTTCGTGCGCAACCTGTTCGACCCGCAGCAGGAGCTGAACAAGAGTAAGTCGCTCGAAATCGAGTACATCGCGCAGGGTGCGGCGCCGGGCGTGACGGCCGAGAAAGACGCCATCCCTGACGAGGACCAGTTCAGGGCCGAGCTGCGGCGCCCGGGTGGCGTCGCGATCGTACGCAAGGGCGGTCTGTCCGAGGGTGCCGTGCAGTCGCGCCAGCCGACGCCGCCGTCGCCTGCGGTGATGGCTCGTGCCGAGAACAGCGTCAACCTGCTGTCCGAGATCAGCGGCATTCCGAGCGCCGCAAACCTGATCCCCGCCGAGCACGCGCAGGCCGGGGTGGTGGTCGCGATCCGGTACAACAAGTCGCGCCAGTCGGTGCAGGACCCGTTCTCGAACTTCGAGGACTCGCAGCGCGAGGTGGTTCGGCGTGTCGTCGAGTCGATCACGCGCTCGATGCCCGATGACCAGATCGCGGCCATTCTCGGCAGCGAGGATCGGTTCGTGATTCAGGGCGGGCAGCTTATCGAGGTCGAGGAAGGCCCGAACGGGCAGAAGGTGCCGAAGTCGCAGGCCGATCTCCGCATGATCCGGGACATGGACTGGAAGCTGGAGTTTGAGCACACGACCGAGAACTCGACGCTCCGCATGATGCAGCTTCAGGTCATGCTCGAAATGAAGCAGGCCGGTGTGCCGATTGACCCCGAGATGATCGTCGAGAAGGCGACCACGAGCCGGACGGATCGGGAGCGGCTGCGCAAGTACGCCCGCGAGGCGTCGAAGGCTGCGGCGATGGCCGCGGATCGCGAGGCGAAGACGTTCGAGAACAGCCAGCGCGGCATGCTGATGGTCGAGGGCATGAAGGCGCAGGAGACGGCCCGCCACAACGCGCGGCAGGAAGAGCTGACATCGGACAAGCAGCAGAAGGACGCGGCGATGCGGCTTCTCGACATCTGGGAGAAGGCCGACGACAACGAGAAGGCACTCATGTTTCAGACCCTCCAGATGGCCCATCAAAACGACATGGCGAAACGCCAAGAGGTGACGGTTTGAGTCAAAGCGCGCAGAAGATGACTCCGCAGGACGAACTCGAGGAACTGCTCGGATTCAAGGCCGAGCCCGAACCCGAGGACGAGCACCCGCCCGGCATCGTCGAGGATGACGAGCCCGCAGCGGATCCCGTCGAAGCCGACCCGGAGCCGGAGCCCGTCGAGGCTGCCGAGGATGCCCCGAGCGACGAGGCAGAGCCGACCGAGGCCAAGCCGCAGGCGACGAACGAAAGCGCAGCCGACCGCCGCGAGAAGGCCCTGCGCGCCGAGATTGCGAAGCTCCGCCAGGCGGCCCGTGCCCGCGAGCAGGCCGAGACGATGCGGTTCGCCCCGGCGCCGACGCAGGCGGTCCCGGTCGAGGCGGCCCCGAAGAAGCCGGCCGGCGTGTCGGTGCGGGTCTCCGAGGACGGTTCGAGCGTGTACGTCGATCCGGCCGAGCTCGAACGGCTGATCGAGGAGCGCGCCGCGCGCACGGTCGAGGACCGGCTCAAGCCGACCCCCGAGCAGGTCAAGGCCGCGCACGCGCAGCGCACGGTGCAGGCGTTCGTCAGCGAAAACCCCGAGGCGCACGGCCCGGTGATGCAGACGACGGGCGAGGCGATGAACTTCCTGAACCTCAGTCTGCGCAACGCCATGCAGCAGACGGGGGCGGTGGCCTACACGGCCGAGGACTTGATTGCGGTAGCCCGCGAGACGGGCGTCGCGGATCAGGTGGCGGAGTTCTTCCCGGACATTGCGCCCCACATTGACGAGCTGATCGAGGCCGACATCACGGACAACGTGGCGTGGCGGGCGCGGATCATGCGGCGCATCGCGGCGGGGTCGGCTGCTCCGGTCGCGCGTGAGGCGGTGCGCACCACGCCGGGCCTGCGCTCGGTCACGAACGCCCCGCGGAGCCTCGCCGCCAAGGGCGGGCAGCGCAGCGCGTCGCCTTCGGTCGATCAGCAGGAGTTCGACTCGCTCGAGCGCGACTTCCGCAAGGACGTGGTGTTCTTCCCGCCCGAGAAGCGGCGGCGACTCGAGGAGCTTGGCAAGAAGCTCAGCAAGCAGGGCTACGTCTAGGGGTCCACGAAGGGAGGCCGAGTCGCGTGTTTGCCGTGCGCGTCCGGTCGTTGTCCCGATCCTGCCGGTTTTACAGCCTGCGCGCTGCGGGGATTTCGGGTTCCCAGAACTGGCAGAACGGCACTCGCTTGCAATCCGCGCTTGGCTATGCCATGACGCGGAGTGGGACTCGCCGCCCCATTCAATAGCGGCGTGCGTCGCCGGCATACGGGCGCTTCGGGCGTTACGCGGGGTTCGCCCTCCCGCAGTGTCGCCGACTTGCGGGCGTTGGCCTTCGGGCCGGTCGTATCGGTTGCCGGGCTCTTCCCCCGGCGGTTGCTCGCGGACCTCACCGCGTGGCGCGTTCATCGCGCGGGGCGTCTTTCGCGATTCGCCCGTCGCAACCGATCCCAACGGGACACAACCATCATGGCATTCACCGAGTTTGCCACCGGTTCGGCTCAGGCCGTCAAGCGGTGGTCCGACATGTGCATGGTCGAGACCTTCGGCAAGATGCGGCTTCGCCCGCTGATTGGCCGAGGCTCGAACGCGTGCATCCAGCTCAAGACCGAGCTTGACAAGAACGCGGGCGACACCGTCTACTACGACCTGCGAGCGCAGGACCGTGGCACCGGCGTCAACGGCGATTCCACCCTCGAGGGCTTCGAGGACGCGCTCACCTTCCACCAGGACACGCTCAAGGTCAACATCAAGCGGAAGGCCCACGCCTTCAAGACGATGAGCCAACAGCGCACGGTCCACGACCTGCGCGAGCACGGCCGAGACTCGCTCTCGGAGTGGTACGCGTGGTTCATCGAGGCGGGCCTGATCGCCCACCTCGCGGGCCTCTGTGGCAACGGCAACGAGTCGGTTGAGTCCGCTCTCGGCGCCAACACGGGCCTCGCGGACTTCGCGGGCAACACCATCACGGCGCTCGATGCGGGACACGTCACGTTGTCCGGTGGCGGCGGCGCGAACGCGCTCAACATCGACGACTTCGATGACGCGGTTGCCAAGGCGAAGGTCGCCAACCCGCGCATGCCCCCGCTCATGATCGGCGGCCAGGAGAAGTACATCGCTCTCCTGCACCCCTATCAGGTGCGCAGCCTCCGGGCGACGGCTTCGACCTCGGGCCTCATCACGTGGTTCACGGCTCAGCAGCAGGCCGGCGTTCGTGGGACGGACAATCCGATCTTCACGGGCGCGCTCGGCGAGTACAACGGCGTCGTTCTCTACGAGAGCGAGTTCATCCCGCGTCAGGGGGATGTGACCACCGGGCTCATGCTCGGTAAGTGCGCCGGCACGATTGCCTTCGGTAATGCGTGGGAGTCGATGAGCCGAGGGACGACCGATGGATCGTTCTTCAAGCTGATCGAGGAAGAGCGCGACTACAAGCACCGCAAGGGCATTGCGGCGACGGCGTGTCTCGGATTCAAGCGTTCGATCTTCAACAGCCAGGCGTTCGGTGTGATGGGCATTCGATCCACCGAAACGGCTCCGGCGTAAGGGAGGGACTGAAACATGGGAATCCAGAGTCAGCCCTACGAGAGTTCGTCGCCGTTCCAGTGGGGCACCGTTCGGTACCAGCCCACCACGATGACGGGCACGTTCGATGAGGTCGTGTTCACGCTGCCGGCCGGTACGGTCGTTCTCGATGTGCGAATGGCCTGCATCCGTGGCGACACGGGCGCGACCACCACGACCATCGACCTCGAGCTGAACGCGGCGGGTGGCACGGCCATCCTGACCGGCGCGTCCGACAACGCCGGCACGGCGGGTCTCACGACCGCCTTCGCCGACAACGCGGCTCGCAAGACCGCGCTGGACGCGATCAATGCGTCCTCGCTCGGTGGCACCAACGTCGGCTTCAATGCCGAGGTCACGGTGTCGGGCACGTACACGGTCGCTCCGATCATGGAGATCAGCGTCCTCTACGGCCGGACCCAGGCGTAAGCGCAGGGTGAGATGGGGGGCCGAGTCCAAGTGGCTCGGCTCCCCTGATCGCCGAGGGATCGAATGAACGTCGAGACGATGCGCGTCCGATTCCGCACGAATGCCGCAGGGCTGGCCGATAGCCTGTCCGACGGCGATATCGACGCCTTCCTGAACCGCTCCTATCAGTTCGACATCCCCGCAGCGATCGACGGCGAGATCAGCGAGACGACGTGGAATCTGACCACCTCGATCGGCGTCGAGACGTACACCTACCCGTCCCATGTGATCGCCCCCCGCGAGCACGCATGGATCAGCGACGCGGCCAACTCCTTGATTCCGCTGTGGGTCACGTCGAGCCCTGTGGTCTTCGAGGATCGCTGGGCCGAGCCGGCCGGGGCAGCGCAGGGGCGACCCGTCGCGGTGCTCTTCTACGGCCGCACAGCGCGTCTCTCGCCCGTTCCTGACGCGGTTTACACGGTCGAGATCCCCGCACGCGGCGGGCCGCAGACGGCGCTGACCGATGGCGGCTCCATCGCGAACGACACGCATGCCATGTGCGTCGTCCACGCGGCGCTGGCGGAGTTCTTCACCGAGATCGAGGCGGGCGAGCTGTTCGCCACGAACCAGGCCGCGGTCGAGCGGTACGCATCGAGGCTTCAGACCATTTCCCGCGCACGGCCGAAGTCGCGCGTGCCCGTGAGGTCCTTCTAATGGCTTGGGACAAGAACCTCCCGAACGGCGGCTCCAACATCGCGCAGGGCGACAACGCCATCCGGGACAACAACCAGGCGATCGAGACGGCACTCGGCCAGGAGCACGAGTTCTCGACCGGCGGCACCAACGCGGGCCGGCACAAGTTCGTCTCGGGCAACGCGGCAGCCCAGTCGGCAATCACCACGTGGCAGAATGGGTCGCTCTTTTTCCGCACCGACCTGCGAACGGGGAACATTGTTCTCCAGCGATACAGCGGCTCGGCGTGGGTCAGCGTCGATGTGTACCAGCTCGACATCCCTCGCACCGACGAACAGAGCCCGTACACGGTGACGCAGTGGGGCACGTGGGCGCCGGTCACGCCGGGCGCCGGATCGCCGGACACGCTCGCGATCGACCTCGCGCTGTCGGCCTACAAGTACGCGACGATCGTCGGCGACACGATCATCTCGAACCCGACCAACGCGCTGGCTGCGAACGGCACGACCTGCCTGCTCTTCCTCACAATGAGCGGAGCGGGCCACGTCATCACGTGGGGCAATAACTACCGGACCCCGGGCGGCGTGACGCCTGCGATCTCGGCGGGATCGGGTGCGAAGACTCTAGTCTACATCCAGAGCTGCCAGGATGGCACCTACGCCGTAACGACCCTGCCCGGATTGGCGGCAATCTAGCCATGCCGGTACCCGGGCTGGTCCCGAACATCCAAGGGAACACGCTGTCGATCACGTACCGCGCAAGCGTGAATGATGTCGACTTGTTCTCGGATGTCGGCTCGCCCGCCTACCCGGTGCACGTCTCGGTGCTGATCGAGGATGGCGTCACGATCGGAGCCGACGTGAACGAAGGCAGCGCGTCGGCCGTGCCTGCCTTCAACATCGTGAACTTCCCGCTTGGGTCGACCGTGTTCCTGATGAACCGGGGCAAGATCCTCGGAGCGGGCGGCATCGGCGGAAACGGTGATCGAGGGCGCCGAGACACCACCTCGGGTAATACGTTCGTCGGTGGCGGTGGTGGTGGTGGTGCGGGATCGAGCTCGCAGGGCGGACTTCACGGCCCCGCCGATACCACCTCGGCCGACGATGGTGCGGCAGGGACAGATACCGGCGGCGGCCTGGGTGGCGCCAACGACACGAGTGCTGGAGAGGGCGGATACGTGCGCGGCGCGGCGGCGCAGTACGGCGGAGCGGCGATCTTCTGCCGAAACGCAAACCTCGTCATCGACAACACCTCGGGCGAGATCCTGGCAGGCGGCGACGGCGGCGAGGGAGGCTATCAGGATGGTGGCCTTCCGGGCGGTGCGGTCGATGCCGAAGACGGGGATGGCATCGCCACGAGCGTCACGCTGTCAACGGAGGGCGGCCTCGAGCCTGCCGCCGTGTACCTCGTCAACGCCTTCGGCCAGTCTGGCTACACGCTGACGTGGATTGCGGGCGACACCTACCCGAGCGTCGCAGGCTACGTGCGGGAGGTGCCGTGATGCCGCACGAACCCTTCCCGATCGCCGACTTCAGCGCGGGCCAGTTCTCGGGCAAGGAACCGTGGCTCTCACCTGCGAATGCGTTTCAGACGCTGACCGATGGACGCATCTACCGAGGCCGACTGGAGAAGCGGCGCGGCTACTCGCGGCTGTCTGAGCTGGGATCGGCAGCGTCGACCATCAATGGAACGGGCAGCGGGTCGAACGCGACCGCGACATACCTGTTCACGCACTCCGTGACGGCTGACGGGCTGTTCACGAACCTGATCCCCGAGACGGCGGTATTTACGTGGCCCGATGCGTCGGCCGGGACGCTGCAAGCCCGGCTCGACCTGTCCCAGTACCCGCTCGATCTGTCCGACACGACCGCCCCGCTGATCGACGTGGTGGACGCATCGACGGGAACGACCGTGATCGGGTTCTACCTGATCGTTGGCGGCGGGTTCCTCGTCGAGTGGTCGCTGCACCCGAGCTACACGGGACCGGGCGCCAACCGAGGCGCGCTCAACTACTTCGCCCCGGCCGGCGATCCGGTGACGGGGATCGCCTCGTTCACGGACGCAGACGGCGTCGAGTCGCTGCTCGCGTTCGACGAAAACGCCATCTATGTCCTCGACAACACAACGCAAACCTTCCAAGAGGATGCGTCGGCTGTGACCCTGACGGGTGCCGCGACGGACTACATGTGGACGTGGCCGTTTGACGATTATCTGATGTTCACGAACAACGTGGACCCGGTGTACAAGTTCACGCCCGGCGGAGCGCCCACGATCGAGGAGATTGACACCGAGTTTGACTCGGGCTCGGCCGGCAACGACCTAGATACGTGCCTGATGGTCATGCGGTACAAGGGCCGGGCGATCTTCTTCAACACGAAAGAGAACGGCACCCGCTACCCGCGTCGCGCGCGGTGGAGCCTGTCCGGTGCCTTCGAGTCGCACGACACGACCGGCCTGGCGTTCGCAGACGCCCCGTCGCACCTCGGGGCCATCATCACCGGGCAGATGATCGCGGACCGGATCTACATCGGCTTTGAGCAGGGGTGGATGGAGCTCGTCGACACGAACGAGTCGACGCAGCCGTTCCGGTGGGAAGTGACGACGGCGCGGCGCGGCGCGGTCGCGAAGATGGGCGCAGTCCCCGACAGCTACCGGATTCTGCACCGCACCGAGTACGGCATCGAGGCGATCGACCCGAACGGGCAGTACCGGGTGGACGCGGCGCTGCCCGACTTCGTGCTTCAGCTCGACGCCTCGAAGCGTGACCTGAGCTTCGGCGCCCGCAATGACCCGTTCCGCGCGTTCTGGTGGTCGTATGCCCGCATCGCCGACACCACCCCGTCTCGTGTGCTCGCCGCGCAGTACGACGACAAGGACGAGCTGTCTTGGTCCGTCTACCGGCTGGCCTTCGACGTGTTCGGCTACTACTCGAACGTTCAGCCCGCGACGTGGGACAGCTTCGGCCCGCGGACGTGGGACGAGCTGACTTTCTCGTGGGACTCGGCCCGTGGCACGACGGGATTCCGCAGCCTCGTCGGCGGGACCCAGGATGGCGTCGTGTACCTGTTCGACGACTCGGACAGCGACGGCGGCAATCCGATCGTCATGGAGGCCAAGTCTCAGGCTCTGTCGCCGTATCCGGGGATGCGCAGTCACCTCGGATGGATCGACATCTACGCCTCGGCGACGGACGGAGCAACGCTCGACATCGGATGGTCTCGAGACAACAAGGCCGCCGTTGAGTTGACGCGCACGGTCAGCCTCACGCCCGACGCGGTGACGAACAACGTCTATCGGCGCGTCCTCATCAACAAGATGGCGACCTTTCACACGCTGACGCTGACGCTCTCGGGCGACTCGTTCGCTGCGATTGACGCC
>Ga0075163_10006964_pt1 | contig 14988 bp, 11 predicted proteins | sample JI1023141ADNA_FD_71478 | JGI IMG/M metagenome (GOLD analysis project Ga0075163, IMG submission 71478) | Wastewater effluent complex algal communities from Wisconsin, to seasonally profile nutrient transformation and Carbon sequestration -... | ecosystem: Engineered > WWTP > Effluent > Algae...
CGCGCGCTGCCGTGGTGGAACTTCCGCACGCCCAAGGCGCATGGCGCCGAGAAGGCCGAGCCGCAGGTCAGCGACTGACCTGCCGCGGCGGGGCCTACAGCCCGCCGACCAGCCGCAGCGCCAGCATCGCGTTGCGCGGCGCACCGGCCTCGAAGAAGCGGCCGTTGGCGTCGCCCACGATCAGGCTGCCGGCGTAGACGCGGTCGAAGAGGTTGTCCACGCGAAGCAGCAGCTCCAGCCGGCGGCCGCTGCCGCCCAGTGCATAGCCTTTGCTCCAGCGCAGCGAGGCGGTGCCGTAGCCGCCGGCGAAGTCGCTGTTGACATCGTTCACCGGCGTGCGGCCGACGCCGCGCGCCTCCAGGCCCCATTCGCCCCAGGCGGCGTCCTTCCAGGCCAGCTCGGCCCAGCCGCTGTTGCGCTGCGTGCCCGGCAGCCGGCTGCCGGCCGGTACGGCCAGGTTCGGCGCCGTGCAGGGGATGCCGGCGCAGGTCTTGAACGCGTCGAGGTAGGTGGCGTCGAGCCAGGTCGCCGACAGCGCCACCCGCCAGGCCGGCGCCAGCTGCAGGCGGCTGCTCAGCTCGGCGCCGCGCCGCAGCGTGCGGCCCGCGTTCTGGAACGACGAGCGGCCGCCGGAGTTGGACGCGATGACGATCTCGTCGGCCACGCGCGACTCGAAGACCGCCACGTCGGCCTGCAGTGCACCGCTGCGCCATTTGGCGCCGAGCTCGGCCTGGCGGCTGGTCTGCGCCTTCAGCGTGGTGTTGAAGCCGGCCGCGCCGTCGAGCCGGTAGGCCAGCTCGCCCAGCGTCGGCGACTCGTAGCCCCGCGCCGCGCTGGCGTGCAGGTTCAGGCCCGGCGCCACCGTCCAGCGCAGCCCGAGCACCGGGTTGGTGTAGCTGAAGTCGAGACGGCCGGAGTCGTTGCCGTTGCTCAGGAAGTTGTCCTCGGCGGTCAGGCGCACCTTGCCGCTGCGCACGCCGGCGCTGGCCGCCAGGCCGGCGGTGGGCGTCCATTCGCCCTGGGCGAACAGATCCCGAGAGGTGGCCTGGTTGTTCTCGTCGCGACGCAGGCGGCCGAGCACGCCCAGCACCTGAGCGGCCCCGGTGCCGGTGAAGTTCTCGAAGCCGCGACGCGCATCGTTCTGCCGGTCCAGCGTGGCGCCCAGCACCAGGTCGGCCTGGCTCCAGCCCCAGCGCAGCCGCGCCTCGACGCCCTGGTAGTCGCGGTTGAAGTCGATCACGCCGCCGCCATGGCGCGGCGGCGCCTGCGTGCCCGCCGCGATGGCCAGGTACTGACGGATCGCGCGCTGCCCGCTGTACACGGCCAGCTGCGACTCGCGCAGCGCACCGTCGCCGAAACGGTGCTTCCAGCTGGCGCCGAGTTGGCTCTGGCGGGTGGTCTTGCGGGTGTCGAACTGCAGCGCCTGCGGGGTGGTCTGGTAGGGGTCGGCGTCGAACTGCTCGCGCGACAGCCCGAGTGGGTCCTGCGCCGGCTGGTCGAGCTCGTTGACCAGCAGCGTCACGCTGTCGGCCGGGCCGTTCCAGCCCAGGCGAAGATTGCCGAGCGTGCGCTGTGCCGAACTCTGCGGGCGGAAGCCGTCGATCTCCATCGTCGAGACGCCGGCGCGGAAGTCGAAGCCTTCGCCGAAGGGCGAGGCCACGCCGACGCGCAGCTGGTGCAGGCCGAAGCTGCCGACATCGCCCTCGACCTCGAATTCGGCACGCCGCGCCGGTGCGCTGATCAGGCTGATGACGCCGCCCGAGCTGTTGCCGTAGAGCACCGAGAACGGTCCGCGCAGCACTTCCACACGCTGGGCGCCGGCGATGTCGTAGTGCGACACCTGGCCCTGGCCATCGGGGCCGGAAGCGGGAATGCCGTCGCTGTACAAGCGGATGCCGCGCACGCCGAATCCGGCCCGGGCGCCGAAGCCGCGCGAGCTGATCTGCAGGTCCTGCGCGTAGTTGGAGCGGTTGCTGACGACCAGACCCGGCACCCGGGCCATTGCCTCGCTCAGGTTCAGCATCGGCCCGGCGCTGCGGAAGGCTTCACGTTCGACGAGGTTGATCGCAAAAGGTGCCTCGGCGGCGGCCCTTTCGGCGATCGAGCCGGTGATGATCACCTCGGGCGCAGTCTGCGCCAGCACGGCACAGGAGATGGCGCCGAGCGCGAACGTGGCGGTCAGCGGAGGGACACAACGGCAGGACCAGCGGGAAAGCGACATCGGGACTCGTCGAAATCTGAGACTCGCGATCAGACTCCGCGCCCGGCATTTCGCCAAGCCGGGGGAACACCCGACTGTTGCGCCATCACGAAACAACCTGCGAGCGAAACGCGCGTGCCAACGCCTCAGCGCGCTTGCGACTCCAGGTAGTCGCAGCTCAGGTGCGCCAGCGTGCGCACCCCCAGCAGCAGGCCGCTCTCGTCGACACGGAAGCGCGGCGAATGGTTGGGCGCGGCCTTCTTGGCGTCGACCCCGGGCGCTGACACGCCAAGGAAGACGAAAAGGCCCGGCACCACGCGCTGGAAGAACGAGAAGTCCTCCGAGCCGGTGACCTTGGGCGCCAGCCGCAGGCCCTCGCTGCCGACCACGCGGCGCAGCGTCGGCAGCATCGCCTCGGTGAGGGCCGGGTCGTTGATCGTGACCGGGTAGTTCTTCGTGATGCACACCGTGCAGCCGGCGCGCGAGCCGCGGCTGATGGACTCCGCCAGCGTCGTCACGCGCTCGTGGATGTCGTCGCGCATGGCCTCGTTGAAGGTGCGGATGGTGCCGCGCATCTCCACGCTCTCGGGAATGATGTTCTCGCGCACGCCACCGCGGATGATGCCCAGGCTCACCACCGCCGGCTCCTCGGTGATGTCGATGCCGCGGGCGACCACCGTCTGCAGGCCCAGCACCACCTGCGCCGCGGTGACGATCGGGTCCACGCCCAGCCAGGGCGCGGCACCGTGGGTCTGGCTGCCATGCACGGTGATCTTCATGTAGTCCGAGCTGGCCATCGTCGGGCCCGGCCGGTAGCCCACCGTGCCGACCGTCTGCCGCGAGCTGACATGCAGCCCGAAGATGGCTTGCGGCACCGGCTTCTCCAGTGCGCCTTCGGCCACCATCATCTTCGCGCCACCGTCCTCGCCCGCCGGCGGCATCTCCTCGGCCGGCTGGAAGATAAACTTGACGCTGCCACGCAGTTGCCCGCGCAGCCCGGCGAGCACCTGCGCCACGCCCATCAGGATCGCCACGTGGCAATCGTGGCCGCAGGCGTGCATCACGCCGACCTCTTCGCCGTTCCACTGGCCGCGGGCCTTGGAGGCGAATGGCAGGTCGACCTCTTCGGTGACCGGCAGGCCGTCCATGTCGGCCCGCAGTGCCACCACCGGGCCGGGCAGCGCGCCCTTCAGCAGGCCGACCACGCCGGTGTGGGCCACGCCCGTGCGCACCTCGTCGAGGCCGAGCGCCCGCAGGTGGTCGGCGACGATGCCGGCGGTGCGGAACTCGCGATTGCCCAGTTCGGGGTGCTGGTGCAGGTCGCGCCGCCAGGCGATGACCTGGGCTTCGAGCGCGGCGGCGTGCTGATCGATCAGCGCGGCCATCGAGCTGGCGGTGACGGGAGTCAGGTCGGGCATGGGAAGGCTCGTGAAGCGTGGGGTCCGGCCATTCTCCGCTCGAATGCCACGCCGGGCGCTCCTCGGGAACCCGCCGAGTGCGGAGCGTCGCTCCAGGCTCATCACACGCCGGAATCGCGGGCCGATTCCGTCGAAGCCGGGGGCACCTCCATAGTCTCTCCGTGGCCTTCCTGCCCGACCCAGCGACACCAAAGGGCGAGGCCCGACCTTCCCCCATCAACCCGGAGTGCCCTCATGAAATTCCTCAAGCTGACCCTCGCCGCCGTCGCGCTGGCCGCCGCTTCCTTGCCGCACACGGTGCAGGCCGGAGACGCCGACTTCACGCTGATCAACCGCACCGGCTACCCGATCAAGGAGATCTACCTGACGGCATCGCACAAGTCGAAGTGGGGCCCCGAGCGGCTCGGCAAGAAGGTGCTGAACAACAACGGCAGCCGCGACTTCAAGCTCGGCAACTTCGCCGACTGCCTGCAGGACATGATGATCGTGTTCGCCGACAACGGTGACCAGGTCACGTGGGAAGAGTTCGACCTGTGCGAACTGCACAAGATCACCCTCAAGTACAACCGGAAGACCGGCGAGGTGAGCGCGGACACCCAGTAATGCCGGTCGACCCTCGCTGGGCGGGCCGCTCGGCGGGGGCGCTTCGCAGCGTTTGCTCCAGGACGAAATTCAAGCGCCGCGGCAACGGCGCGGATCAGGCTGCCGCGACCGACCTTCGGCTGGCGGTCTCCGAACCCAGCCAATCCTCCACCAGACCGACCCAGTAGGCTGCCCCGACCGGGATCAGCGCATCATTGAAGTCATAGCTGGGGTTGTGCAGCATGCACGGTCCCTCGCCGTGACCACTCTCCCGGTGCAGGCCGTCGCCGTTGCCGATGAAGGCGTAACAGCCGGCCTTGGCTTGCAGCATGAAGGCGAAGTCTTCTGAAGGCATCGCGGGTTCCTGCCATCGCCAGCCCGGCGCGCCGGGCGCGCGTTCAGCCAGGCGGCGGGCCACGCCGGCGGCGAACTCGGCCTCCTGCGGGTGGTTCACCACCGGCGGCACCTTGCGCGTGAACTCGAAGTCGCACTGCGCGTCGAAGGCGGCGCAGGTGTGTTCGGCGAGCTGCTTCATGCGCCGTTCGACCAGCGCGGTGACCTCGTCGCTGAAGGTGCGCACGGTGCCTTCGACGGTGCAGCTGTCGGGCACGACGTTGGTGGCTTCGCCGCCGTGGATCATCGTCACCGACAGCACCGCCGTGTCGATCGGCCGCTTGTTGCGGCTGACGATGGTCTGCAACGCCTGCACCAGCTGACAGGCCACCGGCATCGGGTCGACGCCGCGGTGCGGCAGCGCGGCGTGCGAACCGACGCCGCGGACCGTGATCTTGAAGATGCTGCCGCCGGCCATCACCGGGCCGGGGCTGACCGCCAGCATGCCGGCCGGGTAGCCGGGCCAGTTGTGCAGGCCGAACACGGCCTCCATCGGGTACTTGTCGAACAAGCCTTCGCCGACCATCGCCTGCGCACCGCCGCGGCCTTCTTCGGCCGGCTGGAAGATCAGGATCGCCGTGCCGTCGAAGCGCCGTGTCTGCGCCAGCGTGCGCGCCGCGGCCAGCAGCATGGCGGTGTGACCGTCGTGGCCGCAGGCGTGCATCACGCCGGCGTGAACGCTGGCATGCGCGAAATGGTTCTGCTCCTGCACCGGCAGCGCGTCCATGTCGGCGCGCAGGCCGATCGCACGGTCGCTGGCGCCGCCGTCGCGGCCATGAACCAGGCCGATCACGCCCGTCCTGGCCATGCCGCGATGCACCTCGATGCCCCACGCGGCCAGCTGCCGCGAGACGAGGTCCGAGGTGCGTGCTTCGAGAAACCCGAGCTCGGGGTGGGCGTGGATGTCGCGCCGCAGCGCGGTGAGAGCGTCGGCCGGATCGAGGGTCTGCATGGCCCGATTGTGGTGGCGATCCGCCTGCCGCGTCGTCAGCCCGCCGGGGTGTGCCGCTGCCGCGCGGCCTGCAGGCGCTGCTGCTGGTCGGCCGGCAGCGGCCAGTCGCGCACCAGGGCCAGCGCGCGCTGCGCCTGCGCCGCATCCCCGTGCTCCAGCGCCGCCGTCACCACCGCGGCCTGGGCGGCGGGGGCGTCGGTGCGCTCGAACATGGCCAGGCCTTGCTCGACGGCGTCGGCGATCTCGGGCCGGCGTCCGAGAGCGCTCCAGCAGTCGACGAGCCGTGCCCAGCACACCGCGCCCACGGTGGGATCGCCGCCGCGCCGCACTTCCTGCTCGAACAGGGCCGCGGCTTCGGCGTGTTCACCCAGACGCTGCAGCAGGCTGCCGAGGTTGACGCGCAGCCGCCGCGACGGCGTGTACTCGCCCAGCGTCAGCGCCGCACGGCCGATCGCGACGGCCTCGGCATGGCCGCTGTCCAGCCGGGTGGCGGTCCACAGGAAGTTCGACACGGCATAGACCTCGAAGTGGCGCGCCTTGAATCGACGCGCCATCGCGATGGCCTCGCGGTGCAGCGGCGCGGAGTCGGCCAGCTGGCCCTGGCCGGCCATCGCGGTGGCCAGCCCGGACAGTGCCGAGGCCAGGTCGGCGCTGGGGCCGCGAGTGCGCAGCAGCGCGACATGCGCGCGCATGTGGGCGATCGCCGCGGCAAAGTCGCCGGCGCCATAGGCCAGCTTGCCGCCGATCGTGTGGCGGTCGGGCCAGTCGGGGTCCAGCGCGGCGATGTCGTCGGCCAGCTGCCGTGCCCTGCCCAGCTGGCCCTGGTTGTAGAACACGACGACGCGCACGGCCAGCGCCAGCGCGTGCAGCTTCGGATCGCCGGTGCGTTCGAGCACGGCCTGCACGTGAGCATCGGCACGCGCCAGGTCGCCACCGGTCTCGGCACACTCGGCGGCCTCGAGTTCGAGGCGGGCCCGGCGCAGGGCATCGGTCGTGCGCACGATCGCCGCGGCCAGCATGGCCTGGGCCTCGTCGATCAGGCCGAGCTCGCGGTCCTTCAGCGAGGCCTGCAGCGTGGCCTCGACAGCTTCGGCCTCCAGGCCGGCGGCCCAGGCGTGGGCGGCGACTCGGTGCGCACCCAGTGCTGCCTGACCGTGGCGGGCGACACCCGCATCGATCACCCGCCGCAGCGTCGCCGGCGAGCGGGCCAGCAGCGCTTCACGCGTTAGGTCGTGCACGAAGCGTGCGCCCTGCAGCAGGCCACCGTGCTGGGCCTGCGCCAGCGCCTCGGCGGTGGCCCACGGCGACAGACCGAGCACCTGGGCGATCAGCTCCTCGTGCACGGCGTCGCCCACCACCGCGCACGCCAGCATCACGCGCTGCGTCGGCTCGGGCAGGTCGTCGAGCCGCTGCTGCACGAGCGCCGCGACCCGCGGCGGCACCACGGGGGCCCGAAAGCCGTCGCCGAGGTCGTCCAGCGGTCTGGCCCAGCCGCTGTCGGTGACGCGCAGCTGGCCACTCTCGAACAGCGTGCGCAAGGTCTCGAGCGTGAAGAAGGGGTTGCCACCGGTGGCATGCTGCAGCCACGCCGCCAGCCGCGGCGCGGCCTGGCCAGCCAGGCGCTCCAGCAGCACCGCGGTGGCCGTCGGGGCCAGCGGCGCCAGCGCCTGCTCCTGCAGTCGGCCCGCGGCGCGCTCCTCGTCCAGCCAGCGCGCCAGTGCGGGTGACGTCTCGGCCGGGCGCAGCGTGGCCCGCACACGCAGCTCTCCGCGCAGCAGCAGCAACCGCAGCAGCTGCAGCGTCACGCTGTCGGCCCACTGCAAATCGTCAACGACCAGCACTGGCGTCAGCCGCGGCAACAGCTCGGCCAGCGCGAGCAGCAGGCGCGGCGAATCGGTGTCGACCGGCGGCAGCAGCTCGCCGCCGGCCAGGTCCGGCACCAGGCGCGCCAGCTCGCGCAGCGCGCTGCGCTCGGTCACGACCTGGCGCAGCGTCGTCATTTGCTGCTGCAACGCTTCGACCACCGGCAACAAGGGCACGCCCTGCAGGCCGGTGCGGCAGTGCCACCACAGCGCGCTGCCGCCGCCATCGGCCAGCAGCCGGGTCTTGCCGACACCGGGTTCGCCGGCGATGACCCACAGTGGCGCGGTGCTGGCCGCCAGCGCCGCGCGCTCGGCCTCGCGGCCGACCAGCGGCGGTTGCGACAGCGAGGTCGGCAGCGTCACGACGATTGCAGGCACTGGTGTCGGGGGCGCGACCAGGCGCTGGCGAAGCGCCTCGGCCAGCGCACGGGTTTCGGCCATCGGCGCCAGGCCCAGCTCACCATGGGCCAGGCGCACGAAGCGCTCGTGCAGATCGAGTGCGGTGGCACGTTCGCCGGCCTCTGCGGCCACGCGCAGCAGGGCCTGAAGCACGTCCTCGGCCAGCAGGTCGTCGCGCAACAGGCGGATGAGCACCGCGGCTGCGGCGGTGGCCTGACCACCCTGCGCGAGCCGGGCGGCTTCGCGGTGCGCCGCGTCGCGCCACTGCGCGCGCAGCGCCTCGCGTTCGGCGGCAAACCAGTCGTCGAGCTCGGGCAGCGACTTGGACGCGACGCCGTCGAGCAGCGGCGCCTGGTGCAGCGCGTCGGCCAGGGGCCAATCGGCGGCGGCGATGGCGCCACGGAAGTCGGCCACGTCATGGCGCAGGTCCAGCCGCAGCTGGTGGCGGTCGGCGCGCAGCCGGTCGGCCGCACCGCGGGCGGCCAGCCACTGGCGGCTGCGGTGCAGCGTGACGCGCAGATGGTGCTGGGCCTGGGCCTCGTCGGCATCGGGCCAGAACAGCAGCGCGACACGCTCGCGCGGCACCGCCGCGCCGTGCACCGCCAGGCAAGCCAGCAGCAGGCCGGGCGCGCTCGGGGGCAAGGGGTGGCGCTGGCCGCCGGCACGCAGGTGCGGCGCGGCCAGCAGGTGCAGCGTGGGATCGACGTCGCCCGCGGGATGGTCCACGGGCGCGCACTGTAGCGGCGCAAGAGGCGCCCATGGCGCACGCTCCGCCGTCAGTGGCAGCAGCCGCGAACTATGGCCGAAGCTGCTGCTTGACCCAGGCGCCCAGCGTGGCCAGGCGCGCGAAACCGTCGGTGAAGCCGGGCAATGCGCATGCGAACGCGCCAAAGCTGGTCACGCCGATCTGCACCCGCCGCGTCGACAACCGGCTGACAGGCACGAACAGCGGCCCGCCGGAGTCCCCATCGCAGCTGGCGACCTGGTGGCTCGGCGCGCCGGCACACATGATCGTGTTGTCGAAGGCGCAGGTCGACGGGTCGGCCACCGGCAGGGAACCCTGGCGCAATTGCGGCGACGGCCCGCTGCCCGTGTCGCCCCAGCCGGCGATCGTGGCGCTGGTGCCGACCGGCGCCACGGCGGCTTCCACCGCCGGCGACGCGACCAGGACCACCGGCTGGATGTTGGTGACTGGCGTGGCCAGCGTCAGCACCGCGACGTCGCTGGACAAGGTGTTCGGGTTCCAGTTCGGGTGCACCGCGATCGCACTGACCGCCACGCGCTGCCCGCCGCTGCGCAAGTCTTGCGTGCCGACCAGCACGGCGACCTCGGAGGCCAGCAGGAAATCGGCGCAATGCGCTGCCGTCAGCACATGCTGCCGCCCGACCAGCGTGCCGCCGCAGTATTGGGCGTCGACGTTGCTGGCGATCGCATTGAACAGCACCGCCACCACCTGCGGCAGGCTGCCGCCCGGTGCGACACCGCCGCCGACCACGCTGGTGTCGGGCGTCGCCTTGCCGGCCACCAGACCCCGCTCGGCCAGCCAGGCGGCGCGCCATTGTTCGAGGTGCTCGCGGGCCGGGTTGGGCTCCGCGGCGCGGACCGGGGTGGCGGTGAGCAGCGACGCGGCGAGCAGCAGCGTGGCCAGGGCGGCAGGGCGGGTGGAAGGCATGGCGGAGAGCTCCGGAGGATGAGAACGCGCCCAGGCTAGGGCGCGGTCGTCTCCGCAGCGTCTCAGCGATCGTCTCAGCCCGCGTGCGCGCGCGCCAGAGCCTGCTCCAGGTCGGCAATCAGGTCGTCGGCGTCCTCGATGCCGACCGACAACCGCAGCAGGTCCCCCGGCGCCGGCGTGCCGGCACCTTCGACGCTGGCGCGGTGCTCGATCAGGCTCTCGGTGCCGCCGAGCGAGGTGGCGCGCTTCCACAGTTCGACGTTCGCCGCGGTGGCGATGGCGGCGGCTTCGCCGCCTTTCGTTCTGACCGACATCATCCCGCCGAAGCCGCCCCGCATCTGCCGCTTCGAGACCTCGTGCCCGGGGCTGCCCGGCAGCCCGGGGTACAGCACGGCCTCGACGAGCGGATGCACCGCGAAATGGTCGGCGATGCGCTGCGCCGAAGCCGAGGCCTGGCGCACGCGCAGGTACAGCGTGCGCATGCCGCGCAGCAGCAGCCAGGCCTCGAACGAGCCCAGCGTGCCGCCGACCTGTGCACGCACGGTGCGGATGCGGCGCCAGAAGTCGTCGTCCTCGCGCGCCACCAGCACGCCGGCGATCAGGTCGGAATGGCCGCCGAGGTACTTGGTGCCGGCGTGCATCACGATGTCGGCGCCCAGCGCCAGCGGCTGGGTCAGCACCGGCGAGGCCACCGTCGAGTCCACCGCCAGCTTGGCGCCGGCAGCGCGCGCAATGGCGGCGGTGGCGGCAATGTCGGTCACGGTCCACAGCGGGTTGGCCGGGGTCTCGACCCACACCAGCTTCGTCTTGCCGGGCCGGATGGCGGCCTGCACCGCGGCGGGGTCGGTCATGTCGATCAACTCGACGTTCAGCCCCCAGTGGGTGGCAAAGTTCATCAGCCAGTTGCGCAGAGACCAGTACATCACCTTCGGCGCCAGCACGTGGTCGCCAGGCGCCAAGGCCTGGAACACCGCGGTGGCCGCGGCCATGCCGGAGGCGAACAGCATCGCCGAGGCACCGCCTTCGAGCTGCACCAGCACCGCCTCGGCCTGGTCGAAGGCCGGGTTGTCGGCGCGGGCGTAGACCCGGCCGCTGCGGTACTGGTTGTCGGGGTCGCGCAGATAGGTCGACGAGACGTGGATCGCCGGCGTGATGGCGCGTGTCTTCTCGTCGATCCAGCCCAGAGCCTGGGCGGCGATGCTTTCGGGCTTGACCTTCTTCGGGTCCATCGTGGGGCTCCGGTGGGGATATCGATTCAGGGGCGGGGACGTCGGGGCAGGCCGGGCGCGGCATCGCCCAGGTCCCACCACAGGCCGCTCATCAGCTGCAGTGCTTCGCGCGCCACCGATGCGAGCAGGTGCTCGCCGGGCGCGTGCTGCTGGCAGGCGGCGTAGCTGTGCGGCACCCACACGGTGGGCAGGCCGAGGATCTCGGCGAACACATCGTTTGGCAGCGAGCCGCCGAGGTTGGGCAGCAGCACCGGCGGACGACCCGTGCTGCTTTCTATGCTGGCCAGCGTGAAGCGCACCCAGGGGTTGTCCGGGTCCAGCCGCGTCGCCGCCGAAACCTCGGGCTCGCCGACCTCGACGGCGCCGAAGCCGCGCGCGGCCAGGTGGGCCTGCAGCACCTCGCGCAGCCGAGAGGTGTCGGTGCCGACCACGGTGCGCATGTGCATGCGCGCCTTGGCGGTGGCCGGGATCGCGTTGACCGGGTGGTCCGGATTGCCGGTGCGGTAGGCCAGCACTTCGAGCGTGTTCCAGGCGATCACGCGTTCGGCCGGCGTCAGGCCCGGCTCGCCCCAGCTGGGGTCGACCTCGGGGTCACCGGCATCGCCGCCGAACTGCAGGCCGGCCAGCGCAGCGCGCACGTTGGCCGGGATCGGCGGTGGGCGCAAGGCGTCGACCAGGATGCGGCCGTCGGCGTCGACCAGGCTGGCGATGGCATGGGCCAGCACCGTGCCCGGGTTGCGCAGCAGACCGCCCCAGTTGCCCGAATGGTGCGCGCCGTCGCGCAGCGTCAGCGTCAGGTCGAAGTTGACGACGCCGCGCGAGCCGAGGAAGACGGTGGCACGGTCGCGCGCCAGGCGCGGGCCGTCGCTGGCGATCAGCACGTCGGCCGCCAGCTCGCTGCGGTGGGCCGCGCAGAACGCGGCCAGGCCCGGCGAGCCGGTCTCCTCACCGGTCTCCAGCAGCCACTTGACATTGAAGCCGAGCTGGCCGCCCCGCTGCGCCAGCACCACGGCCAGCGCCGCGAGGTTGATGCTGTGCTGGCCCTTGTTGTCGGCGGTGCCGCGGCCGTACAGGCGGTCGCCGTCGCGCACCACCTGCCACGGGCCGTCACCGCGGGTCCAGGATTTGTCCTGACCGCGGATCACGTCGCCGTGGCCGTAGATCAGCACGGTGGGCAGCGTATCGCCCTCGTGCCGCGAGGCGATCAGCAGCGGCCCGTATGGTTGCACCGGGTTGTCGAAGACCTGTGACGTGAAGCCGAGCGCGGCCAGCGACGGCGCCATTTCGTCGGCCAGGTAGGCGCGCAGCGCCGGTCCCGATGCCGGGTCCTGGCTTTCGGTGCGGACGGCCACGCGGCGTGCCAGGTCGCGCACGAAGGCCCCGCTGTCGAAGTGCTCGCGCGCAGCGGCGAGCGCGCCTTGCCGAGTGCCCATCAGTCGGGCGACTTGCCCAGCAGCGTGAAGTGCTCCACCACCGGTGGCACCGCGAAGAAAGGCCCGACGATGGCGCGCCACTCGGCGAACAGAGGGCCCTGGCGGAAGTCGACGGTGTGGTTCTCCAGCGTCTCCCAGAAGATCTGCAGGATGTAGCGCTCGGGGCTCTCGATGCCCTTGTTGACCTTCCAGCCCTTCATGCCCTTGGCCCGGCTGGCCACCGTGGTCAGGCCACGCTGGATGGCTTCGTCGAATTCGGCCTGGCGGCCCGGGGCGATGCGGATGTCGGCGATTTCGAGGATCACGATGGGGTCTCCGGCGGTGAAAGCCTGCGAGTGTCCCATGATGTGGGCCCCAAGCTCCCGCTGGTCGCTGCCCCCCCGAGGGGGCGCTGGCGACGGACCGGCGGAGCCGGATCCGCGCCGGTTGGCCCCCAAGCTCCCTCCCGGTCGCTGCCTCGTCAGGTCACGCAGCCGGCCTCGACCTTCGTGCCGGTGCCCAGGAACACCGGCTCGGGAATGCGCCAGCCATAGCGTTCGGCGGTCAGCTCGGCGAGGATCGACACCGCGATCTCCGGCGGCGTGCGGGCGCCGTTCTTGATGCCCACGGGGCCATGCAGCCGGGCCAGTTCCACCTCGGTGAGGCCGAAGTGTTCGGCCAGGCGCTGCTTGCGCTTGCTCTGGTTCACGCGCGAGCCGATCGCGCCGACGTAGAAGGCCGGTGAGCGCAGCGCCTCCATCAGCGCCAGGTCGTCGAGCTTGGGGTCGTGCGTCAGCGCGATCACCGCGGTGTGGGCATCGGGTGCGAGCTCGGTCACCGCGTCGTCGGGCATCGTGCGCACGCGGGTCACGCCAGGCAGCTCGGGCATGTATTCCTCGCGCGGGTCGCACACTGTCACCTGGTAGTCCAGCGCCAGGGCCATCTGCGCCAGGTACTGCGTCATCTGCCCGGCGCCGACGATCAGCAGCCGCCAGTGCGGGCCGTGGGTGCTGACCAGGCGAAGCTCGTCGAGCAGCACCACGTCGGCACCGCTGGCCTGCCCCAAGGTCACGGCGCCGTCGGCCAGCTGCAGTTCGCGGCGCACTCGCCTCCCCGCGCTGAGCATGCCAAGAAGCTCTTCCACCAGGCTGTGCCGGGCCAGCGGCTCGAGCACCAGTTCAAGTGTTCCGCCACAGGGCAGGCCGAAACGAGCCGCCTCGTCGCCGCTGACGCCGTACTTCACCACCTGGGGCGCGTCGGCGGCGAGCGCCTTCTCGCGCATGCGGGCGATCAGGTCGTCCTCGATGCAGCCGCCGGACACCGAGCCGGCGATCTGGCCGTCGTCGCGCACGGCCACCACCGAGCCCACCGGGCGGGGCGCCGACCCCCAGGTGCGGGTGATCGTGCCCAGCACCACGCCATGGCCGGCCTGGCGCCAGGCCACGACCTGGCGCAGCACATCGAGGTCGACGTTGTCCATGAGTTCGATTCCAGTGAATGGCAGTGCCCGGCACCTTAGCCCTGCCCCGTCGGGCCGGCGAGCACGGGCAAGCCCCTAGGTATCTCATTGCATAAGGGTCAGGTGTCGCCAAATCGAATCTTATGCTCGCTGCTTCATAGGCGTTTGCGAGGGCAAGCCAGAAGCCGGCGCGCTGCCTAGGATTCGCCGCTCATTCCTCCCCAGAACCTCGGAGACACCATGGCCCTGCTCACGCTGAAGGTCAACGGCCGCGACGTTTCGCGCGACGTGCCGCCCCAGACCCTGCTCGTCGAATTCCTGCGCGAGACGCTGCGCCTGACCGGCACCCACGTCGGCTGCGACACCGCACAGTGCGGTGCCTGCACCGTGCACGTCAATGGCAAAGCAGTGAAGAGCTGCAACATGCTGGCGGCGCAGGCCCAGGGCGCGGACGTCACCACCATCGAAGGCTTGGCTGCGGCCGACGGCACGCTGCACCCGATGCAGGCCGCCTTCCGCGCCTGCCACGGCCTGCAGTGCGGCTTCTGCACGCCGGGCATGGTGATGAGCGCGGTGGACCTGGTGAAGAACCATGGATGCCACAACGAAACGCAGGTCCGCGAGGCGCTGGAAGGCAACATCTGCCGCTGCACGGGCTACCACAACATCGTCAAGGCCGTGCAGCAGGGTGCTGCCGCGATGACCAAGTGACCGGGGGAACAGCATGAACGCACGCCAAGGATTTGTCGGCACGTCGGTCGAGCGGCGCGAGGATTCGCGCTTCCTCACCGGCGCAGGCAACTACACCGACGACATCACGCTGCCGGGGCAGACCTACGCCTGCTTCCTGCGCTCGCCCTACGCGCACGCCCGCATCACCTCGCTGAACACCGCCGAGGCCGCCAAGGCACCGGGCGTGCTCGGCATCTTCACCGGCGAACACTTCAAGGCCGTCGGCGGCCTGCCCTGCGGCTGGCTGATCAACAGCCTGGACGGCGCGCCGATGAAGGAGCCCAAGCACCCGGTGCTGGCGGACGGGAAAGTGCGCTATGTCGGGGATCGCGTCGCGATGGTGGTCGCCGAGACCGTCGAGCAGGCCAAGGCGGCCGTGGCACTGATCGAGGTGGAGTACGAGGAGCTGAAGCCGGTGGTCGACGCCCTCACTGCGCCGCAGGCTGGCTCGGCGGTGCACGACGAAGCGCCGGACAACCGCGTCTACCAATGGGGCATCGGTGACAAGGACGGCACCGCCGCCGCGATTGCAGGCGCTGCGCATGTCAGCAGCTTGAGCTTCCGCAACAACCGGCTGGTGCCCAACGCCATCGAGCCGCGCGCGGCCAACGCCTCGTACGACCCGCACGCCGACAACTACACGCTCTACGTCTCCAACCAGAACCCGCACGTCGAGCG
>Ga0075163_10006965_pt1 | contig 14987 bp, 22 predicted proteins | sample JI1023141ADNA_FD_71478 | JGI IMG/M metagenome (GOLD analysis project Ga0075163, IMG submission 71478) | Wastewater effluent complex algal communities from Wisconsin, to seasonally profile nutrient transformation and Carbon sequestration -... | ecosystem: Engineered > WWTP > Effluent > Algae...
TATCTGAGGTAGCTATAGCCGAGCTTCAAGTAGGTGATTGGTATCGAGTGAAACTAACTTGTACACCCAATATGGTTACGAAGAATAGTATTAACTTTACTGCAGAGCTTATCGGGGTAACAGATCCTCTGATCAGTGTAACTATTAATACGAGTTTATCTGCAAACAACTGGGAAGAGGATGCGGCTAACGCCGGTTTCTATAGCAAGAGATCTAAAGCCTATTTTTCCTTCTGGCGAATAGACGAGGCAATCTAATGCAGACATTTTATCCTGAGCTATTACCTTCGCTAGAGAATACGAACTACCCGTTCATACCTGCGGCTAGTTTAAGTAATAATAGCGTATTTTTTCTGCAAGGAACTTTTCTTGACGCACAAATTTATGCAGTTGGTGGCGTCGGTAATTACTATATTTCTTCTGTGGTTATTACGTCTAACCACTTCAAGATAAATATAGGCGATAGCAATAACTCCACTTTGATTAGCGGTACAGTACAGTTACCAATTGTTGAGTCTATTATCGAACTTACAGATAGTTACGGTAGGCCTGCTGGCTTATTAGTTTCTGAACCGTCTCGTTTAGCTTTGTTTAGTACTTGGGGGATAGGTACACACACGTTTGAAGCTAAGCAAACTACTTTTGCGATTACTTGTCAGATACCTGTACCTGATGCGGGTGTTACAGGCTTCGTACTGCCTGATGGTTCGCTTGTAACAGGAAACGTGTGGTTTGTAGGTGAAGATGGTGTAGTGCTTAGGCACGAAGTGGGAGAAGATAAGTACGGTAACCCAACCGATTTGATTCGTGTGGATATTGTAGGTGACCCTCTGTTCTTGCAGAGACTATGTAACCCCGAATCGTTATTCGTACCTGTAAACCCTGTTAGAACAGTACGTATCGTAGCAGATAACCAAACCTTCGATTGCACACCTGACGAGTTCGGCAACATCACAATACAGATGAATGACAGTCTAGCTGCAGATGCTGCTTTAAGAGTCAGAACAACCGATGTGGGTTTAGTGTTCTCAGTAGAAGGTTCTGCTACTAAGGAATAAACAATGGCTAAACCTAATTTCTTTAATGAGAACCTTAACCGTTCCTATCCATTTAGAGTAGGAACGGTTGATATAGAGAAAGCTGTATCAGGGTCCGTAACCTTGGTTAACCTACCAGATAAATTCATCGTTGATTGTGGATTTATTTTGGGTCCGCTTTCGCAGTTCTCTGAGCAGCTTAATCAGGTGTACCTGTCTAAAGTTAGCCGACCTGACTCGTCTACGATTCTTTTTGAGTTTGCGTGTGACGCCGCAGGTATATCTAAACCACTTGTCTTTACTCGACATGATACAGATCCTAACTTTACTTCAGAATTTGTGGAAAGCTCGCAAGATTCTGTATCTGAGTCTACTGATTTGTGCAGTGAACCTGAATGGTCAGGTTATCTAGTTACAGGGGATACTGCTGCTTTGTTTAGTATGATTAGCTCAGGCCAAACTATTGAGCGTCAGGCAACCGAGGCAGTAATCGAACCTACTTTAATTCAAAACCTTGCAAATAATCAAGTTGTGTCTATCAGTTTAGCTAATTCGGATAGAACTAGAGCTATTCGACCTGAGAATTGTCCTGCTCTTGAGTGGAATTTTGTGCCGGGACAGATTTTCGTGCAAGCTGCTTGTCTGCAAGGTAACCTAGCTTTTCGTCCAGGGTATAACTGTACAATAAGCCAGTTAAGACAAACCAATGAAATTCAACTACAGGCTATCGAGCTAGCTGGAGCAGGTTCGCCTTGCGATCAGGTGCCTATTTTTCCTTCAGAGACAGCACCTACGAACACGGATAACGATGTATTGGAAGGTGATAGGTATTGTAACGAGGTGCTTCGAACAATAAATGGGATTCAGGGACCTAATGTAAACGTGTATGCTGGTACGGGAGTTTCTATCGTATCTGCGGAAAACGAATTAACGATAGACATCAACTTTAGAGATCTATCGTTATGTGCTTACTCTACGGTATCAGAATCCTTGTAGGTAACTTATGACTGCAACCACTCCTTGTCCTCAAGGATCACAAGAACCTGTATTTAACATAGTTAAATGCGATGTTCCGTGTATTTTCCCGATACCGGATGGACCTTGGATATTAGATAATTCGGTTGCAGATTCTCCTGAAGCAATCTATGACTGCTCGAGTAAGCCAGTAACACTACCTCCACCTGAAATACCTTGCCCATCTATAACATTTAACGGAAACAGGGCAGGAGGTGAAGTAACTACTAGCATAGTACCTATAGGTGAAGAACGAGCCAGCTTTAATATTAGTAAAGGCACATGTTGCGATTACGACTTGAATCTGGAAATCGATTTTCCTTGCCCTCAGCTTTTAGTTGATTCAGATTCTTCGTCTAGCTTCATTGGATATGCTCCTTGCGATCAAGATCCTTCTGTAGCCTTAACAGTTAATAAAGTAGGTGATTGTAGCTACGCCTTAGGTATCGAAATATTACTGCCTTGTCCTCAAAGCTTAGTGCAAGGACCTACTGGACCTGAAGGACCACAAGGTTTACCTGGACCACAAGGATTTCCTGGCCCACAAGGTGTTCCTGGACCGCAAGGATTGCCTGGACCACAAGGTGTTCCTGGCGTTGACGGGTTACCTGGACCGCAAGGAACAATAGGTCCTACTGGACCTGCCGGACCCGTTGGGCCTATTGGTCCAACAGGTTCTCCTGGTTCACCTGGACCTATCGGACCTGTTGGACCTGCCGGACCTACGGGACCAACCGGTTCGCCTGGGCCTATCGGACCTGTCGGGCCTACCGGACCTACTGGCTCTCCAGGACCAATTGGACCTATTGGGCCTATTGGACCGCAGGGACCTCTCGGCCCTACAGGTAATCCAGGACCTACTGGACCGGTTGGACCTACTGGACCGGTTGGACCTACTGGACCTACTGGCTCTCCCGGGGCTCCAGGCTCTCCTGGCCCTACAGGACCGTCTGGACCTCCAGGTACCCCCGGTAGCCCTGGACCCCAAGGTCCGCAGGGTCCTACGGGACCTCAGGGGCCTCCTGGACCTTATGGAAGCCAAGGGCCTCAAGGTTCTACCGGTCCAGTTGGGCCTGATGGAGATTACGGTGCCCCTGGTACTCCAGGTATTCCTGGTAGCCCTGGACCACAAGGTTATCGTGGTCCTACCGGTTACACTGGACCTACAGGAATACCTGGAACAACTGGACCGCAGGGACCTATTGGACCATCGGGTGTTGTCGGTATAGCTGGGCCTACTGGGCCTACTGGGCCTACTGGGCCTACCGGATCGCCTGGGCCTCAAGGTTACCGTGGACCTCAAGGGTATATTGGTGCTCAAGGACCTGACGGACCTCCTGGGCCTCCTGGACCACAAGGACCTGCGGGTCCAACAGGCCCAGCTTACGATCCAGGTGGTCCTATACCTCCTCCTCCGTTTACACTAAACACGGAGCAATTCGATCCGTATGCTGTAAGCATTGAAGAGTATCTAAAACAACATGTAGACTTATTTACAAGTAAGTTAACAGTAGAACCTAGTGTACCGACAACAACGGTAGATGTGGCAGCAAACAATAGTATATTCTTCGATTCTGTGTTAGGAACACTTGTGTACAAGGATAGTACGGGTACTTGTTATAGGTTCGTACTTGAGAAACTCTAATGCGAGAGCAATTAGTATTGAGGCACAAGTGGGCACTGGGGGATACAGTGCTACTTACTGGTTTAGTTAGAGATATACATAAAGCCTATCCTGATCGGTTTGATATTAAAGTCGAAACACACTGGGCTCCTGTATGGCTTAATAATCCTTACGTAACCAAGTTCGTAGATAACGTTAAGACCAAAAGAGTAGAGATAAGCTGGGCTGATGCTATCAGACAAAATAGCTATGCCCTAGTAGACGGAAAGAAGGTCAAAAAGCATATATTGGCTTGGTACCACTACGACTTTGGTAAAAAGACAGGTCTACATGTTCCAGTAACTGAACCTAAGCCAGATTTACATCTAACACCTGAAGAACGCCGACCTATACTTACAGGAAATTACTGGGTTATTCTGTCTGGCGGAAAGTTAGATATGACCACAAAACACTGGCATGCTCATAGAGCCCAGGAGGTAGTGAATCGGCTTAAAGATTTTGCTATTACTTGTGTACAAGTAGGGGCTACACACGAAAATCACATACATCCTCCGCTACAGAACACCATCAACCTTATCGGTAGGACTGAAAACGTTAGAGACCTTTGGAACATTATTTTACATTCTAAAGGTGTGATTTGCGGTGTAACTGGAGCAATGCATATAGCTGCGGCTTTTAATAAGCCTTGTGTTGTATATGCAGGTGGACGAGAGGAACCGTGGTTCGAAGCTTACACTAATGAATATGCTGCATTTGGACCTGAAGCTAATAAAGTAGAAGTCGAACACAAGTTTCTACACACTTTAGGTCAATTACCTTGTTGTGATGTTCAGGGTTGCTGGAAGAAACGAACCGTACCACTTGACGCAGCTGATCAGAACAAACGAGTATACACGCTATGCCGTATGCCTGTAAAATTAGAAGGTAAAGCAGCTGTACCTGCCTGCCAGGACCTTATCACCGTCGATCAAGTTGTTGAGGCAGTTATGTCTTACGAGCAAAATCCAGATTTTAAACTTTACAGTATCACTCACATCAAAGCGGATAATGTACAAGTGCAGCGAACACCAACAGAACCACCTAAACCTCAAAAACCTTATCAGGCTGTTTATCCTAAAGAGTTTATTCAACTGAAAGAGGAAGGTGTAACTCGTAAGCTGGCTATCATGGACGATCCAATTATTGGAGGTAAGCTTACTGTCTTTGTGCTGTGTTACGGAGACCACTCCGATATAGCTAAAAAATGCTTAGGTAGTTTGCTTAAATCCATGCCTATTGAAAGGTTAGATATTCGAGTAGCTACAAATATGGCAAGTCAGGATACAATTCAATATCTGAAGACTCTACCTATTACAAAGCTGTACATTAATAGCGAAAATCGCTACAAGTATCCAGTCATGCGAGAGATACTTAGAGATAAGCAATGCCCAATTAAAACATCATATTTTTTGTGGTTAGATGACGACACTTGGGTCATTAACCCCAACTGGATTCAAGACCTATGCCAAAACATCATAAGCATGCACGATATGCGATATCGCATGTATGGTACTTTGATGTATCATGATTTAGCTATGTACAATAAACCGAATCACGATCCTCGTAATTGGTTTAGAAAAGGATCTTGGCATAAAGGTATCGATTTCCGTGTGAAGAGTAGTCAACAAGAGGCTCCAAACGGTAGTGTGATCGACTTTGCCGTAGGTTACTGTTGGGCTATGGCTACTCACCTGATCGAGGATGCGGATATACCTGATCGTAGGTTGGAACACAACGGCGGGGATATAACTATAGGTGAACAAGTACATCAAGCAGGTTATCTAATACGTAACTGGAATAGAGGTAAGCAATTCATTACTTGCCCTACCAGACAGCAGGGTGGACGTAGAGGTTTCAGTCAAAAATTTCCGTGGGATTACGATGCGAAGAATTAAGCTAACCAAAAACGCACCAGTTGAAACGATGTTTCAAAATTATGGTGCCTATCGTTTACGCATAGAAGCCTCAGACGCCGAGGGCGAGGATATCGATAACCATATCTTTATCTTTAAACGTAACCCCGCTAGTCCTTATAACTCTGAAGTCACGGATACCTTTGAAGGTATAGCTGGTCCCGTACAGTTATCTAGTATGCCAATTGACGAGCCTGATGCCGAACAAAATTGGCCTTACTACCGTTCAGATAAAATCGTGCTTGATTTCGGTTCGACACAAGAAGCTGAAGATGTTTGGAATGAGATTAAAGCAGATGTTGCTGTGCTTATTGAAGCTTTGAATCGGTTAGATATACTCAGACCTGTGGAAGAAGTCTGGTTTCCCACTCCTCCGGATGCAAGTGAAAGTGCTAGCGTATGATAGATATCGTAGATTTAGGAACTAAACAAGGTGGTGCTCTTGATAGTTTCTTTCATCCTAAGCAAAAAGCTCAATTTGATGTCAAGAAGTTTAAGCGTACAAATTGCTTAGGTATCGATATTAATTCCACTTATGAGAAAGCAGTTAAAAGTAAAGGCTACATGTTTGAAGCTATGAACCTAGCAGATTCAAATATAATAGCTAATTTACCTAAAGCCAGAGGGTATATGCTTTGGCATTTTCTGGAGCACCTACCTAATAAAGAGGTAGCCACGGCTGTAGTCAAAAAAGTTATGGAGCAAAGTCAGGAGTTTGTCTGGTTCAAACTACCTAACTTCGATCAAGACCATAAGACCGGTGAAGGGGCTTTACGTAAACTAGGCTTACGTTTTACTTGGACGGATTGGAAGGGGCATCCTTGTCACTGGTTACTTAAAGATAACCTGGATGCAATAGAGAAATCAAAAGCGAATAGCTATAAACTACAATACTCTGCAGCTAAGACTATTGCTAGTACTAGTGATAGGCGTGTAGTACCTATCAACGCTCCTACAGATACAGTCGAATACAAAGAAGAGCTTGGCACCAAGTTTACTACTATGCTAATGCCTTCAGTTGTAGCAGAGTGGGATGTCTTTGTTTATTTCAACAAAGGATAGGATATGTCTGGCGAGATTGAACTACTTAGATTAGAGGATTCTCACATCCTCAGCATGTCTGCTAACCCTGCTTTCTTAACTGAGTTTCCGTTTCTATCTCGAGCGAAGGAATTAAATAAAGCTAAACGCGGCTGTGGCACTTGCGGTAGATCGGCAAAAGCTCGTAACACTATTATGAGTGACATACGCCGAAGTATTATCAGTTTAGGTGACGATAAGAAGCGACAGCTTAAGAAGATGCTTAGAACTAAGAAGCTCCGGCTTAGGTTATCTCTAGCAGGTAAAGTAACAGAATACACTTTCTAAATTTGGGTGTGTTTTGTGTCATTACTTATTGATAACGATTAATTATCTAATCAGATGATTAATCCCTATTTCTTAAATTTGACCCAGGTGCTTTCGCAGCTGGGTTTTCTTTTTTAAAGGAGTAACCTATGTCTAAGGTTTACCTTGTTTGGGTGTTGGCTATAGTTGAGTCAATCCTGTTTGCTTTAATTCCTGCGGTAGTAGCCTCCGCTATAACTAAGGAATTAAACGCATTAACGGCTATAGCTGTAGTCAGTTCAGCTGTGGTTATTATGGGTTTTCGCAGTTGGTTAGACACACGACTATATACTGCTTTATGGCTGCAGAAATTAGTCGAGCTACTACACAAGGATGTAACTTCTGCCCGAGCTAAAGCTAACCGATGGAATAAGGTACTAGAAGCTCTAGAAAAAGTAGTACCTAATTTCATTAGGGTAGTCACAGATATTACTATAGGTATAGTATATCTGTACCTGACCGTGAGTATTGTCAACCTTCTTCTTATGTTGTTGGCATATATACCTTTGGTTTTGTTAATCTACCGTACGACTAAAGTTACGGTTGAGGTTAATACTAAACAAAATGTCTTAGCAGAAACAGAAGGAAAACTGTATGAAGCAAAGGATATTGAAGGGTTAACAGAATACTACACCAAGCAGCGGCAATTATTGTTGGCAGAGTCTAACGCAGACGCTGTACTAGTACTTGGAGGTATTGGTACTGCGAAAGTTGCTGAGTTAGTATGTGTACTAATCGCGGTACACGCTGGTGTAGATACCGTTGTGGTTTTAGCCATATATATGTATCTATGTCGACTTACACAGGCAATAGATAAGCTTAACACAGTAACTCAACAGTTATACGCAGCCTTAACTGCTAAAGCTTGTGTACGTTAACACAGAGATTGAAGTCGAAAGACTTCAATCTTTTTTTAGCTATTGGTAACCATTAAAACACCTAAATTTGCGGGTGTTTTGTGTCACTACTATATGAAGGATATATTAGCTATTGCAGGCTGATATATTCAGTACTAGGTCGCTAAGCAAGACGCTAGTTCCTGGCTCACAACCAGAAAATCATCAAGCCTATCTATAGAATAATTCTAATTAGGCTCAAGCTGATGATTCAGGCGGGTAATATTGTCATGCCCGTCTAACGTGTTCAACACTTTCTTTTAGAGGTTGAACATTAAACTCCCTTCAGACTAGCAACTGAAGAGATAGAACTGGAATTGCTAAAAACGCTGTGAAGCGTCACCAGGCAGAGTAATGATAAACAACGCACCAGTAGCTTTAGTGTGCGTGGAAGCAAGAAACCTGTGGAGGACCACTTTGACGTACTGACGAGAATCGGTACAAGCTCTGGTTAGTAGATTAAAACTAACCTGTCTGATCGACTCTTTTCGGTCAGGCTTTAAAGTTCGATACCCTTAGCTAGGCTTGAAATCTAGCTGACTTTTAAAGCTAATTTTTGGTGTGCAATCACCGAACGTCGAGTTGGACGATAAAAACGAAACAGTACAGAAAGCTACTGTACTATAACAAAAAATAGTATGCAGGTGAAACTCCTGCGATGTCCTATATGGTCCGAAATGACGTTAAACTATCAACTACAGGTGCCTTGTAGATTCGTGATTGATCTACAAGGCTCTTTTCAATCACACTCAATCACATGGAGAAACACTATGCAGGCTACTTCTGAGATCGCAAAAGCTATTGTTGCGAAAGCTATCGAGTCGCAAGGGCTACGTTGCTGGGATGGCAGCATCGACCAACATTTTGTCCTATCGGAGCTGGCTGCCAGAGCAGAAGCCCGAGGATACACGGATGGTCGGGCTAGGTTCAAGGATGGACAGCTGGAAGTCTACGGGGCCTCGGACCACGGAGACCGCTTTGCAGTTGTATACCGACCAGCGGATAGCCGAGAGGTATACGGACGTATCGAGTGGCTGATAAAAACAGCGGATGACTTAAAAGTCATCCACGAGGCTTTTATCTAGGCTACCTAAGCCGGTGAAATTCCGGTGTGTAATGCAGCCACCGAAAGGTGAAGGTTCCAAGCCCTTAAATGCAGAGGACACATACAGAGCCTTGTAGATTCGTGATTGATCTACAAGGCTCTTTTCAATCACACTCAATCACATGGAGATTTGTTATGAGTACTGTACGTACTGAATTGCTGACTAAGTTTGGGTGGATGGAAGGTCGCAAGAGTCGTGTGTTTAAAGCTGCGGCAATTGTAGGTACACAAGGGGTTAGTCGTTGTGTCTTAGCCACTGCTGCAGGAAGTGGTAGCGAAATGGACTATCACCTAGTCCACGTTATACCACTTCCACCTGAAGCCGTGGATAGAGTGCCGGAACCATTGGAAAACGCGGAAGAATACCGCATCTTCACTTGGATTCACTTTATGGAGTTCTTAGAAGCCTTTGGTCAAGGTTACTCGGATGAAAGACTTCATTCGATTGCAGCTAGGTCTCGCTTGCATTTCCTTGCAAGTAACTAGTTTACACGACTCTGCGTGGTCGTTAAATACACGCAGTGTAATGCAGCCATCGTAAGATGCAGGTTCCAAGCCCTGACAAATGCAGAGGACACTTATAGAGCCTTGTAGATTCGTGATTGGTCTACAAGGCTCTTTTCAATCACATTTCAATCACATGGAGATTCGCTATGAGAAATTTCATTCTCGCTGTATTGTTTCTGGTCATCTGTGTTGCTGGTTATATGGCAGCAGGTATTGCTCACGAAATGATGCCTGAAGAACCTGCACTAAGTAATATCTCGTGGAGACACGAGTTGACTCTGCAGGAAGAGTACGACATTCGGTTGTTGCTAGCAGCCGAAGACTGGAAAATCGAAGATCACTTTTTCTACAAAGTAGCCAAAGGGCAAAAAACAAAATTTATATCGCTCATAGGAAATGAGCAGTGGTATTTGACCGAAGTTCGTGATTAAGTGATTAAGCCGGGGCGTAATAGCTCCGGCTTGTTTTTCTTTTTAACTATTAGCCAACGAGGAATATTATGAAACTATACGAAGAAGACTTTCACTTCAGTTCTGATGAAATTGACGTGCATGCTGATATGTCAGATGACGGTCCAACTGGGGCTACTAGTTACCGTATTCATGTTTTCGGTAAAAACAACCAATACATCATCAGTGTTGACAAACTTGTGAATAAAGTTCACGAAACCTTCTGTAAAGAATGGAAAGTTTGTCACGCTGTGGCAAATCGCTTTGTTCTTATTTTAGAAAGAACAGAGAAAGAAAGCGATATGCTATGGAAACACGATAGTGTCGAACAGCTCATAGCTATTGTCGAAGCCGCTATAGCCTTAGCAGCGGTCACTGTAACTCACGATGGACTTATTTAAGGATTTACTGATGGCTACTATTGTTGTCATTGTTGCGTTTGTTGCTTTTCAAATCTGGATGATCGGTCCTTCTTTTATGAAGAAGACCGAAAAGTCCAACAACAATTTCCAAACTGTACGGACACTGAGGAAGTACAAGAGATGGGAAAGACCCTAATAGACGCCAAGCTAGATTGGCCAAACAACTCGTTTGATATCGAGTTAGCTGAACGTTTATGCTTGGAGTGGAATACTAATCCACCCAAACATCTAAACTGGAAACTATTCTTAAGAGAGAACGTTCCAGTAGAAAAGCAAGTAGTAGATATTCTATACAGACTTTTGTCTGGAGATTCTCCTAACGCTTTCACCTATTTTGGTCCCTGGACTGGTCGTGTTATCCGAAAGGTTAATACGTTTTCTTAAGGAAAAAATCTCCAATGTATATAAAAAATCTAACACCGCATCCTGTTACAGTCTTTTTGACTGCTTACGACAAAGAGACAGGTGTTACTTATCCAGTTCGCGGGCCTGCCCCTAGGCTGGAAGTAAAGCGAGAAAAGCTTAGTCCTATATGGGACTACCAAGGCTATCACAATCTTGGTGATGGTTGGTGCTATGACGATGAAGGTAATATCGTCGCTGAGCCTTTCTGTATTTCGGTTTGTCGTTCGACTATGGGCGATCCTGTTGGACTTCCTGAAGAGGAAGAAGGTGTAGCTTTGATTGTATCTGCACTTATTGCAGAGCATCCGTCAACAGCTCATCGATCTGATCTGTTTTACCCAGGTGAAGCTGTGCGAGATGCAGACGGAAAGATCGTGGGGTGCCTGGGGCTCTGTGCAGGTCCAGGTTATTACACCAAAGCTAAAAAGGTAGAAGACACTACCAGAAACTGAACGATTTAGAAATAAGTCATGGTAAGTTTCGAAACAACAGAGTCGTATGCTGACACCGATAGGCGTACAAGACATAAATCGGTTAGTTTCTTTTCTTGGAGAAAACGATGTCAGCTGAATTAAAAAGTAACGAACGTATCATAGGTTCATACCTAGAAGATTATGATCAATCGTATTCGATTCTGTTAACCTTCTTAGATGAAGATATGCCAGGTATTGAAGTTCTCGACCTGATGCTCAAACGAGCTGGTTACGATGTCAGCGTAACCAACTTAATCAACAAACAGTTCATCGCTGTTGGTTACGGTTTTCCAGGTGTGCTGGTTGTGTATGTATACGATCATACTTACCAGCTTTGTCGAGTTCATTTTGATTGTTTCAAAAAGTTCTTGGAGCGACGTTACTCGCGAGTCAGTTACGATGACCTACTGAAGCGTTTGCCTCGTTGTTGATTTAATATCTTTCGTTACCGCAGGTAAACTCACTTTTACTGGGTGTGCTAGTTTTATACTAAGTGAGAAGAGCATAGGACTAGAGTGGGTTCGAACCCCTCATGAGAGAATTTTGTTGGTTTTTGTTTCACATTTTCCGTTAAGGATTTACAGATGATTTCACGAATTGTTGTATTGTTGGTCGTTGGTTTGATTTCTGTTTCTGTGGGCTGCAGCCAAGCTATGCCTTGGAGTAAACCCAAGGCAACGGCTCAGTTTTACTTTGTTAAAGACAGTAATACAGGTAAACCGATGGCATTTAAAGGCATCATCATCGTTACGCAGGATGCAGAGGTTGGCCAGCAAAAAGTTCAAGTTGTTCGACCTATCGACTGTCAGGATGGCCCGTTATTTAGAGCAACTGTAACGGAACAATTACAGTTACTGGAAGAACACTTTGATATCAAAAGTGTTACGATTGAGGATAAAGACGTAAGTCTAGCCATAGTTGAAATGGTCAAAGATACGATCTTTAACACATACAGAAATGTTGGTACATCCAATAATGGCGGTATGTTATCCGAAACTTATTTTCACGAACTAACAAAGTGGGAAACCCCAACTGCCGAGGTTGACTCAGGCTTTGTACCAGAAACACTACTACCAGATGCGTCGTAGTGCTTGATTGTTTAGTCAAAATGACATGACACGCTGGGGCTTAACGGCTCCAGCGTGTTTTTCTTTTTAGCTATTGGAGAGTACATGTTACGTCTAGAAATCTACGAATTAGGTAACCACGAATACCAGATCTCCATTAAAGGAAGTCAAGGTAATGCTAATGTGTGGGCAACCGAATGCTCTGAAATAAACCTGGAAGAGATTGTGCAAAAAGTATTGCGAGTCTCTGAAAACCTGCGAAAAGTACCCTCTATCAGTTCTTCAAATCCACTAAGGAAATAATTGTGATGACTCTTTCAAATTCTTGCAACAAATTCGTTGAAGACGCCTTGGTTAAGGCTATCAATTGGGCGGAAGAAGAACCACAAGCTGATGCTTATAAGCATGGACCTACACGAGCAAGATACGTACAAGGTTTTGTACGTAAACCAGGCATGGGTAGTTATGCCTTGATTAAACGGGAAGTTGGTTCAACTGAGCCAGTCACACAATTGATGCAAGTATTACATTTGTTTGAGTCATTCGAGTGGACGGAGTTTACGGAACAAGCCAAACAAAGTGAAACTTATGTGGAAGGGTATAAATACTTCCAAGGTGTGCAGCTGATTAACGCTACACAATACAAATTGCTTCAGTCTGTGTGTTCGTTGTACCGTTACCCGCCGGAGAAACTGGCGGAAGTGCGGGTAGTACAGGGGCCTCATGGCTTGGAATTACAAGCTCCAGGCGAACCGGAAGAAGCGTCGGTCATCACAGCTATTGTGGATGAAACAGGTATGCTTGTTACTTGGTTTCCTGGCTTCATCGTAGAGCCATGCACGCTATGGAAGCAACCAGTTAAGCTGTACGAGGTACCAAATGTTACCAACTAAAGTTCTTAAAACAGGAGATAAATTCTATTTCCTGAACATAGACAACACTGTAACTGGTTATCTGCTCACAGATATCTGAGCGGCTTAAACATTTACCGACCCTAGGTAAAATCATGAAGGAGATTGAGCAGAATGAATCTTGATGAACTGCAAGCAGAGGTAGAAAAACTTCTCGCTCTGCTAAAAGATCGACAACAGGGACTCATGACTTGGAATGAGTTCTTAGTCGAAAGACTAAAAAACATCAAAGCTTTAATGGAGAAAGCAGGCTTATGACTTCACTACTTTATGTGATGCTTGTGTGTACGGTTACTGGTTCGATTTTCTTGTTGTTCTCCGTGTCCTACTTGGCACTTAGGAACAAACAACTGATACGTGAAAACCAGACATTACTGGATTACCGTATTCAATTTCTTGCATTACGTCAAATGATGCAAGAAGAGAAGATGCGTGATTTCCGGTTTCTACGGGAGGCTTTCCCGGCGTTTAAAGATTACATCAACGCCTGGGAACAGGTGTATGATGTGCTCAACGAAGTTGATCAATCAAAAGCTGAAAACCAGCTTAAAGAAAAACGACAAGCCATTGCCGATGCTTGTCACTTTCATTTCACCAGAGTCGAAGACATTTAATTCCAGATTTTAAGGAGAACATCTATGTGTGAACCAACACACTCAATCGTTCAGGTGGATGATCCTAATAATCCACCAGATGACAGCGATACGGGCTCACCGCAGGCTACGTACAGCAGTAGCCGACTGCTCGGTACTCTTGGATCTTGGGCCAAGAAGATCAAAAATTGGTTGCATATCAGCAAACTGGGGCGTGGTCACAGCGAGACGGTAGAGGCTCGAAAGGTGTCTACTGCTTCCTATCATTTCGATATGGTCTTCACCCTTTATGAGGCCGAGTGGTGGCATAGGAAGGTGAAGTTGGACAGTGGCGGACGTACGTACTTCACACAGCCTCAGCGTGAAGCTCGATTGTCAGCGGCTACCCAGTATGCTGAAAACATGTCTATCGGTGATTTGGGTAGACTTCGAACCTTCCTAGAAGTTTCGATGCAAAACTCGGATCGTCCGTATCTATACGCTGAACAGTTTCGTCGTGCCTTCTTAACCTTTGAAGGTCGTGTGAAATTCGAAAAGGAAGCCACGACCATTTTCAAGAAAAGCCTGGACAACATCTTCTGCGATATAACAGTCCCAAAAGGTAAAAAGGCTCCAGTTGAAAAGGGTCGTGTCGCCTTGGACAGTTTTATCAAGTTCATGTTGGGTTTCACTCGAAAGCGAAATCTGATCGTACCTGAATGGGCTGATGACGAGAAGCTCTGGGTACCTAAAGGTAAGCTCATTACCACCTAAACCAAAGTGGTGCTAAGGATGCACTAGGTATTGACCTAAGGTTAAATGTTTGCCTTTTCAACCAGCCACTTTAAGGAGCTTTTATGTCCCAGTTGGACTTTTTACATGTACTGTTTCGCGAACGTGATATTATCCACATCTGCACTGAGGAGATGACGCAGTTAAGTACTGCTCTGCGTATTGCAGGTAATCCTATTGTAGCCAAGAACATTGAAGCTGCAGTTAGTTCGATAAACCAAGCTATTGATACGATCTATGACGCTCATGGTGATGCAATACGGAAAGACATGGCAGACATACAGCGGGCAACTGCTGAGAACTTCAAAGCTATTCTTAACGGAGGAAAGTATGAAGACCCTTCGAGTTGAATCGTACGGTAATGATTGCATGCTCT
>Ga0075163_10006967_pt1 | contig 14987 bp, 12 predicted proteins | sample JI1023141ADNA_FD_71478 | JGI IMG/M metagenome (GOLD analysis project Ga0075163, IMG submission 71478) | Wastewater effluent complex algal communities from Wisconsin, to seasonally profile nutrient transformation and Carbon sequestration -... | ecosystem: Engineered > WWTP > Effluent > Algae...
TAAACAGAAAGAACAACTTATTGAAAGCAAAATATGAGAGCGATGCCAAGTATGCCCGCGTGCATAAAAGGCTTTTAGAAAAAGGAGGCATCACCAAACGCGAAAGTGACTTGTGTGAAACGCTCATGGATATAAAACAGCAAACTGATGACAAGGTGTTAATCAACTCCAAGTTGTTGGACAATGAGAGTTATTTTGAAAAGCTATTGATGCAATTAGTGATTGGCGGATTCGGAAAATCCAAAATTGAATTAGACCCCGATGCTGCCAAATACATCAATAGCTGTTTAGTAAAAGAATATATTAACGAATATCAAGGTAGATACGCATGGTAACGCAAGATTTTACGGCACAAACAAAAGAGCTGATTGACAACCTGAAGGGTGTTTGTACCTCTTATGGATTAGGTAATGATGGTAATGAGTTTAAAATCATTACGCAGGTTTTTCTTTACAAATTTATGAACGATAAGTTCGGGTATGAGGTAAAGAACTTAGAGTCCAAACTGAAAGCAGCGGATAATTGGGAGAAAGAAATTGAAAAATACACCGACAAACAATATGAGATGCTGCTGTTGCGGTTAAATCCAGACAGCGCCAAGCTAAAAAGAGAGCATTACATATCGTATCTGTATAACAAGCAAGACAAAGAAGAGTTTGCCAAGCTCTTTGATGATACGCTGCGCGACATTGCTATTTTCAACAACGATATTTTCTCGGTTAAAACCGGTACGGGTGCAAAAATCACCTTGTTCGATGAGTTGAGTAATTATATTACCGATAGTTCGCAACGCGATAACTTCTGCAAAGCCATCATTAACCAATTGGTGAATTTTAGTTTTGAGAAAATCTTCAACCAGAAGTTTGACTTTTTCTCTACCATCTTTGAATATCTCATTAAAGATTATAACAAAGACGGTGGTGGTAAATATGCAGAGTACTACACACCTCATGCGGTGGCAAAAATCATGGCTTCTATCTTGGTAGATAAGCCGGTGAGCAATGTAACCTGCTATGACCCATCCGCAGGTTCTGGAACATTACTCATGAACCTGGCGCACGCCATTGGTGAAGACCGTTGTACTATCTACTCGCAGGATATTTCGCAGAAATCATCCAGCATGTTGCGGTTGAATTTGATATTGAACAACCTTGTACACTCCATTCAAAATATCATTCAGGGTAATACCATTAAAACCCCTTACCACAAAGTAGGCGAAAAGCTGATGACCTTTGATTACATTGTTTCTAACCCTCCGTTCAAATTAGACTTTAGTGATTTTCGAAACGACCTTGATACCAAGCAAAACAATGAACGATTTTTTGCTGGAATCCCTAAGATTAAAAAGAAGGATAAAGACAAAATGGAAATCTATTTGCTGTTTATTCAGCATATTATGTTTTCCCTATCTAAAAATGGCAAAGCTGCTATTGTTGTTCCTACAGGCTTTATTACCGCTCAAAAAGGCATAGAGAAAAGCATTAGAGAGAAAATGGTAGAATCAAAAATGCTACGAGGTGTTATCTCAATGCCCAGCAATATTTTTGCGACCACTGGAACAAACGTCTCTGTTTTGTTTTTGGATAAAACAAACACTAAAGGAGATATTGTTTTGATGGATGCTTCGAAATTGGGAACTGAAGTAAAAGATGGTAAGAACCAAAAAACACTGCTATCACCTGAAGAGGAGGAATTAATAGTTGAAACATTTAACAGCCACTTGTCAAAGGAAGGATTTACAGTTGTAGTGTCTTATGACGATATTAAGGAAAAGAATTATAGTTTCAGCGCAGGTCAATATTTCGATGTTAAAATTGAATATAAGGAGATAACTAAAGAAGAATATAAAACTAAAATGGAAAGATATAATAAGAGTATCAATGCATTGTTTGTAGAATCAAAATCCTTGGAAACAGAAATTCAAAACCAATTAAAGAAATTAGTTAATGAATAATTGGAAAATGATTTCAACGTTTGTCAAGTTTTCAACTAAGGGTATTACACCAAAATATGTTGAAAATAGTACCATTATGGTCTTAAATCAAAAATGTGTTCGCGACAATAAAATTGATTATTCCTATGCACAGTTTACAGATGACTCAAAGAAAATAGCGGAGTCAAAATTTATTAGGAAAGGTGATATTCTTGTGAACTCTACTGGAGCCGGAACTGCTGGCCGAAGTGCATTCGTTGCCGATGTCCCCAATGATATTAGGGTAATAGTAGATTCACACATTTTAATCTTACGCTGCAATTCCTTTTATGAGGCACAATGTGTAAGTTATGTTTTATTTTCTTTTGAAGAAACATTAATGTCATTCATGACTGGAAGTTCTGGGCAATCAGAATTGGATAAAGTTGTTTTGTTGGACCTCAAAACGAATATGTCTTCTAATCCAGAAACACAGCGTAAAATAGCTACTGTATTATCAATTTTAGACAAGAAAATTGAACTTAATAATCGTATCAATATAGAATTAGAAGCAATGGCCAAAACCCTTTATGATTATTGGTTTGTACAATTTGACTTTCCAGATAAGAACGGAAAGCCTTATAAAATAAATGGAGGCAAGATGGTTTGGAATGAGGAATTAAAGAGACAAATTCCTGATGGTTGGCAAATTAAAGAACTTTCTCAAATCACAGATATTAGTAATGAATCTATCAATCCATTCGAGTGGCCAATGAAAGATTTCAAGCATTATAGTATTCCTGTGTTTGATAAAACTGGAACATATGCAATTGAAAAGGGTTCAGAGATAAAAAGTAACAAGTTTACAATCAAAGAAACTGATATTCTTGTGTCGAAACTTAATCCTCGTTTTAGTCGAGTAATATACTCTACGGATGATGAAAATCTTATTTGTTCAACAGAATTTGTTGTCTGGAGAACTAAAAATATTGAGTTCAAAAATTATCTATATATGATAGCAAGAGACGCATCATTTGTAACCTATTGTACCCAATCTGCCTCTGGAACTTCAAATAGCCATAAAAGAGTTAATCCAACGGTAATGATGAAATACAGAATTGTATTTAATGAAGAAATAGCGGAAAGGTTTGGTAAAGCTCTTGGCTCTACAATAAAAATGTATGCAAAGAATCAACTGGAGAATAATAATCTTTCTGAACTCCGTGATTGGCTATTGCCTTTGCTAATGAATGGGCAGGTAAAAGTTAATTAAAAATAAATTTGTAATGCCACTGTACATCAATCAAACAGGTAAATTAAAAGAGGCAAAAGAAAAGCCTTTTAAGTTAGAAAAAGACATTCAGGAAGTCTTTGAAGAAAACTTATTTACGATAATGAACTTAGAGTTGGTTAAGAGTGAGTTCATCATCAAAAACAAAAGGATTGATACACTAGCCTATGATGCACAGGCATGCGCTTTTATCATTATCGAATACAAAAGGGATAAAAATATTAGTGTAGTCGACCAAGGATTTACTTATCTAAGTTTAATGCTGGAGAATAAAGCTGACTTTATTGTAGAATACAATGAAAGCCTTAAGAGAAATTTAAAAAGGGAAGAGGTAGATTGGAGCCAGACACGAGTAGTGTTTGTATCTCCCAATTTTACAGAGAACCAAAGGCAAGCAACTAACTTCAAGGACATAGCAATTGAGTTGTGGGAAGTGAAGCAATATGAGAACGATGCTATCTTAATTAATCCAATTAAGAAATCATCATCGGCAGAAAGCATTAAACCCATTACGCAACAGAACCAATCCTTAAAAAATGTGACAGATGAAATTAAGGTTTATACAGAAGAAGAACATCTTTCAAAAACAAGCGAACATATCGCAGAGCTATATCAGAAATTTCGGTCGGGGATTATTCAACTTGCAGATGATATTGAAGTAAAGCCTAAGAAAATGGAAATAGGCTTTCGTAAGAATAACAAAGTATTCACTGATGTTTGCGTTCTTAAAAACTCATTGAAAATTTGGATTAACCTAAAGAAGGGAAAATTAGACGACCCAAAACAGCTTGCCGATGATGTCTCAGAAAAGGGACACTGGGGCAATGGAGATTATCAGATACAAGTAGAGGACGACAAGAACCTTGAATACATTATGAGTTTGATAAAGCAAATTTTGTAGTCCTGTTTCATTTAATAAGTTTTTGTATGGCAGTATTACAAAAAGGAAAAGCTACTTACCCCTTCTGGGGAGCATCCATCAATCTCATCACCGGTCTTGACCCATTAAGTTTACAAACTACTTCAGAGGCAACCTATGCCACGTTGTTGCCAGGTATCTCAAACTTGACCAACCGCTTGCGCTATTATGGCTTCTATTGCTGGCTGTTGGATTTCTATTTTCAGAAAGAAAAGAAGGGCAACTCCACCGAGCAATACAAATTCATTCGCAGGGCAGAATTGATGGTAGCCATCATCATGCAATCAGAACGGAAAGAAGTATTGCAGATTACCGGCAGCAACTTCGCTGCTGACCTTATCAATACCCAAACAGGAAAAGTATTTGACCTGGCAGCAGGAGCAGATAAAACCTCTGAGAATGACAAAGTATATTGGAAATATTCTTCCGGTGCATTTGGTCAGTATTATTATGGGGCCATGCGTGCCATCGCATTGGTGGTAGCTGCTGCCAATGAAGAAGGTGATGTTATCTACAGCATTACACAACCGCATCCAAGGCAGAAAGTTTCCGGCAAAGAGTTAGCCGATGCTTTTGATAAAAGCCTTACGCCTGCCATCAAAGATTTGTTTTACAACAACATCAAGCGTGGCAAACTCAATGTGAATGACATACCAGAGTTGTCTCAGTATTTTTACATTGATGCCATCAGTGCCAACCATGCCGAGTGGCCTCTTTATGTTGCCATGCTCTTAGATAAAGATGACCCAGGTCTGGAAGTAGAAGAAAACTTTACCTACCATCGCAGGGAAACCATCCTGGCCCTCATTAACACTACGCAGGAAAACAAAGGCAAATACGATTGGTATAAATTACTGCTCAAAGCCTATAAACAAAAACTGGAAGGCACGGATACAATGAAGGGCTGGTATGCTTATCAGTTCAATGAGTATTATCAATATGGCTGTGGTGCCATCTTTTGGGCAACGCTCATGCACCTATATAAATTTCAGCAAGACCAATACCTACCAGAGTTTGTTAGCAAATGGGCAAAGTCCATCACCAAAGAAATTTGTAAGGAAATAGAAAAGGCAAATCCCACCAGCACACTCAAACAAGTGCTGTCCTATATTCCGGCAAGACAAAGTGTTGAAAGCATCTTCGATACCATTGAAACCAAACCGGAGAGCAAACCAGTTACAGCAGCAGCCAATGGTTTTCTGTTACTGTTCAAGTTGTTTAATGAAAACAGAGAGCAACTGCATCCCCTAAAAGAGTTCATGACGCGCAAGCAGATGATTCGGGAAGGGAATGTAGTGGAAGGCTTGCTTTACCTGAACAACTTTGAAGCGGATTCATTAGAAAGTTTTATAGAGCAATTTCTGCTACGCAGGATTATCTACCGCCACCAGATGGTAGCCATTCGCAAAATGGGCAACGGTTCACTCTCCACACATAAATTCATTATTGAAGAACAATACATCAAGTTCATAGACACTTTCCCTCCGCGAAATACCTCACCGCGTATGAATGCCTTGTGGAATCTGCTGGCAGACCTTACGGTAGTAGATGACCAGAATAAACTTACTGCATTGCACACCAAACTCCTTGAAGACTGATGGCATTGCAACGCGAAAACATTTTAGGACTGATAGGCAGTCGCAGATACCACTCTGCCATACTCACTACCTTCAGCTTTGATTTCTATTTCTTTGAAATGAAAGCCATGCGCTGGCTCCGTTCATGTGGTGTACGCAATGTGAATGTGCTAATCGATGGGCACTATTACTCTGAACTCATGCAGCAAAGCGGTGGAGAAGAAATGCAACTTGCACCGGGTTATTCACTTTACCCGATGTTTCAAAACTCAATCTTCCATACCAAAATCTGGATGTTGATTGGCGACAAAGAAGGTTTACTCATCATTGGTTCCGGTAATCTGACCAATGCTGGTAATGGCAACAACGAAGAGATTTGGGGAGCCTTTCATTTTGATGTAAGGCAATCAGATAATGTGCCAGTCTTTGCAGCGGCTTGGTCATATTTGCAAACGCTGTGCTCAGCCATCAAGGGTTACACACGTGAGAAAACAACCCGTTGGATATTTGACCACTCCCCCTGGCTGAAAGACTTGCCAAAAGTTGTACCCTATTCGTTTCATGAAGTAGCCGGAAAAGAAAAGGTTGCATTTCTTTCCAACTCCGCAAATAGCACGATATGGCAACAGCTATCATCCATGCTCTCTAAAGAAAAGGTGATAGAGATAACAGCCATGTCACCCTATTATGATCTGGGTGGCAAAGCAATCAAGGCATTGAGCTCACTTTTTCCATCAGCAAAGTTTAATGTAGTAATAGACAAATCGGGCTCCATCCCTGAATCATTGCCTAATGCGAAAGACTACAACTTTTATGATTGGTATAAAGTAGGCATAAGTAAAGCGATGAAGACCAAGTCAGAAGGCGTGGATACCAACTCAAAGCTGCATGCTAAAATCATCCACTTCAAAACCAGGGATGGTAAAGAGTATTGCTTATTCGGTAGTGCCAACGTTACATCTGCGGGCTTAGGTTTACCAGGAACAGAAGCAAACAGCGAAGTCTCACTTCTCATCCAATCTGCTGAAGGAGGATTGCTCAATAAGCTAGGTATAAAACTTAAATCACCCGAAAAGCTTTCCGCATTTAAGACAGAGGAAAGAACCAACATATATGAATCCATTCTAAGTCATAATAGTTACAAGGTAAAACTGCTTTCCGCAGAGTGGCTGTATGATGAATTGTACCTTTATACAGAAGGCAGTTACAAGAACCCAATAACCGCAAAGCTTTTTGACAGAGAGAACAGAGTACTGCATGCTATTGACATAGAGGAATGCACGGACGAGATGAGAACTAAACCAACGCTATCGTTAGAAGGTGCACATCATGTAGAACTATATGATGCTAGAACGGACAAACCCATCTCAAATAAAATACTCTTAGCAGAGCATTATATTCTGGCAAAGACACACCCGAACCCACAGAATGAAGAGATAGAGCGCATCTACAATGAAATACACAATGGTGAACTCACGAGGGTATTAGATTTATTGCCATTTGCTTTAAATGACGATACGGAAGAGGACATAGCAAGGACTGTAATATCTGGTAAAAAGCCAGAAACAAAAGAGAAAGAAGAGAAACAAGGACCAGAAAAGCTTTACGATTTATCTTCCTACAAACCTGTAGCACACCATTCACTGGAAAAAGGGCTACTCCTATCTTCCTTATCGCTTCGCGTGTTGGATGTGTTGAAGTTCATTAAAACAAAAGCGTTTGCAGTATCAGCAGAAGAAGAATTACGTGTAGATGAACAAGAAGTAGACCTCGGCTCAATAAGTGGAGTAGATGAAAAGGAATTAAGAATTATTAGAAACATATCAGTGCATATGCTCAAGGCAGAGAGACGAAAACTGCTGCATTACTTTGAGCAATTGCACAGCCATCAGAAAGACTTGCTTTCGTTTGTTAACAATAACGGTAAAGAGAAATACCACCCTACCCTTACCGACCTTACCAGGTATCTGATAGCGCTCGAACTGCTCTTGGAATTTGGTGGTAAAACTGAGAAATATGTACATGAAGACAAGGAGCAATACTTTTTGTATTTAGAATTTAATGGAGAAGCAACCTACAACAATGATAATGTGAAGGGCATCTGCCTCAACATCATCGGTGATTTTCTAATGCTTGCCCGCAATGGATTTAAAGAATACGATTTTGAGTACACGAGAAATAAAATCGAACAACTAAAATTAGAATCCCTTACTGCCTCAATAGTTTGTCTTCTGAATTTAAGGTGGCGAGAGTCAGAATTTCCTTTACTGAATACAACACTGCTCAATTGCCTGCATTATCTGGGTGATAAAACACCCGCAGGATTCAACGCTCTTTGGCAAGACCTTTACCATGCTATTGCTGAAAGGAGCAATTCACTTAAGCACTTGTCCGGCAGCGGAGAAGGTAATTGGAATTGGTTTGAGCATAAGATTATTAAAGCCTTTAAGAGAACAATAAAGCAACTGGAGGCCAAAGATTTTGATACCACCGTCTCTAAAGGCGAAATACTTTATAAATCTCCGTGGGGCTATTGCTTTGTAAAGGACATCTCCAAAGAAAATGACTTCACACTTTCTCGTCCTGGATTTTGGTGGGATGATGAGCAACAAGATTTCATAAAACACACCGATGATGAAGTCTACCGACCAATAAGACTGCCTCAGTTTATTCGGGTTACGATTTGAACAAACAACCAACCAACAAATTGTAGGCAGATAAGGTCTTTAACCTCATTCCTATCCAACTTATTAATTCGAATTATGCACTTCTGCTTCACTTTAAGGAGCAATCTTTGGGGTGCGATCTGAGACCTGTTTTCAGAACTGCCATTAAATAGAAACTATATTTCTAATTACAAAATTTAAGGTATTAAAATGAAAAGCGACCTAATTAAGAAGATAGAAGAAATAATCAGTAACCAAACTGCTGATGAAAGTGAATTGATACTTCAGCTAATGAGTCTTTTACAAGAAGCTGATAGCAAAAGTGGTATTACCGAAGAGACCAAAAGTATTTCAAGTCTAGGCGCTGAAAATTTAACAAAATTAAAGAGCAGTTCACCTGGTGTTAATCTCATCAAGACAGGCTTGTCAAGATTTGATAATTTACTCGGAGGTTTTACACTTGGCGAATTAGTAGTTATTGGTGGGCGCCCTGCAATGGGAAAAACTGTACTTCTTTGCAATTTGGCTTTAAACATTTCAATTCACACACCGTTACTTTACATCACCTTAGATCTTCCTGAATCCACACTGACCAAACGAATGATCTCAACGATAACAAATATTGAGATAAGTAAATTAATGCACCCAGATCTCTCGGATACAGAAAAAGAAGTTTTAGGCGATGCAGAGAGCACGTTGAGTAAGTATAAAATTTACATCAATGATAGCCGTCATGATTCACTGGCTGAACTTAGATCGTATTGCCAGAAGCAAATTGAAGAAAATGGCGTTAAGGTTATTATGTTGGATTACCTGCAAATGATGAATTCAAAAGAGGCCAGCATCCGTCATCTTAAAGTGGGGTCCTTTATTCATGAGCTCAAAAAGATATCGAGAGATTTTAATGTTTGTGTTATTGCGGCCAGCCAACTAAGCCGTTTTGTTGAATTCAGGGGTGGCGATAAACGCCCGCAATTATCTGATTTAAAAGATAGCGGCTCTATAGAAGAGCATACCGACAAAGTAATTTTTATGTACAGGCCTGAGTACTATCAAATCGCAGTTGATGAAGATGGTATTAGTACGGAAGGTACAACTGAGTTGATTGTCGCCAAAAACAGGAATGGAAGGTTAGGAACCATTAAACTGAAGAGGAACGTTAACTTCACTAAGTTCAAAACTTTTGACGGCTACTCACAGGAGTTTAATTTCCAAATAAGAAGGCCTCACGACAATTGATCAGCCATCTCCATCCTGAGTAATGCCAAAAAAATAGTCACGGTCACCCGGAAAAGAAATACCCAGGACTGGTTGAACTTTATGTATCCCTGTTTAACCGATATATCATTGCGGATACCGATTTATGTTGCAGGCAAAATAATCATTCTTAAACCAAGACTTGTTAGGAATAATATGAAACGGATAAAACTAAAATATCGACCCCAAATCATTTTACTTTGGGTAGCCAGAAACTATTTAAATGAAGCAGAGTTTAAGAGATTACTTGACTCACTGTATAAGTGCAATCGGGATAAGCTCTTTCTACATAACTTCCTGAAAAACTTCGATGTTGAATTACTAAGAACAAAACCAATCATCTGGCAGGATATCTGGATCTATAATTATCTCACATATGACTGTAAAGAAAAGTTGACGAAGACTCAACAACTATTGAATTACGAAAAGGAGTTTATCATTCCGACAGAAGAAACATTGAAGGAACTAAAAAACATACTTTAAACACCTACTTTCACTATGTGCTATAAACCACGGTTTATACCAATTTGCCAGGAGATTCCAATCCAATTGATCAATTTGAAACTTTTAAGTATTTTTCATAAGGCTAGAACCTGATAAATGATATTAAAATATCAGGCTATAACCTGATAAAGTTGCTGGGGGATAAGGAAATAGAAACAAATCGTATTAATGTGAAAAGAAGCCCGCTAATAGTATTTGATGGTCCAAACGGTGCTGGTAAATCTACCATCATCAAATCCGTTGCTGATCAATTGGAGGAGGAGGAAATTAAATGCTGTCTAACGAAAGAGCCAACAAAAAGCGAGTTAGGCACATTTATTCACAGCTCACAAAACTTGTATTCGAAAGAAGTGCTAGCCTGCATGGTGGCTGCAAATCGATACGAACATCTTGATACCATCATCAAACCTGGTATCGAAAAAGGGTGTTTAGTAATTTCTGATCGGTACTACCCTTCATCTTTAGTATACCAAAGAATGGATGGTTTAGATATAGGATTTATCGAAAGTCTTAATCAAAGAATTGTGGTGCCCGATCTCACTATAATTCTTACTGCTAGTGAAAAGACGCTAAAACATAGATTGGCGTTACGGGATCAAATAACTCGCTTTGAAAAAGACCAATCACGAGAGCTTGAATTGTATAGTGAGGCCTCTGAGATATTGATGGAGCGTGGATGGAATCTGATTACACTCAACACAGACTTACTAACAGTATTGGAAGCCACAACCAGAATAATGCATGAGATTAGAAAATCGATTTCTAACTAACCAATAGCAAGTGCTTCGGTTTGCTTCAGCATTACTGATTGTATTTTCGAGATATACTTCTTTAGCTGCTTTCGTTTGTAAACCAACACAAAAGATGGGTGATGCACAGGCACGTAGGCAATGTTACCCACTTGAAATACCCGGTAGGTAAAATTTTCATCCAAATCAAAAGCATGGATGCCAACTTTTTCAAGCACAAAGCCGGCAACCAGCTTTCCTAATAAAAACACGACACTTGGTTCAAGTTCCTTAATCTCGCTTTCCAGATTAGGATAGCATTTCTCCATTTCATGTTGAAGTGGATATCTTATTTTATCTAGCTTGAGAGGCAGACACTTTACCAGATTGGTTTTATAAAAAGTCAACTCAGATCGATAACGTTCTTCAATATCCGCAACCAAAGCTCCTGATCGGGTGAATGGAGATAGAGGCAACCGTTCCTCATCATCTGCAAATGCGACAGCCGAAAGGCCAACCCAAAATACATCGGCTTTTCGTCTCTGGTCTATAACAGGTAATTGATTCAAATAAAGTCCGCAGGATTTGCAGACTTTGCTTCTTTTTGGATTAATCGAGAGGTTTGATTCCGTTGAAGAGTTCAGGGCTATTCAGGTTAGTCGTTCGGTAAATATAGGAATGCACGGTCTCCAAATCAACAGATGAATAATTTCCACTATGGAAATTAAACTGAATCCTTCCCACCATGTGGGAAAGCTCTTGGTTAGGGGCAACCTGCTCAACCTGAACACTTTTTCCCAGCTCGACTAGATCATTATAAATTTCTGTTGCATGATAAGGGCGGTACTGAAATACACTAGCTCTGAAATTGACTCCCTCAGCTTCAGCTCCTTCACTAAGGCGTTTTGCCAATTGATATGTCATTTCCATATCATCAGCCGTTTCACCAGGAAATCCATAAATGAAATAACCTTTCATGTCAATTTTAGCCTTGAACACTTTATTAAGGTTACTAACAATAGTATCAATATTGTGAGTTTTGTTTATAGATCGAAGTATTTTAGGCGATCCAGATTCGATGCCGATGAATAGTTCGGTACATCCACTTCGCTTTAACGCTTCCATAGTTGCCTGATCAACATTATGAAAAGTCAACACGTGTGCCATCGACCGCCATTGAAAACCAAAATTAGAAAACACATCAATTGCCTTATTCACAACTTTCCGGTCCTTCAAAAAAAGATCATCCAAAACGCGAATTGAATTTACGGACGGGTACTGTTTCCCTATCTCTGTTAACTCTCGAATTAGGGATTCTTTGCTCCTTTCCCGGTTAGGGTAATCCTTGCTCAAGGAGCTGGCTGCCGCACAAAAAGTACAATTATAAATACAACCCCTGCTGGCAACAATATTGGCCTCGACAAATCCGAAAGGGTGCTTTACAGGTTCATTCAAAAAGAACTTTCTGTTCAATTTTGCCTCAGATATATCATGCAAATAATACATAGAACGACCATCAACCTTAAAAACACGGAAGTTGCCTTGGGTAATAAGTGGTTCTTGTTTTAATGTATCCTTAACAATATCTAGCGTGATAAGCTCCCCGTCACCAATAACTATGTCAAGCAAATTGTTGGTTTTCCAGGTAAGGATATTTTTATGAAGCTCTTTAGTAGACAATCCTCCAATGATAATATGAGTGCTGAAAGTCAGGGACTCAATTAACTCTCGTACCAATTCATAATTGGTAGTGAATACGTTGGAAGCCACAAACTCTGGCTTGAAATAATTTAAAGTAGTAACTAAATCGGTGAGAGCAATTCGTTGATCAACGGCATCAATTAAATCGACTTCCACTTCATTATTTTGTAAGTGCGTAGCAATATAACCCAAGCCTAATGGAGGCAAAGAATCCTCATCATATTGAGGGTTCTTCTCTCGAAAGAGGGGTGAGTTAATAATTACTACTTTCATAATTTCACATTTTTAAGCGCATCTTATTGTTCAGATAACCTCTCTATCATTATTTTAATTTCAGCCCTTGGTGCCCGATCATTTATGTTTTGATACATTTTCAATTTTTCTATCGCTTCTGCTTTTGTTAGGTGTTCACATGCCTGCAATTCACCTATAATCCATAGAATTCCTCTGACTGTTAAACGACTTCTAACAGTAGCATTTCTGAGTTTTAAATCTGAACTCAAAACCGCTCCTTTCTTTCGTATGGCAACTTCAAGAACGGAACTATCTGCAAAACTTAGGCCGGAATTCTCATCAAGTATTCGGCTTATTTCCTCAAACGTACCATCATTGTCAAGCAAAAGCTTTCCACTACTAATAAACTCGGTGACAACACTTAATTGTTCTCCGTCCTCAACCTCTTTAATCACTTGATTTGTTGTCACCACAGTCAGTTCCAAATCAAAAAATAGTCCTATTAAGCCCAAATCAATGAGATCAAATAGAACGCATGCGTCTTGAACTACTATCTCTTTGCTAGTTGACACTGATAAAGCCTTTTCTTATTAGGTTAATATTCGTGTTGCAAAGAGCTGCTGCTTTACTAATGGTGATCACGCCTTCCGAAAGGGCACGAGCAACCAATTGTTCAAACAATTTTATCTTCTCTTCTCCCTTATATAATCCTGGTTCATTTTTCGCTCCATAGGTTTTATTTAAATATATAGTCCATCTCTTATAGTAAGTATCTGAGATAACCTTCAATTCAAGCAGACGATGAAGTATGGCTCTCAGAGAGATTCCATAGTACTCCTTGATTGAAATTAACTCCTTGATCGCTATATAATTTCTATTATCTCCTCCAATCATCTTGAGAAGCATTTTTCTAGGCACAAGAAAACAACTTGCAAAACAATGACAAAGAATCTCAATCTGTTTAGTATTGCCCTCTAGCGCATTCGCAAGCTTCAAAAGAATGTGAGCGAGTTCGTGAATGATGGTGAATCGTATTCGTTCAATTGACTTACTTTTGACATTAACAACCACTAATGGGATACCAGTGGAAGTAATGGTAGCAAAGCCATCAATAGCTTCTTCATCATCGATTAGCAGTACTTTTATTCCTCGTAGTTCAAGCATCTCAACGAGGTTAGGCAATGGATCGGTGCCTAATTCCCAGTCTTCTCTAAGCTTATCCGCTGCTGCTTCTGCGCCATCTTTATCAGCAACTATAAAATTTTCAAGTGGGTTTATAAATTCTTGCTCTTGGCCAAGAATGTTCTCAATTTCAAGATATCGCTCAACATAGTCCCGTGCTTTTTCAATAACTGCTTCCTCTACTTTCTTCGAGAGGTCTTTCTTTTTACGAAACGAAATCTGTCCTAATTCAACAATACCTCTTCGAATGAAGTAATCCGGTTTTACTTTAAGTATTCTTGCTAATTCAAGAAGGACATCCCCAGCCGGGAGCATAGCACCCATCTCGTATTTATTAAGTGCTTGCTTAGTTATCTTGTTCTCTAGGGCATCGGCTAAATCTTGTAGCGAAAATCCGTTCATTTTCCGGGCAAGAATCAGCCTGTTTCCAAATACAGATTTATCGGTTAAGCTCATAAAATTTAATTGGTTGACAAATATACTAATTATATACGAATTGTCAACCAAATTAGTTCCCACCTTCAGAATCACCGTTTCAATGAGCTATTCAGCATCCCGCAATGCTTCCCGTCTTTAGGGATGGTTCAAATTTCCGGCACTAAATCGCACTTGCTGCCGGTTTATAGATTTCAGGCAAGAGCAAAAGTCTGCGATAAGTACCTCCCTTCGGTACTTATCGCAAAAAAATGCTCACTATGGGCAGCTCCTTAAACTCATTAAAATTTACAGGATATGGGTACTCAAACTACCTTAAAGCAATATTTTTTAAAGGAGTAGAACACCTACACTGTTCCACAGGGAACATTCATTCAAATTCCTTTACATTCCTTTACAAACTTTCACAATCCTACATAAAGTTACACAGTCATTCACGACCGTTAACAATCATTAACCTGCTCTATTGGGTCACTACATCTTTGACCCATGAACACAGCGATAAATCAAAATCATGGGATGGGCAATGGGATTGCCTTTCTTTTCGGAGCAGCATTTAATCTGCTGGCCAATGTAAATCT
>Ga0075163_10006968_pt1 | contig 14987 bp, 16 predicted proteins | sample JI1023141ADNA_FD_71478 | JGI IMG/M metagenome (GOLD analysis project Ga0075163, IMG submission 71478) | Wastewater effluent complex algal communities from Wisconsin, to seasonally profile nutrient transformation and Carbon sequestration -... | ecosystem: Engineered > WWTP > Effluent > Algae...
CCCCAAAACCCCAAAACCCCATAACCATCAATATAAACCCTATACTTCATGACTTACGTTAACTAAACCACCTATAATTCTTTAAATGCCACCAAAGAAGAAACAATCAGGTGAAGAACCAGAGGTTAAAGATGAGAGAAGATTGATTAACAAAGGTGAGACCAAGAAGGACTTCACAGCAAGCAGAGAGAGTGAACTAGTCGCGACGAGAAAGTCTGCCCGACAAAGAGCTGTACAAAGCCACAGACGCAGAGATCAAGCCGCCGACATGGATATGGACATGAAACCAATTAACAGATTCAGTGAGATAGCAGCCGTCAAAAAGAATAGACTTAAACAACTCGAACAACAAAAGGGACTGTCAGACAATCAACGAGAATAAAAAAAGTAAGAGATCGAGTAAGAAGAGGTAAGGGAAGTACAGAAGGCCGAACAACTTGCCTAAGATCTCAAAGAGGACATTAGGAGAATTGAAGAAGACGAACCACCTGAAGCCCAATAAGAACAATAAGAAGAAGTTCAACCAGAAGTAGACGAAGAATAAAAAGAATCTCCCGGACAAGCAAAAGCATCAGATGGATACCCTGCTTACAATCCAGCTGACTATGAGGACACGCTAGTTAAAACTGTCATTGAACCTAATAATGTTTTCCAAGAAGTTGCAAAAGAATCATTACAAAATGGATCAGCTATTCCAGAGCCTGCGGACCAAGCACCTATACAAAGAAACTATGATCACTCAGGTTCAATCTTGAAACCAGCAAAGACCAAGGACCCTGCAACAGCTCAGCTTTAGAAAGACAGGGTAGAACAAATTTCAAAGCCTGAGTTTGATATCCCAGACCCTGTGACGGTCGTTGATGGCCAAGTGTACAAAAAGATTTCCGTGAAGAGCAAAGCAAAACTTGCGGCTAATCCATACGCATAAACCCCTATGGACACATCACAAGCAGAAATAATTAAACTAGATGTAACGGTACCAAACGCTAAAGACCAATTCAAGATGGCAAGAAACAAAATTTAATTATGCTTTGGTATGAGCAATCCAGAACAAATCAGAGGAGCTTTAGAAACTAATCTAGGGGAGCGTAAAGAAGATGAGGCGTATCATATAAAGTTATCAGACTTTAAAGGACTAAAAGGCGATAACTTAATAGAGTAGCGCATATCCTTTCTAAATAAATAGAAGGTACGTAAAAGGCTTAACGAAGAAGAACACGTGTTCCCTCAACTTCCTTTTCCCAATTCCATGGTTGCCTAACATATTTTAAACAATGCCAAAGATTAGAATACCCATGCAGGTCTTAAAGACTTCCTTGGAAAGGGTATTCTAGGAGAAAACACAGAAAACGATGATATAAACTTTGTTAAACTGTTAAAACAAAATGATCTGGCTAAGACTTATCATAAAGATTACTTATTAACAAGTGGATCAGTTTCTTAAGATGAGATATTCATGTCTGCTTAGGATGATACTGCTTACAGTAAACTCAAAGAAAAGCAAAGAAGTAGCACTCTTTAGAACGTTTTCAAACCAATGCTTAGATAGTTTAATACTCGGCTGTCTGATTTAAATTATCTAAACAAGATATCAGAAGTAGCACCTGAATTCAAAGACGCCCATGTGAAACTGTTTACTGATGCCTATAACAAGATGATTGATGGAGTAAAGCCTTTTACAGATGGAAAAGCAGACGAAGTTTGGTCAGACGTTGTTGCTTTGCATTCCGTTACCTCTTAAGGCAAAGGTTATCCAATGTTGCTGGCGCACGGCCCAGTAAAGACAGGAAGCAATCCACATATGAGCATCTTTAAAATGACAGAACAGGAAGTTAGATCATGCTTGGATTCTTTGAACGATCCAATACATAAACAAAAAGTTGATTCTGCGTTACCTGAAGGATTTCTTTCTGTTATAAAAGAATTTGACTAGGGTTGGGGCCAAGTAGTCGAAACTACTTTGGAGAAGCTGAAAACGTAGGGACTTGTCAATGCCTAAGATCTTGGCGATGAATCAAAGTTAGATGAAACTGTGTTTAATTTGTATGTAAACGATGAAGAGATAATTGACAAGTTGTTTGAGAAACTGAAGGTTGTAACAACTAAAGATATTGATTTACCCAGTCTGGGGCTAGACGCAAAGGACCCCAAGGCACGAGCCAAGTTCAAGTCCTACTTACAAGAGTTTTCTCAAGACCAAGATGTTGCTTTCACATAATAGCAAGACTCTATCGGTAAGTTTACTTAAATGCTTGCCTCTCGTTCTGATATTCTCAGTCCTGATACTATCAAAAAGCTTGACGCATATCACAAAGCAAAAGGAGCAATGCTAGTCCCTGGTCTTGCTCAAGACACCAAGTTTGGACAAGATATAGAAGGCACAATTCTAAATTAGCTATTATCTGACAAGATGGACTCAAAGTTATTAGCCAGTCCTGCAATTTTCAATGAATGGTTCAAGAACATTGATTAACTAGATTCAGAGCAAGCGCTTGAACTATATAAAGATTACGTTACGTTCCAAGGATAAAACCCTTTGGCTCTTGCCCATATTTCTAACTTATTTGGAGTGACTGTAGAACAATACAAAGACTTGATGTAGGATGTGCCTTTGTTGTACAGAGACATACCATTTTCAAACTTTGTTAATCCAGATGCAGATGGTAAGAGACACAAATTAAAAGCAAACTCTATTGATCCTAAAGATTTCTTATTCAATAGAAATAGATCGCTTGCAGAAGAACAAAAGTTTATAGACGAATAAAACGAGGACGAGAATGATGAAGTAGGTGACGAAGACTTTGTATACAATGATGGAGGTGATCTTAATAAGGCAAAAGAGTTTAAGTATGTGGGCAACATAAAAACTAAAAGGCTAGACTAAGACAGTGTGGAACTTGTCAAGAAAATATAACAGGCCCTGGATGATAACATAATGTTTAAGGCTGTAGACTACATTGAACAAGGTCCCCTCAGATATCTTGCCGCAGACGCAGCGGTAACTAACAACTTCAATGCATTCTTACCAATGAATGAAATGCCATCTTTAACTAAAGCAAAAACTGCCAACTTAAACATACTTACAAAAGCAATCCAAAAGGTCCGTGATAATATGTCGGACATGGGAGTCTAATAAAGTATAGACTAATATAAACAATTCAAGAAGACAATAATGAACGCAGACGCTGGCCATATTGAAGACTAATTCTTTTCGGTTGGTTCTAAATATGAAACTGCGTACAGCTCCATCACTTAGAATGGTGCTATCGGTCCCTTCTTGGCTGATCACGTTATCAAGTACGGACAATCCCTTTCACAAGATATCAAAATTGCCGAAGCTAGACAAACAGCCGCAGCAAAACTATTTGCGGCAACCACAAGTATAAGCCCAGTCCTAGACGATCCTATAACTTTGACTAGAAACCTAATTGGCCTTGATGCTGGCTTAAAGATCACTAGAGATGATAATCAATCAACCTTTGGCAAACTGGTACTAGACTCTATGGCTTAAATGGATTTAAAACAACGAGGACCATTAAAAGCAAAACAGGAAGTAAGTCAGCTGTTTATATCAAGGCATAGTTTAATAGGTTAGATATAGAAACGCTCAGAAGCCGCTCCCTCCTTTCTGCACCATCCGCCCACATACGGTAAACATGTTTCTGAGTTTGAGGGCCAGCCTTCTTCAAGAACTCTTGACAAATTTGTCGAGATTATTCACAAGGAAAGAGGACCAGACAAAGTACCAATCGAAAAATTGGCAGAGTAAAACTATGCTTTCAGACTGTATCCTTTCTTTGGTGATTTTCCATTGACAGCAATGAATTTGTCGTTAAAGGAAAAGAAACATTAAGAGGCAATGTATGACTAGCGATTCCCAACTCCACATGCAAACCAAAGAGACAATTATATGGATGTAGCTGTTATGCTGCACGAGTAACAAAAGGATACAGGAGCGTATGGGCAATTGTAAGACTATCATAGAATTTTTAAAGAAGCGGCGACCAAGGGCAGCACTACCAAATTTGAGAAATTTGTCAACGAGGTCTTCAACTTTATGGGCGAGGAAACTGAAAAAAGAAAGCCAAAATATATTTAATAAGAACCACCATAAAAATCTGGCGCACCTGACGAGGAAATGAAAGAAGAAGAGTTAATGCCTCATTAGAGAGACACAGTGAAATCAAAGACTGGATTCTTGAATGATTTAGACGTTGAAAAACGTAAGGCTCTGGATAAAATCATAAATCCCCAGCGAGACAAACTACCTGAACTATTAAAAGAGTACTAAAGATCAATGGAAGTTAAAAAGCTTGTGAGGACTTTTGACAAAGCAGCAGATATTGGTCTGCTTGAAACTATTACCGATAAAGCAGCTGCAACTAACTTTCAAAAAAAGGCGTAAAATAGAAACGCAGACCTTGCAAACCAATTGGAGATTGTGATGAACAAGTTTGGCACAGCAATAGTCAACGACGACACAACATCAAATGTGTTCTTAAGTTCCGCAGAAGTTGTTTAAAAATCACAAGAGTTTCTAAAGCCTTTCATTTACAGAGGCTTACTTGCCAAGTAGAACGCCTAGTCAAAAGGAGTCAATACTGACTAGAAAAAAAATGAAAATGCTGAAACGGTGTTGCATATGAGTTATGTTATGGGAGACAAAGACATAAATAACGCTATCAATGAATATAGGAAGGCTCCGCAGCATCATCGACTCTAAATATGGAAGCAAATGACCGAATAGATTGTCAAGGACGTGAATGGATTGGAACCAAGTGAAACTCCTGAACAATTAATAGAGAAACTCTAAACAGTATCAAAAAATGTTCTTCCTAAACTGCAGAGCATCCCTGAAACAGTCAGATAGCTTTTCATAGAGCGCAGAGAATAAAAGAACAAAGCATCAGACGAAGAAAGCAAAAAGGAAGCGATCAAACAGGAAGTCATGTAAATGGAACAGCAAGAAAAGCAACTTGAAAAGGAGATAGAAGAAGCCGAGATGAGAATGAGTGAGGATGAGTAACAAGATGTAGCTCCTGTTCAGAAGAAAGCTAAAAAGCCCAGGAAAGAGCCATTTGTTTCGTTCTAACAAGTTGACCCGTCTTCAGGAGTAAAGTATACGGCTTCGCTGGGAAAGCCATCTCCATTCCAAGGCGCCTTCAGTACGAGGAAGCTGCACCAGCAACAGTTTGAGTTGCTATAAAAATAAAAGTCTCCAGATCTGGTAGAAGAAGTAGATAAAGTCGGTAACACATATGTTCGTGCTTTCAAACCAGGCAGGATATCAAATAATCCTTACTAGAGTTCACTATTCCCCGAGTAGATTGTTTTAAACGATACTATTGAGCTAATACAAGACAAGTAGACTGGTTTAGAGGTTAAAAAGATTCCAAGAAATGCAGCGTATTTTGATCAAGTACCAGAAGGAACGCAGCAGCTTGAAGTAAAGTTTGATCCAAAGGTTTACTAGTAAGACAGCGTGGAATATGATCAAGGAATGAAAGCTTATCTTCGTGATCTAGAAGCTCGACATTCAAAGGATCACCTAACGCTTGAAGAGCAAACTGCAAACGTTAACGTATTTCACAACCTCTTAAACCTCAAGATTGGTAATGACATCTACAATGAGCCAAACCCATTCCATTCTTCGGTACACAAGGAACGCTAACGAAAACAAGTGGAAGATATTGAATCGTACCTCCACGACATGCGTACAGGCCTATCAGGCATATTCTACACCGACTTATTTGCTACGTTTGGAAGTCAGGCTCATATAAAGCAAGTGAGCGATAACTTTAGAGCACAATACGGACAGCCTCTGACTGAGCCGGACTTTGAAATGACCACAGAGAAAGCATATGAACTCTTACAGGGGAAAATTGACAATGAAAAGGATCTAGTATAACAGTTGAGTAATCAAGTACTCGCAAGGGTTTCACAATCGTTCGATGAAGAGACACCTTTCGACGTACGCGAACTCATACCTCATTTTACCCTTATTAAGGAGAAGGATGCCCAAGCCCCAAAAGATCAACCTGCTTCTACTGCAAAATAACTAAAGACTTTCCTATATGAGTTTGATCGGAACCAGGCTGCATCATATGTGTTTCGAGATCGGACAGCTGTGATGCACCAAAACGCCTTTGAGGACTTTAACACAAAGTCTGAACAAGATGTAGCGATCATCAAGCAAATGCGAGATAACGGACATTCAGAACATGAAATGAAGCAACTTATACAATCAAGAAACGCTGCCCAGGCATCTTCTGCAAAAGAGAACCACATTGCCAAGTAGATTATTGGATCAAGATAGGATGGATAAGAGATGCTAGAGAGTGCAGAAGTTCTTAAAGTTGCTACAGAGGTTATACATCAACACTTGACCAATGAATACGATGCTGAACTTGCAGCAGTCGAAGGCGAGATTCTATCGTATGCAAGCCGTAAGGGCAAGCCCAGTGCAGAGCAATCCAAAAGAGACGCAGAAAATATGGCATTGGCTAACGAGAAGCTTTCGCGTATACGAGAAAAGTCAAAATACGTTGGGAGGCTTCATAGAGGTTTAGGGAATCTGAGTGACATCATTGTTGATAGTCCCGGCTAGCTTGCAGAAGTAAACAGAAAACAGAGGAGCGTATTAGAAGCTTATCGGTAGCTCTATGCTGACTATAAACAACAAGAGATGCAAAAATTTGGCTAAGAAACATAAACTAGCATAAATATGGGGAAACTAGTTGATGCCATGCACGAGGGTTAAGCAAACTTGATAGCTTCTACTCAGAAAACATTTACAAAGATGCAGCTACAAGTAGATGAGAGTGCTCGAGCAGCCATGAACGAAAGCATTAAGACCAGCGCTTTGTTTGGTAAATAGGAAAAGGAACACAGAGAATAGTAAAGACAATAGAATCAATAGCATATGGATGATACTGCCAAGATAGCCAAAAGCTAACTGGGTCAGATTACTCAAATCTAATAAGCAATGGACACTGTCATTGAAAATCAAGCCAAGTCTCTTAGAAAGAATCAAGAAGAAGAAGAGAAACGAGTAAAGGACGCATACAAGAATATAGACGACTATAAGAATAGAATCGAAGACGTCTTAAAGTAAAAGGAAGATCTTTATCAAAGGGAGCGTGAACTAGACGACGTTCAAGACAGGAAGCTTGACAAGGCCGTGGTCAGGTAAACGCAAACGATCGATAACTTGAACAAGTTTGTTGGGTTCCTTTCATATTAGAAGGATGCAATCACTGACGAGGCTCTGAAACAATCTGCACAAGCGGCAGGGTTTGAGAACGTCTAACTGGATGCCTTGAAGCTATTCAGGTAATCTGCCGTGGATAAGAGGGAGGAAGTATAAAAGGAAAAGCTTGAAAGGGCTGAAAAGGAAAAGGCAAAGGACGCAAAGGTGTTGCAATAGAGAGAGTTTGCTAAAGAAGATAGAGAGATTGAAAGAGCAGACTACAAGGAAAAGATGAAGAGACAGAGCAAGGCAGATGCCAGAGATGTTCATTTGTAGTTGAGACACGAAAAGCAAGTCAAGTTTGACGCCAATGCCAATGCAGAGATAAAGGAAAAGATGACTAAGCTTGAACAGGAGGAGCTTGATATGAGAATTCTAAAGGACAAGGAATAAAAGCAATAGGACCTTCATTATGCAGAAGCCAAGAGAAAGGAAGACTTTGCGTAAAAGAAATAAGATTTAGATTACATTGACATAAAGAAATAGAAAGAATATGAAGCAGAGCGCGAATCGATGCTTCTGAATCTCGAGAACATTGAAGCAAAAGGAGTAAGAGAGATTGAAATTAGTAAATAGAAACGATAGTAGGAGCTTGATTTTATAGTTGCAAAGGCTAAAGCAGAAGTTGAGTCTTCCAACTCTATTGCCAATGCAGCCAAGATTAACGCAGACTAAAAGAGAGCCACTGACAAGAGTGATCATGATCAATGGAAGATTATTGCTTCAGATAAGCATACTGCTGAACTAGCCAAAAACAAAGAAAAGGAAAGAAGCTAAAAGGTTAAACATGACCAGGACATTCAACTTTTAGACGGTCAGTTCAGGATAGACGCACAAAAGGGAACTTTACAGGCGGCAAGTGATGCAGCCAAGTTAGCCCAAATGGTGTAATAGGATCTAAACAACCAGAACAAGCACGCTAGAGACGTGGCAGAAGAAGAAAAGATCAACAAGAATGTAAGAGATGCTAGGTAAAAGTTAGCCGAAACAGAGAAGGAGATTGCCAACCTTAAAAAGGCGGCAGCAGAAAAGGAAGCTGAGGCTGCGGTCAAGACTGCCGAGGCAAACCTTGTAAAGTACAATACCTTGAAAGAGAAGCAGGCGTTTGAGAATAGTGCAGAGAATAAGGATAGAAGAGATACTGAACTGAAGCTTAAAAAGGCAGAGTTAAACCTAAAAGTTGCAGAGGCAAAGAGGACAGAAGAAGAGGTCAAACTAAAGACACTGGAAATGACACAAAAGAGGTAACAAATGGATGATGCACGAGCTGGCAACTATGAACGGACTGAATGGTATCAAAAGCAGAGAGCGTTCAATGCTGCAAACGAAAGGAACATGGAATCGGCAATGACGTTTATCAGAGGCACGGACGCTGGTAGAAATATGACTCCTGAACAGCTATTTGCTAGCGCCTCTCTGTTCATATCTGGAAAGCAGAGCCAGTCGGGTCTGGGAATGAAGCAGCTTGCTGATGGAATCGTGAGCAGTCACGTGGGTCTCCCAGGGTCTGGGTTCACGGGCCCTGCCAGTGGAATGAATCAGGGGAGCTACATTGCGGGGGCTTATAGGAAGGTTGATCTGGACAAGCACCACAATGCCAACACGAGAGAACGACACCTACAAGCTTCGCTAATGCAGCGAGGTATTGGTTCCAGCTTTGCTCCTGTGAGCTAGACGTCAATGAAGACGGTAGAGTACATGATGAGCAGGGGTAGACATTCTCAATTCAGACCTTCCTCAGGAGTTCCACAAGGAATAGTCCAGGCAATTAGACTGGCAACAAAAGACAAGGCTGTGGCCAATAATGCCAAGTCTTTTGGCAGCGCCATGCAAGATTATGTTCACAGAAGCTACATCTCAACCTATAACAAGATGCAGAGCAAGAAACAACCTCGTCTCAGAGTCCTCAATCAGTTCCAGCTGCAGTCGAGCAGAGAGTATTACGCCTAGAACAGGGATAAGCACCGCAGACCCAGACTCTAAAAGATTGAAGAGGAAGACGAAGATGTGTGAATTAGTTAATAGTTAATTAAATCAATTCCATGACAGAAGAGATCCCACTCCCAATCATCAAGGGCAACGTGATCATGTAGGTATGCGGATGCAACGAGTGCGCCTTTTGTTAGATCATCTCATTCCTTAATCAAGAACTTGAAGACGAGGAAGTCTTGACCCTGGACTTGACCGAGGATATGTTTAATTGATTAAACTTAATAGTGGGAATGTTTGTATATTTCTTTCTCATGTCCTCCAGTTTTTTGTCGGCTTTTAGTAGCAACAAGAAAGCTACCCTCATCCCACTGCCCTCTTATAATTCAAAATGCGATCTTTCATGGGAGCAAAGAAGCGAGAGGACTCTTTAAAGCAACAAAAGCCAACTCTTTAGCAAGAAGTGGGAAAGTTTATCTTCACTTTGCTCAAGACTCTTGGTCAATAGTCTGAAAATGTAGAAGATCCTATGAGAACTGTAAAGGGACTTGCAACGCTAATGGCCAAGCAGAAACAACAGCGCCGCTACCTTCACGACAATCAACAAAAGGTCTGGGAGATATTTGAGAAGGCAAAGAACAATTGGTTCCCACTAAAGGCCTACTATTATGGCCTCGAGTGCAAGTTGTACTCTGATTCAGAGAGTGAGGACAGGCTCTTGATTGGATACACGGCAGGGAGATAGTCAACTCTTTTCACACCTTTCCCACTCAATGATTAGACCAGCGATATCATGAACGACAAGAGTAAACTGTCTGCCTGGCTCGATAAGCAAGTCTCTGGTATAATTACATTCCTGGATTCGTATGACACTGAGGATATTGGCAACGAAGACGAAGAAGTCAACTTGCTGGCATCAGAACTTGCTGCACTGGTGGAGAAGTCTGACAAGAAACCAGAGTCAAAGCCCAAAGAAGAAGTCAAGGAAGACGCTGAAGAGGTCACGCAAGAGATTGATAGTGATTCGCGTAAGCAGGATCAACCTGAACGTGAACCTAAGACTCAATTCCCGCCCGCATCTGGTGTTACTAGAAATCTAAAGAGGAGGAGGGTTGCCGCCTGAATGAGTTTAAAGATTTAATCAATATTAAATACCCTATGCTACAGCATTACGATTAGTCTGACTTTAACCACTCTCAAATCGAGCACGAGCTCAAGGAGAACTTCTTTGCATTCATCCTACAGCTGGACCCTGGCAAACAACCTGGAGGACAGCAAGCCAACCCAAAGAGAAGCAGCAAAAAGCTTCTTCTCGATGTAAAGGTCTCCCAGTTTACCAAGTTTTATGGAGTGGGCATGTTGCCTAACAAGTTCACAAGATTCAGGGAGTTTGACAATACCAACATAGAGTTTCTCTTGGTTAAAAACGTCGATCTAATCTACAGCGACACCAAAGTGATCAGCTTGTGCATCTTGCTCAAGAATAACATCAACACCAAGTTTGTCAAGTCTAGGATAGCCTAGTTTAACAAGGAGTGTGCTTAGATATTGAAGTAGACCGGGAAAGAGCAACACCAGTTTAGTTAGTTTGGAATGGTGCTTCAGTAGTACACTTGGGGCGGTCTTACAGACCTTGGATTCATTGGTAGATGCTATCAGTAGATCTAGTAGATCTCTGACATACTCTTTTGCTATCACTCGCAGAGTAACACTGCCTCTGATGATCGAGACTATCTGGATACAATCGGGTGTACCGCCCACGATATTTCCAATGATCTCAGTAAAAGTGAAAGCAAAAAGAAGCTATTGAAGGAAGCGCAAAAGAGCTTCTTCAAGGGGACGCAGTAGTTCAAGAGGGAGCTGCTAACTGAATTTGAGAGGCAGTGCTGGGTCCATGTGGGAGTATTGCTGCGTCAAGACGGTGACCAGGGAGATGGTTAAACCCAATTAATCAAAGATAGATGGACATCTTGGAAGAGATACAGAGACTACTCTTGCATGATACGGTGCCTGGCCTTGGTCTCTGTGGGCAACTGCATCAAGAAGGAACTCGTGCCTCCAGAGGTGAATCAAGACTTGAACCTACTGGACGTCTTGGATAAGTGGGAGAATGAATTCACCTGGGTCTTTTACGAGCACATATCCAAGGTCTAGTCTGAAGTTGTCCATCCTCATCCAAGCCTGTCTGCCCTCAGGAGCTTTGTCCTTGACTAGAAGAACATTGGCCTCATGAGAGACGAGATGTTCTTGTTCAACCCTTCTAGTTGTGGCATCTTCTATGCTGTGCCAACAATGCTCTGCCTAACCAAGCTGGCGCACTAGATCTTCCTCAAGGATGTGGCCAGGAAGACTGAAGGAAGCCAGCTATTCTTGCTTGGGTGTCCAGGAGCCGGCAAGTCCATGATACTTGGAACCATAGTAGAGTTCTTTGGTGGGTACCAGTGGCAAAAGAAGAATACCAACTTCTAGTGCAGCGCAATCGCCGAGAAGAGCATTGGAGTAGTCGATGAGTTTGACATGGAGCAGCTTCTACAAGAGAATAAGGGTCAGAATGAGTGGAAACAGAGACTAGACCAAGAAGACTGCTGTTACATTGACCGTAAAGGTGTCCAAGGACTCTAGTGCACTCGATACTTTCCCTTTGTCATGGCCAGCAATAGGACCTTCTCTTGGTACTACAAGCAGATCTGTGAGTCCTTTAGGAGAAGGATCTGTGCAATCGAGTTCCACTAGACTATGAAGGAGTGGAGGAACCAGTCTAGAGAGCACCTTGATGTGGGAACTGATATGGGCTTGTTTGAGAGTATGGAGCAGAGAGAGCAAAAGCAAATGATAGGAAACCTCATACTCTTGCTTCCCTTGTTCTTTTGCCAGGCCCAGAGAGGTGCCAGAGACTGCTACTTTATCGAGGACAGGCTTGTAGACTATATTATCAGGTTGTTGGTCAAATCTAGAAAGTCTGCGCTGCTAAAGAACTTGTTTGATGCAGAGAGGAGGAAGGGAATAGCAAAGGCCATGGATCTCTATCAGCAAGTACACATTGATAACAGGAGTCTTGCTGGAAAGGGTCACAGTCTCTTGTTTATCGAGCAGGGCGGCTACTCGTAGGCCTTGTATGGCTTTGGATTGATTGACTCGGTCCAGAGCTTGAGCTCTGCTGATCTTTCACAGCTCCGAGTTGATCCCTACTCTAGAATTGGGCTCTACAATAACAGGTAGACCGACTTGCCCGACTCTTAAGAGCTCTTCTCTGATACTGCCCAGCTACATGCACTCCTATCGACTCTTCCACCAAACTCTATCACCATGGCCATCATGAATAGGATCAGTGAGACTTCAAACCTGGAAAACTCTTGCCACACTGAAGAGGAGGACGAGTTTGATGATGAAGTGCAGTAGCAGTAGACTGCTTCAAGGACTTCTGGAGAGGAAGAGTAAAAGGGACTGGTCATTGGAGTGAAGAGAACTCGAAGAGAGCTCGACGAGGACGACGCCACTTCAATGAAGGTTCATCTTGCAATGAGATCACGACCACAGACCTTTTTCACTCCAAAGAAGCAACGCCAGACAACGACAGACGAGCAGGGCTATGACTCGGACGTGGCTTTTGTGACTGGGCAAGAGAACTCGATGAGACTGTGTGATCTTCCTTAATGATTAGCCTTATAATTAAATGTCATACAAGACGGGCGTCTCTCCAGAAGTGCTGTAGATTTCCAAGATCAAGAAGCAGACTGATGGAATTCTTGAGGGAGCATTGGGGAATCTTGAACAAATTGAAGCAAGATTTGATCTCTATACAATGACTGTGGATCTCTATGACAAGAACTAGGTCGATGACATTGTTGCTGATATTGAGGCATAGATTGACCTCAAGCGTGATATTGCAGACTCTTACTCTATTGCTGGAACGAATGCTGCAATCACCACCTCTTTGGTTCCCTATCGAACAATTGCAGACTCTTACTCGATAGCCACGGCAGACGCCACGTTTGCCCCAAGGAATAGACTGAGGTCCACAGGAAGCGTCCAAGACTAGATTATCGTTAACAACAATGACATTCAGTACAAGATTAACAATATCAACCTGTTGATTTAGACGGCAACTGAGAATACCTTCTTCTTCCCTGTGAGGTTGTCCGGAGCTGCGTTAATACCCACGGCCAACGATGCAGTGAGCCGCTAGTATGTTGACGACGCTTTAGCCACTGGAGTCGACTTGAGCAATTATTACACCAAGTTTCAAATTGACATAATGATTGGTATCATTAGGAAGATCATCTCCGATAGTCAACTATACCAGGCCGAAGCAAATGATGACGGCGTGCTCGTCTCATACGACGGTACGTCTATTGCAAATTTTGCGGAAAGCTTGATAACTCTTTATAGCGAGGTAAGAGTAGAAGGCTCGGCCTTGACGCTTTACCATCCGTCGCAGCTAGTGTACAAGGGTTACGTTGATAGTTAGGATTAAGACTTGTAGGCTATGATATAGAGTCGTAGAACCATTGCAGACTCATACTCAATTCTAGAGACTGACACTGCTATAAACAATGCTGTGGTTCCCTATCGCTTAATTGCAGACTCTTACACATAGGCAGAGGTTGATGCACTCATTGCGGGAGTAAGTGGAGGTGGCGGGGGGCAGGCGGATCGAATACTCAGTGGAACCAACTTGCTGCTTATGGACAACAATCGACTGGCGTGCACAGTACTGGGAGGAGAAAGGTTTAGTGTGGAAGGAGGAGGTATTATATGTAGAAACCCGACTAGATTGCTAGACAATGCAGCTGTGATTATAGATAATGACCAGGTGGTGCACAAGGGCTGGGTAACTACTAACTACTATGATAAGACCTACATTGATGGACTACCTCTAAACGCCTCCACGGTATACTCGACAACATTGCAGACACCAGTTGCAGGAACAGATTATACAATTGTCCATGGATTAGGAACTTCTTTAGAGGATCTAATAATTGAAGTGACACTCGAAGCAAAGAGTGCAGATGTAGATATCCCGATGGTTGTCGGCGACAGATTTAAAATTCAATACGACAACTATAATGGAAGCACAGCCTAGGTAGGTTACGGCGTCGCAGTCAAATCTAGCAGCGTAAACTCTGTCATTATAGCAACTCAAGTATACGCAACAATCCTTACGTTCTTTAACAACGAACCGCTGCCTGGAACAAACCCAGGTCCTCAGTACTCCTCAATGGAATGGGCATCCGTTAAGATGCACATTACTATCAGCACACGCCCATCATCTGTGTTCTAGTACGTGGGACCAAACGGGTACATTCCTTCCAGTATTACAAGCGCAAACTACACTACTGGTTACGATGGAGACGACCTTGATTTAAGAGGTTCAAGTATAAGCATACGAAGCGCTGTAGATCAGGCCGTGCATTTGGATGGGAATGATATTGTGATAAGAGCAGACAAGAACCTGGCTGTTGGAGGAACTGTTTTTATATGGCCTGAAAACGAATTAGAGATTACATTTTAAGGCACTTCAGTTCACAAGTTTGCAATCGCTGGTCCAGGATCATCGCTAGAAGCTCTAGCGTTCACATTGCCTGTTGACATGTCATCTGGTCTATTTCAATTCAATAACATGAACCGGTTTGAGATGAACTACTCGACGGGTGGAGTGTTCATGCACGTGGACAAGTTGTTAGATAGGATGACAGTCAACGGAGGAATTTGGTGTGAGATCCTAAACGAGTTTGGTTCCTCTAGCTACGAGTACAAGGAGTATGACTATTGTGTGAACAAGGAAACTAATCCAACCTTCTGCGACATC